>Ga0075152_10001217_pt1 | contig 18604 bp, 13 predicted proteins | sample JI61114C2DNA_FD_70964 | JGI IMG/M metagenome (GOLD analysis project Ga0075152, IMG submission 70964) | Wastewater effluent complex algal communities from Wisconsin, to seasonally profile nutrient transformation and Carbon sequestration -... | ecosystem: Engineered > WWTP > Effluent > Algae...
CCGGATGAACGGGCAGCGCCGGCCGGCGCACCGCGCGAGCTCGACCGGTATCTTGGGCGTTCTGATAGAAAGTCCAGAATGCGAGGCGGTGCCTGACAGGGACCGCCTCGTTGTGATCGGCGAAAATGCCGACGTCGAGCGTGTCGGCAGCAGCTCGCCTGGCAATTCTGCGGCCCCAACGTGGACGTCCAGGACGCAGAACGGCGCCGGTCGCTGTGACCAGCGCTTCGCGGCCGGCGGCGGCGGGGCGTATGCCTGTGCAGAGTGACCTCCGCGCGGCAATGCAGGGCGCGCAGTGCAGGAGTTAGGGACGCCTCAGTCTCACGGCCTCGCGGACCTCGCTCACAAACACTGGGGATTTTCGGGTCGGGCCAGCTCCGGGGGCGGGGCCCCGCAACAGCCGTTGTGGCGCGTGATGTTGAATTCGACGCGGCGGTTCGCGGCGCGCTCGACTGCGGATCGGTTGCGGGTGATCGGAGTGTCGGCGCCCCAACCGCGCGGCGCGAGGCGTTCACGGGGGACACCACGGCGGACCAGCTCGGCGATGGTCTGGGCGGCGACGCGCTCGGTCAGGCGACGGGCGGCCTCGTGGTCCCGACCATCGTCGGTGTGGGCATCGATGTTGCGCGGCTGGCGAACATGCCCGCCGCGCTGCGCGAGGTGGATGCGGGTCGCGTGGTCGGCGTCGTCACGGCAGACAGACGTTCGTCACGGCAAACAGACGTTCGTCAACGCGACCCTGTCGACCGAGGTGCCGTCTCCGAGCTGGCCGAGCCCGTTCTCACCGATCGCCTTCACCGCGGTCCCGAGGCGGACCAGCGTGTACTGGTTCCCAGCCGCCAGCAGGTACCACAAATTGTAGTACCCACCAGGATGTTCCAGCATTTTCCAGGTCTTCACCGGACCCGGGACGGCCGTGAACAGCTCTTTAAAGGAGTTTTGGCCGACGGCGTATACGAGGTCGAGGCCCGGGTGCGGCGGGCCGACGCCGCTCACGCCAACGACGAACACGCTCGAACTGCTCGCGTACATGCTATGAAGGTTCAGGAACGTCGGCTTGGCGACCTTGACCGGCACATTCCGGTTCGTCGTCGTGCCGTCGGCCAGCTGCCCGTACGTGTTGTCGCCCCACGCGTACATTTCCTGGGAGCTGTTGTAGGTCATCATGAAGTTGGGGCCGAGCGCGAAGTCGTAGACCGGCGGCAGGCCGACCGCCTGCGGCACGGACTGCAACAGATTAATGAGGCCGTTGTTCCCGAGCTGACCGCGATCGTTCGCCCCCCACACCCGCAACGTGGTGCCGACCAGAGCCGAGGCGAACCTGAAACCGGCGTCGATCTTGCTCGTGGAGCCCAGCGCCGAAATGACGGTGGGCCCCTTCTTTGAGCTGATGTAGCCGAGCGCCACTTGTCCGTAGCTGTTGTTCCCCCAGGCCCATACCTTGCCCTGATCGGTCAACGCCAGCGAAAAGTCGCCACCCGCCGCGATCTGGACCACCCCGCCGACCCCGGGCACCTTCTTCGGGACAGATGAGTACCCGGTCCCATCCGTGATCCCGAGCTGCCAGTAGAAGTTTTTTCCCCACGCCCACACGCTGCCGTCGTTGGCGAGCGCGATGGTGTGCTCGTTGCCCCCCGACACACTATAGAATTTCTGAGCACTGCTTACCTTCTTCGGCTTCACCTCCAACGTCGTCGTGGTGCCGATGCCAAGCTGCCCCCACGAATTGGCCCCCCACGCCCAGATCTGCCCGTTCACGTCGATGGCGAAGGACTGTGGGCCGAGCGCTGCCTCGAGGAAGAAATAGTCGCCCTTGCTCGCAGGACACGCGCCTGCGGCCACCAGCGGCTGGGCGAGGTCGGTGACCGCGGCTCCGCCCGCTGAGCCCTCGCCCTGCGCCTCCCGGACGACGCAGCCGAAGCACGACCAGCCGCCCGGGCCGTCTTCACAGATTTCACAGGAAGCGCTCGTGAAGTCGCCTGGCAGCGCCTCCGTGCCGTCGTCTGTGAACAGGGCCACGCGCTCCGTCGAGACCTCGCGACCGTCCGGGGGACGCAGGACCGTCCGAGCGCCGATCTCGACCTCGACGGACTCGAGCGAGACTGTGGCCTCGGGCGGGTCGAGCGCGGTGCGACGCTCGTCGAGCTCGACCTCGTCGTCCAGCGCCTCCACGTCGCACGCACCGATGAGGCCGAGCGACGCGAGAAAGATGTTGCGGGTGAAAATACTTGGAATTTTGCTCATGACGGTCTCCAGTGTTCGACGTCGATGCGAATCCGGAGCAGAGATGTCCGGGCTCGGGCGGCGGCTTGCGAGGGCGCGGAGTTCTGCGCCCGGGAGCATCGTGCTCGCGGAATGGAGACGACGCATCCACCCAAGATCTCACACCGGCCTGTCAGATCCGCGTCTGACTGCCCGCTGGCTTGCGCTGGCTTGGATTAGTGGGTAGGCTGCCCGCCGCCGATGCATGTGCCCACCGCACGGATCTATGTCCCGCTCAAGCAGAGCATCGTTGCCGTGCACCCTGGGAGCATCATCGGTCGCCTCCCCACCGCTGCGATCCAGATCACCGATCCTCGTGTATCCGAGGCCCATGCCCTAGTCAGCCTGCGGGGGAATCGCCTCAAGATGGTCGCCTTGCGCGGCAGCCTGCGGGTAGGTGACGACTACGTCGACACTCTGCCCCTCGAGCAAGGCGCGTGCATCGAGCTGGCCCCCGGAATCCTCCTGTTCATTGAGGACGTCACGCTCCCCGGGTCGACCTGGATGCTCTGCGGCGCCGAACAGGGTCCGGTGGAGCTGGTGGTAGCGACCTACTCATGCGTACCCGGGGTCGGCGGCGTCGGGGTGCGTCTGGTCGCGGAGTATATGGAAGGCGCGTTGGCCCACCTTTGGACCACCGCCGAGGACCTCTGGTTCCGCCGCGCCGGCGCTGAACCCGAGCTCGTCTTGCTTGGGCACGTCTATGCCGTTAATGGCGCCGCCTTGCAGGTAATCCGGGTGCCGCTCGCCAGCACCTCCGATACCCTCACGGAGCGCTCGTCGAGCGCTCCGGACCCTCGACCGGGGGATCTCGTCGTCGTCGCCCGCTACACTAGCGTGCATATCCATTGCGAGCGGAAGACCGCCGTACTCAGCGGCCGTCCCGCGAACCTCGTCAGCAACCTCGTGCGCCAGGGTGGTCGGCCTGTCCCATGGGATACGATCGCTCAGCAGATCTGGGGTGCGACCGCGGATCGGCTCGACCGTATGCTGCTCCGGCAGAACCTCGATCGTACGCTGCAGCGCCTCCGCGAGCGCCTCCGTGAGGTCGGCTTGCGGGAAGACCTCGTTGCCCTCGACGGCACCGGCAACATCGAACTCATCCTGGGCGCCCACGATCGACTGGTAAACGAGATGTGACCGTACCTGCCGCACGCTGTATGGGCTCATGGAGCGTCGTACATCTGTCCAAGCGCTTGCAGGGACCAGCCCTGATCGTGTAGTTTCGGCGTGTGCTTGTTGCAGAACATGACTCGCTGCTCGGAGCAGTGCTGGAGGGTCGGTATCGGGTGGAGGCCCTCCTCGGCCAGGGCGGGATGGGGAAGGTCTACGCGGCGGAGGATCTTCATCTGCGTAGGCAGTGTGCACTCAAAGTACTGCAGCGGAAGCGGACGGACGGGGGCGCCGTCGTCGATAGATTCATCCGTGAAGCACAGGTAATCGCTACATTCGATCACGAGCACATCGTCAAGATCTACTCCTTCGCTCCAGACCCCGCTGGCGAGGTGTTCTTCGCCATGGAACTCCTCACCGGCGAGGATCTCGAGGCCCGGCTGCGTGACGAAGGGCGCAGACCTGTGCTGTGGCGAGAGGTCTGCGCCTGGGGCGTGCAGATCGCACGCGCTCTAGCCGTCGTCCACGACGCTGGATTCGTCCACCGTGATCTGAAGCCTGGGAATATATTCCTCGCGCGGGATCACGACGGCGCCGAAGTGATCAAACTGCTCGATTTTGGGATCGTGCGCCCGGCGGACTCCGACCTCACGGGCGCAGGGGGGTTACTCGGCACGATGGACTATATATCTCCGGAGCAGATCCATGCGTGGCCCCTGGACGGCCGGGCGGACATCTACTCCTTCGGTGTCCTGTTGTACCGTGCCCTCGCAGGACGTCTGCCGTTTTACGGTGAGCCGGCCCAACTCGTCTTTATGCACATCCGCGACAATGCGCCCTCGCTAGTGGAGGCCGGACGCGAGATACCCGCGAGTCTTGCGGCGATCGTCGAGCATTGCCTGTGCAAGGCCCGTGACGATCGCTTTCAGTCTATGCGGGACATCGAGCGTTCGCTGCTCGCCGTGCTGCAGGACGCGACATCGCCTATCGCGGTACGGCCCGGTGTTTGGCGCGACGCCGCGACGCCGGACGGGGTCGTCGTGCCGCGGCAAGATGTGCCGCGGGCGCCGCATCTACCGCTCGATGAGCACCGTTCGACCGACGCGGACCCGTTGCGGCCGCGCGGGAGACTTCGAACTCTTCTGTCTTCGATCGACTGGAGCACGGACACATTCAGGAGGGTGGATGGGGGGACGATCGTCCTGATCTTCGTGTTTATTGCGAGCGTTGATTTTCTCTTCAACCTGGTCTTCGCATCCTCTCTGGATTTTAGTGTGATGAGCTACGTCCGTATGCCGATTGTGGTCGGCATGCTGTGTCGCAGCGAGGTCGCCCGCGTCGCCGCGCTGATCTCGGGCCTGTTCGCTGTGCTGGGTAGTGTCCCCGTAGTCCTCCTCTTTCCGTTGCTGCTGACGACCACGCCGGAGCTGGCTTTCGAGGTGTTCAGAGCCATCTTGAACCTGGGGATCGGCAGCTTCATCCTCATCTTCTTCAACAGCCCGAAAGCTCAGCGCTGGACCTCGCCCCGGCAGGCCCTGCTCTAAGCTGTGGGAGCGAGGCGGGGCAGCAGGCCGGTGCGGCCACAGCGGATCCGTTCCCCCATGCCGCCTACGCGGGCTCCTCACTCCTGGACGCGGCCGGGTCGTGGGCGTAGGCGGCCACGTGGAGCGTGAGGCCGAGGACGGCGGTGCGCCCGGGCATGGTGTCGCGGCGCACGGCCATCATCCGTTCTTGGCTCGCCGCTTCGCCAGCTTCTTGCCGCCGCGAGCCCGAGCGCGCGGGCCGCGGGGTTCGTCCAGGATCTCGAGGATCTTCTCGCCGAACGCCTCGATGATGCGCGCCCGGATCTCGGTCAGCCCGAAACCCAGTTCTCGCTGACTGCGCACGAACTTGGCGATCACCAGCGTGGACAGGGGCCACTTCGCGATGATGCCGCGACCGCCAGTGGTCTTCGGCGCCGGCAAGAGTCCCTCGCGGACCCACTCGTAGAGCGACGCACGGTTGACCCCGGCGACCTCCGACACCTCTTCGGTGGTCGCGAAGTCCTTGCCCATGGGCTTCGGTTCCCAGATCTCCGCGGTCATGGTGGAGCGAGCCTACATCACCATCCGAGCTACGGCACTTTTTAATTTGCAAAATTTATAATTAAGTCATGGTTGGTCAACAGTTTATCAGGAGGGACTCATGAACGGTCACCAGGGCGCGGTGGCGCCAGAATTCGAGCTGACGGTCGAGGAGGGCGCCGACACCAGGGCTCTCCCGGGCTTCCACGTCACCCGCACCCGGACGTTCTTCGTCGACAACCACGGGCGGGTCTACCTGGTCTCGGCGCCCGGACACCGGGCGATGCTGCAGCAGATCGAGGCGCTGCCGGCGGACGCCGAGCCGACGCGGGCCGTGGCCGACCCCGACCTGTGGATGATGGCCCGCGCGGCCCAGGCGCTCGGCAGCGGCGCCCACGAGCGGTCGCCCCTGGGCATCGCGGACTATTACGCCTGGCGCACGCGCCTCTATCTTGTGCGGGGCTCCCGGGTCTTCGAGCTGAAGCGGGACGGGGGCGTGCGCTTCGACCTGGTGACCGCGCTCCCCGCGGGCGCCGTGCCGTTCACGGAGGCCGAGGCCGAGCAACTCGGCGATGACATCCACGATGCAGCGCGCCGCATCGATGTTGACTGACGGCCCCCAGCCCCGTGCGTCCGCGCCGCGCGGGCCGATGAGGCCGGCGGGGCCCGGCGGCCTCGGGGCCTCGCGGCCTCGCCCGACTCCATGCCGCTGCAGGTGTCGGTTCACATGCCGGCCGGGTGGCGGATCGGATGCGGTTCGGGTGTTCGTTCGGGTGACCGGACGCGCTCGCCCACGCGCCGCGGGGTTGGGTCGGTTGGGTCTGTCGGGTCTGCCGGGTCGGGTGGTTTGGACCGCCGCATACGTCTTTCGGGGATTCTGGGGAACTCTCCGACAACACACCGCGGCCTTTAAAAATGATTCTCGGACGGCAGGGTCTTCTCGTTCGAGCCCGAGACGGGCGACGTCGCGTCGGCGACGTCGCGTCGGCGAAGTACGTCGGCGAAGCAGGCTGCCGACGCCCGGCGAGCCGTCGTTTTTACATTGGACGGATGACGTTCCACGGCGGAGCGCCACCTCCGGCCCTCGATGGGCTGGCCACCCATGACACCCGCGACCATTTTCGCTAGGATTGACTCCCCATGCGTCCCCTCCTTGCCCTCACTCTGACCAGCAGCCTCTGCGCCTGCGGTGGAGGGACCGGCGCGTCGAGCTTCGGGAGCATGACTCAGCCCGGCGTCACGACTGTGCCCGCCGAGTCAGAGACGTCGGCTGCTGGCTCCTCCTCGACCGGACCGGCGGCAGACAGCTCGACTTCTGCGGCTGGGTCGTCGTCATCATCCTCCTCGACGAGCACCGACGCGAGCAGCGGCATGGTGTGGGACATGGGCATGCCCGACTTTGACCCGCCACAGGCTGCCGGCTGCGAGGGGAAGATCGACTTCCTGTTCGTCGTCAGCTCGGGGGGCACGATGAAGAACGATCAGGAGCGGCTCCTCGCCAGCTTCCCCGGCTTCATGGCGGCGATCCAGAGCCAACTCCCGAAGTTTGACGTCCAGATCCTCTCTGCCAACACCAATGAGAGTTTCGATCTCGATGATTGCAGCGTGTGCACGGACAGCTGTGACCCCCAGGGCGAGCCACCCTTCTGCGGCGCGAAGTTCACGGTCTGCGACAAGAAGGTCGGGTCCGGGGTCACCTTCCCCACGGGCCTCTACGCCTCGAACCGTCGCTGTGACCTCGACAGCGGCCGGCGCTACACGAGGCCCGGCCAGCAGGACCTGGCCGAGACGTTCACATGCATGGCGCAGGTCGGCGTCCACGGCAGCGGCATCACCGGCGAGGCCATGGCCGCCGCGCTTCAGCCGGCGATCAACGACCCCGACGACGAGTACGCCTGCAACGGCGGCTTCCTCCGCGAGGACGCGCTCCTGGTCGTCACCCTCATCCAGGACGACTACGACGAGGACTCGCTCGGCACGGTCGACGAGTGGATCGAGGCCCTGCGCGCGGCGAAGGGCTATGACGACGACGCCTTCATGGTGCTGGTGCTGACGACCGATGTCGACGTGGACTTCCATCAGCTCTGTTGGCCGGACCTCTACAATCAGACCAAGAACCGGCTCCGCTTGCTCGCCGAGGGGGTCGAGCACGGGTTCGTCGGCTCGATCTGTATGGACGGGGAGGGCTACAGCGACTGGTTCAAAGAGCGCGTGACGCACCTCGTCGATCTCTGCGACGACTTCGTACCGCCGGGGTGACCGGCGCTACGGGTGATGGACCCGGACCACCGCAGCCACCTTCCCGTTGACGGTGCGGTGGCCGCCCCAGCCGCAAAAGCCGCGCCTGTCGCACGCGACGGCCCCAGCTTCGTCGTCCCCGACAGTGCCGGTCTCGTACATTGTGCGGGGCCCGTCCTGGCCAGGGGCGGTGAAGACCAGCGCGTCGTGCGAGCCGAGCTCCCGCGTCGCTGCACTGATGATCTTGGCCTCCCGATCGCAGGCGATGCCGTTGATCTCGGTCGAGCCCAGCTGGGGTTCGTCGCGATGCTTCACAGACGCGCCGTCATCCTCGATCCAGAGCATCATAGGCCGGGGCTTCGCGCCCGGTGGCTCGTCGCGGGTCCAGCCCCCGGCCAGGACATCATCGCCGCAGAGCGCGACCGATCGGACAGCATCGTGCACGGACGACGGCGCCCAGGATGTCCATGGGGCACCCACGAGGCCTCCGAGCGGATGGACCCGGAGCGTGAAGGCACGGCTGTAGTTGATCAGGCCATCAGGCGAGAACTCCCGCTCACCGACCGCCAGGGCGTTGCCCGTGCCCGGCTGGATCACGACGGCCCGGATCCATTCGCTCCTCTTGTTTTTCGGGTCGTCGTCGAACTCGTCGGGGGTGAACGGCGCCTTGAGGGTGAGCCATGACCCGAGGGACACCGCGCCGTCAATCGCCAGGTAAGTCCAGATCGCCGCGTCCGTTCGCACCGGGACGTCGCTCGTGCGCTCCGAGCCGACGACGAACACGCGATTCTTGAATTGCGCCGTGGCGGCCGCGACGCCCGCGACCTCGTCGCCGACCTGGCCGAGCTTCTCCCACAGCCGCGAGCCGTCCGGGTTGAGCAGCGCCACGTAGCTCTGCGGCTTGCCTCCGACGATGAAATTGCCGGCGACGACGATGTTCCCGTCCGCGTCGACATCGACCGCCGCGCCGCGCGACGTCATCGCCGCGAGTTTGGGCTCGGCGGTCCAGTTGGCGATCGTTTGCGGCCAGCCCGGCAACACCTCCTTGCAGTGGTCCGGATCGAGCTTCCAGGCCGTCAGCCGCAGCCCCGCGCCGGTGTCGCGCGAGCCCACGGCGATGATCGCGTCGGGCGTGTACTTCAGCGCCGAGATCACGCTGGCGTTGGCGCCCTGATCCTCGAAGAGGCACTTCTCGACGCCTGGTTGCGGCAATTGCACGCTGAGCTCGGTCGTCTCCGTGGCCGTCAGGCCCTCGGCGTCCTCGACCACGACCTCGAAGATGCGCATCTCTCCGTTGTCCTTGGCCGAGAGCGCGTCCCAGTTCCAGGGGAAGTCGCCCGGCGTCAGGTCGGCCAGTTTTTCGCCGTCGAGCGAGAGCCGCACCTTGACCACGTCCGCGCTGACGAGGAGCTGCAGCTGGGCCGGGCCTGCCTCGCTGAGGTGGTCCTGGTTCACGTCGAACAGCTCGATCGTCGGCGGCAGGTTCTCTTCGGGGGCGCCTGTCGTGGTCCCCGGCTCCTGCATCGTCGTGGACGACGAGGTCGTCTCATCGGGCGAGCCCGTCACGGTCTGCACCGGGCTCGAGTTGACCCCCTCCGAGGTCGTGGGCGTTGGCGGATCGCCGGTGGACGTCGCGCTGGCGGCGGTTTCGGTGTCGGGCGTCAGCGCTGCGCCCTGGTCCAGGAGGTCCTGAATGCACCCGCCGAGCAGCAGGCTCGAGATCGACATCTTCGTGATGGTCTGGCGCATCGTCGCGTCTCCTCTCGGTCAGAACTTCAGCCGCAGCAGCGCCCCGGCGCCCTGGGGGCCGCCGTACGGTTGGAGGGCGTAGGAGGGTGCCTTCGTCTTCTTGCGCGTCGCCAGCAGGGCGATGCCGGTGCCGAGGCTCACCAGCCCGGCCACGCCGACGCCGATCGCCACGTCGCGGCCCCGGATCAAGTCGTCGGCCAGGTCGCCGAAACGTCGAGCCTCGATGTCTGTGAACTTCCGGTTCGCGGACTCGGCCGTGTGGATCAAGCCCTTCATCTCCACGGACCGCTGCCGCTCGAGCTCGAGCACACCCGCGACGAGCCCGAGCATGCCGACACCTACCCCTGTGAGCAACGCGCCGGCTGCCGAATGCGCCTGGATCCGCCGCACTTGTCCCCGGTTCGGCTCGGCAGGTGCCGTGTGTTCGATGCCGGCTGTGGGCGTGGATGCCGCGGGGGCAGGGCCCGCCGGGATGTCGGCCTCGCTGATCAGGGCCACGCGTGGCGGTGGCGGCTTGCCTTTCGCATCGAAGCGGCAGTTTGCGCGCCCGGTCTCCGCGGCGTCCTTCTGAAGGCGATCGAGGTCGTCTTGCCGGGTCTCCTCCCAGAACAGCCGCCCCTGATGGTCAGGGAAGGTCGCGGTGCGCAATGCGAGCTGGGCGACCTCGAGGGCGCGGCACAGGTACCCCGGGGCCCCGTCGATCAGATATGCCGAGTCAAAATCCGTGTGGGCGGCCTGGAACTCGGCGATCGGGTGTTCGGCCGAGGTCGTCGCCGTTTTCAAGTGAATCTCACCGGCTGCGGCGAAGGACTCGGCCTGCGCGAGCTCGGCCGCCTCGGAGGATGCCGGAGGCGCCAATAGAAGGGGCAGTAGAACGATCGTCAGCATCGCGGCCTCCTACTTGAAAAACGTGACTTCTTCGATCGGGCGGGCGCCCGGCGGGAAGGTGGTTTTGCGGACGAGCTGGTCAACGCAGATCGAGAATGGGTGATCCTTCGATAAGTTCAGCACCTTGACGGTGTCGATCTCGCCGCCCTTTCGACGCACCTGGATCGTGGTCGGACGCTCGGGAATTTCGGCCTTGCGCGCACAGCCGCGGAGCCTCGGCTCGAGCTGGGCCATCGCCCCCTGGAAGGACTGGGCCGCGGGTGTCGGTCTCGGGGGCCGGACCTGCGGTCGCGTCGGTCCCGGGTCCGCGGCCGCGAGCACGACGGGCCGGATCTCTGTGCTGGGCGAGGGCTTTGCGGTCGGCCGGATTGGTGTCGCTGGCGGAGGGAACAGGTCGGGTTCCGGCGCCGGCGACTGGTTCGCCGCGTCGGCCTCGCAACGCTCGGCCAGACTGGCGACGAGCGCGGGCGAGAGAGCGTCGGCCGGGGGCACGCTCGAGCCGCCAAAATGTTGCGCCGCAAGCGTACCGCCCACGCCCACACCGACGCCGAGCACGAGCGACAGCGCGGCCATGGCGAGGCCTCCGCGGGCCCGTGTCGGCATCGCCGGGACCGGCCCTGCTTGCGCCTCGCAGGTGTTCGCGGGGACCCCAGCCAGCAGCGCGACCGGCTGTGCGAGCACCGCGGGCATCGGGCCTGACAGGACCTCACCCGTCCCCGCAGCGACCCCGGCGGGCGGGGCGGCGGGCTGTGCCGGCGCCGCGGGCACCAACCCGGGCTCGAGCGCAGCGACGGGCGCGACCTGGTCGTCGCTGGAGACCGCCGGTGGCTCACGCTGGGCAAGCAGGCACTCACGCGCCATGTCGAGGGCCTCTCGCAGCTCGGCCATGTTCGGCGTCCGCCCCTCCGGGTCGAAGCGCAGCGCGTCGCGCAGGGCGGTCTCGAGGTCGTGGTAGGCGAAGCCGGGGAGGAAGGTGTCGATCGGGCGCGGCTGCTTCCGGTCGCCGAACGCGAACGGATGGCGCCCCGTCAGCAGCTCGTACAACACGACACCCAGCGCGTAGACGTCGGTGCAGAAGCTCGGCGGGCCCGGATTTTCGCGCAGGATCATCTCCGGGGCCATGTACTCGGGCGTACCGAAGCGACAGCCGAGCGGCGTCACGAGCCGCGAGCCTGGCGGGGCGCCGTACTTCTGCGGGGCACGCATGTAGAACAGGTCGAGGTACTTACAGAGTCCCCAATCGATCACCTTGATCGTCTTCGCCGGGTCGCGGAGGCGCATGATGTTCGAGGGCGTCAGATCGCGGTGCAAGATCCCCCGCTTGTGCGCCGCCTCGATCGCGTCGCAGACCTGCAAGCCGATGTCGATGACCTCGAGCGGGTCAGGCCGCACGCCACCCTTGATCAGCGCCCGGAGCGTGTCGCCGTCCAGCAGCTCCATGCACAAGAACAGCTTGCCGTCCGGGAGCTGGTCGCAGTCGTAGATGCTGACGACGTTGCGGTGGTTGAGCAACGCGAGCGCCTTGCCCTCGCGGATGAACCGCTCGCGGCCATCGGTGCGGAGCTGAAGCGTCTCGTCGAGCACCTTGACGGCCACGGCCCGATCGAGCTTGAGGTGATGCCCGCGCCACACGGCCCCCATCCCGCCCTCGCCGATCTTGTCGAGCATCTCGATCCGGCCGGCCAAGATGCCACGTGGATGCTCCTCGGGCACCAGGTTCGGCGCGTCGCTGTCCTCGTCGAGCAGGAAGCAGCCCGGATCGTCGTCGTCGTCCAAGTCGTCGTCTTCGTCCGGTTCATCGTCGCCTTGGTCGTCGTCGCCTGGGCCGTCATCGACCTGGTCCTCGTCGCCTTGGTCGGCGGCACGGGCTTCGAGCTGGCGCTGACCAGTCGTGTCTGCCTCATCGAGAACATCGCCGTGCATGAAGGCCTCCCTCACTCCTCTACTACCGCAGGCGCCCTCTGCCCCGCAATCTGGCGCCTTGCGCGTGATCGCTCGCAAAGACCCTGTTGACCGCCCCCACGCTGTGGGGACCCACCTACACATGCTGCTAACCGTTGGCCAACCAACAAAAATGGGGCGCGCATGTCAGTCGAGCAGATGCAGCTACGACGAGCCCTCATGACGAAGTTCGCCGGCCGTTTGCCTGCATGGGGCCGCGGTTCTTCCGAGGGGCTACACTTTGCAAGTCGGTTTTGGGCGCCGGAGGTGCCGGGCGTCGGGCCAACCGTCGGGGACCGCCGACCGCGGCGGCGCGGACTGCGCGCAAATCCTTCGGCGGCAGGACCCGGCGTGCCCGCTGGCGCGTAAGGTATTCTTCGAGGCAACGTGCCAGACAATAAAAAACACCACTATGTTCCGCAGTTCATCCTTCGGAACTTCGCTGTTGAGGGCTCCAATAGGAAGGCTGTGGCTGTGGCTGATCTCAAGGCCAAGCGTTTTCATGATATGGCACCGATTAGGCAACAGTGCGCCAAGGATTACCTCTATGGCAAGGAACCTGAGATGGAAAAGCTTCTCGGAGAAGCCGAAGGTTTGGCAGCACGCGTAATTCATGAGGCGATCACAAACCACGTCCTGCCAGAAGAGGGCACAAAAGAATGGTTCGAATTTCTATCATTTATGGCCATTCAGCGAGGCAGGACGCCCGCGGCAGGACGGCAGTCCGATATGCTGGCAACGTATTTCTCGCGCGAGATGCTAAAGCAGCCGGGCCCCGGCTACGAGCCCCCCCTCCCGAGGTCCTTAGCAAACTCGTGGTGAAAGGTAGCATGTCCGCTGTTCAATGGCTGCAGATTGACGCCAATCTGACGCCGCAACTCAACGATCTTGCAGATCTGCTCGTCGTCAATGAGACAGATCTTGACTTCGTGCTCGCTGACGTAGGCGTCGTATTCTTCAATGACTGGGCAAGGGAGAGTCGTGGAGGTGGTGTCGATGGATTCTCCTGTCAAGGTCTTCAGATTCTTTTGCCCCTATCGCCGCGGCATCTGTGGATCAAATTTGACCACCACGTCTACGGCGCTCACCATCGCAGCACAGTTCGGGCACGGCAACTGCGCGATGTCGAGAAAATTAATCGGTTGATGATCGCTGTGTCTGAGCAGAATGTGTATTTCTCTGGCCGGGCAGTAAACCGCGAGATGCTATCAAGGTTCGATGATCACTTTCGCTCGCCAGGGGCTGAGCGCGTTCGATTGGTGAAGTACCACGAGGTCGGTGGGAGAGGCTGCGCGATCGTGTATCAACCCCTACCGCTTAATATTCCAACCGACCTGACGTTCCTGCGCCAGCATCGTCTATCCATGTTCGTCCCGATTGACCGCCGAGGCAGAATGCATCGATACCATTCATATAGCCGGCGCACCCTGAAAGGCGAGATGGGCGAAGGGCCGCACCAAGGTCCTCCATGGATCACAGAGGGGCGTTATACTGTCGAGGTTCTGTCCTGACAAGAACCGACCTGCTCCGCCCTCAGCCCGGACAGATGCGAGACCGTCTACTCCTCGACGAGTACGCGGGTCGGTGGACGCCTCACTGGATCCGGTGCGCCGACGGGTGCCCGATATCACGAGCCAAGCGCCGTCGACCGCAGGAGCGCCGGAGCAGCGCCCACGGGCGGCGGTACTCCCCGCCGCCCGGATCCGTCACACCCATGCACGGGCCTAGGGACCGCAATTCGGTGCGGAGCATGGGCTGTCCTCCACGAGTTGCGGTAACCGCGCCAATTACAAGGGCTAGCAGGCCTTTCGCAGGACAGGTAGTTTCGGTATAATCGAAAATACGATTTCTGCAGTGTAATCCGATGAATTCGAAGCCCTCAGATCTTCACAACCGAGCGGACGAGACATGAACAGACTCAAAGCAGTTTTGGCCCAGACCGACACGGTGCTGTTTGTTGGATCAGGCACCTCTATATGGTCAGGCCTTCCCTCTTGGGGACAACTCATTGGAGAACTTGTCAACTTTGTTGAGACGTCGGGTGCACAAGCCGCTCTAGTCCGCGCCGAAGCTCAACGGGGTGATCTACTCCAAGCAGCAAGTTACGGTTTTGACAAATTGACAAAACAACAGATCGGCGATTTTATTCGAAAGGCCTGTCGATATGGCGTCGCCAAGCCACATGAAATTCATCGACGACTTGTTTTACTCGGGCCTCGCTGTTTTATTACAACGAATTATGACAACCTTATCGAGGAGAGTCTGCGGCAGTGGTTGCCCGAGCGCTTCTTTCGCCCGCCTGTGACAAATCGGCATCTCACTGAAACCGCGGAGATTATTCATGCGCGCGCCGTTGACTTTGTGTTCAAGCCCCATGGTGATGCTGCTGATAGCGAGAGCATTATTCTAACTCGGGAACAATACCGTCAACTTCTGCCGGGCGGAGAGCGACAGGCGGCGTTGGAATCTGTCAAGATGCTCTTGGCGAGCCGGCCGGTTGTTTATGTTGGGTTCGGCCTTCGAGATCCTGACTTCATCTACGTTAAAGATCTTCTTGCGAACACTTATAAGGGTGGCACCCGCGATCATTACGCCATTTTCCCAGATGTTTCGGGCGAGGAGGTCGATTACTGGCGACGCAACTATGGCATCCATCTTGTCGGCTATCAAACGACGGCGCGAGCTGATGGATCGAGAGATCACCATTCGCTCCTAGACATGCTGGAGGAACTTTCGACTTCCAACGCACCCCGCGTGACCCAGCCTAGCCCAATTCAGACCGCCGCCACGTATGGCCCAGAGGTTATCCTTGCATTGATGCGTCATGCCGCACGATTGACTCGAATCTCTAAAAACGTCCCAGAGTTTTTGATTCGAGTTAGCTCTGAGCGCGACACGACACGGTCGACTCAGGGAAGCCTTCGCGCGCCTGATCGGTTCCGCCACTATCCGATTGATCGTTTTCTAGATGAAGGACCCGAACGGGCGATCTTGATTGGACTCCCAGGGGCTGGGAAGACATACTCGCTACAGCAAGCGGGGGGGCGCCTCGCTCAGCGGCTTTATGAGGCATGTCTTGCTGAGGCGATCAATGCAGAAGTCGTCGTAGTTCCGATCCTTGTCGATCTGAAGTTGTATCGAGGAGATCTTTTGGAGTTAGTGAATCAAACGCTTCCCGGCGACATGCCCGTAGAAGTGCTGGCTCGACGCTTCAAACTGAAAATTTTCATCGACTCATTCAACGAGATGCCGCGCGAATACCGAGAGGGAGGGTACGAGGCCGATTTTGCTCGATTTATGTCCGCGCTGGAGGGCGCATCGGTGATCCTTGGGTCAAGGACACCGGATGGGCTTGCCAAGATGAGATTTCCAATCTATTCTCTCGACCAAATCGACGTGAAATCTGTCGCGGACGAGCTTCAAAGGCTTAGAATCGATATTCGCGGACGGTTTGAGGATGAGGTTATGCGCCTGTTGCAAAAGCCGTTTTACTTCCATCTGGTCATAAAGCGAAAGGTCGAGCTTCCGAAACACCCGCGTCCACGAGACCTCTATCAAGCCTTGTTCGCGGGCTTGGAAGGCACGTTTGAACGTCAGTTTGGTACACCGTTTGGTCTCCAGAATGCGCTCGAAGTAGTCGCATATGATGCTGTGAACCGGGGAGAGGAGGCCATCTTGCTGGCAGATGTACTTCGAGTCCTCAGGACGCGCCTACAGGGTGCCGCCGTTAACGATACATCTCCGAAGGAGATCGCCAATTGGCTCGTGTCGAAAGGCATTCTCTTCCCATATTCGGGCGGTCGTGTTGCGTTCTTCCATCAGTCTGCGACTGAATTTTTAGCGGCTAGTGAATTGGCACGACGCTACTTGATTAGCCCGCATGTTGTCGTCGAAAAGCTAAGCCTTACTCGATGGGACCAGTCTCTATTCTTGGCTCTGAGCCTTCTCCCAGAAGAAAGCAGTGATGCTTTCATCACGATGATTGCTGACGCAGACTTCGTCTTGGCCCTAACTGCGGCAAAGTACCTGGAGAGCGGGCGAGAGGCTGTCATCTCGAGGCTTTTGGCCGAGATCCCCAAACGCTCGCACGCTCCCTCAGATTTTAGCATCCCCTATGCTCTCGAGGTAGGGCTTGATCTCTCAGAAGTTCACGAGCGCGCGCTGCGCGCAATCATGGCTCGCGGATGCTCCATTGGGGCGGCAGCCGTGAAGTGTTTGGCTCGGATCAAGGGGGAGTCCCTAAAAAGCGAACTCTTTCTCGCCCTGGTCGAGTCTCGCAGTGACTTCAATTATTGTTGCAACGGCGTGGGTCCTGCTCTTCTCGAAATGGTGTCAGAATCTGATCTGCCGAGCATCGTCGAAATGGTTGATCGTGTCCAGGACGAAATTGGCGAAAATGGCGCTGACGACGACGATGTCACTGGTTTCGTCTCTGGAATGGCTTCGGCATGCAGAAGGCTTGGGACTGAGCAAATTAAGGCCGCGTTTATGCCGGGCGACAATTCAGCCGCGGTGCCTCATCTCAGAGCTGAGATTGTTTGTGATGTGCTCCGGAACAGGCATGATATTGAAGCCCTCAGCTTGGCCGGCGAGCTCCTCTTGCGAGGCGTTTCGGCTGCGGCTACTACCATCTATTTCGTGGCGCACTTTGGAAAGATGACGGATGCTGCTTCATGGCGCTCTTTTGGGCCCGAACATCTACGGCATCTTATTGCGGGGCTTAGCTGTGAGCGTGAAGAGCGCTGGTTCCTTTCCGCATTGGCGTGTCTTTGCCGGGCGCGCGCGGATTTGGCAGAGGCCGTAAAGCAGATCGCCTTAGATTCAGCAGGGATTAAGAAGGCGGCTCTTATGTTCTGTGTATTGCCTGAGGCCGATGAGCGGGTGTTTGAAGGGCTAGCGGAACTCTTAGCGATGAGCGAGGCTGAGCGCCGAGTTGAGCCGACTCATCTTATCAAGCAAATGGAGCTGAGTTGGATTGGTCACGAATGCTTGCTGGTCAGTCTTTTGAAACTTCGAGACACTAAGCTCGCTCTGGAGATCCTCGAGGAGGTCGGCGTTGGAGACGAAATTGGGAAGCTGGAAGTTGGTCCTGTTAGGTGGTGGCTCGAGTGGATTATGGGTGAACGCGACTCTGGATTGTCATTTTGGCTAAGAATCAGATTTTCTTCTCTGTTCTCACAATGCCTTACGGAGGAGGCGGGTGAGGCGCTTCTGGCTGAGTTTAATAACCCTTGCTCGCAATTCCGAGGGCTTTTGGCTTCATCGATCCTGTTGGAACGACCCAATATTAGTACAGGAGACTTTACAGATGACTCGGTGTCGTTCTTGTTGGCCGATTTAGCCAGATCGCCCATCCGAGAATCCACAAGGGGCCATCTTCTCGGGTGTGCTGCCACGGAGGCTTTCGTCAAAGAACATCTTCTGCCTCTTATGCCTGACGCAGAGGGGATTTTTCTCGGTAACCTTCGTAAGGTTCTCCGACAGGCGGGCGCGCGCCACGGCCGGCGTTATATCTCCGACTAACCCGTCGGATCCGCCGCGCAGCGGTGGGGATTGGCATCGTTATCATTGCGGGTGCCCGCAGACCCGGACATTTGGCACGACGGCTTGGTGGCCGGCGGCCCCGAGGCTTGGCCTGGAGGGGGACCGGGCAGGGCACCGGGCCGCGGATGCGCGGTGGCGCGATCTCCCGGTCGTCTCGAAGTTTCGTCTCGATCTTGTCTCGATTTTGGTTTTTTCGAGACAAACACCCGTATACAGCCCCGCAGCCCGGCCTAGCTCCTCGCGTACATCAAATGACCAACGTCCGCGAGGACGCGACCATCCCCATGCACGAGCCCCCGTCCTGGGCCGCCCTCAACACCTATCGCACCAACGCCCAGATCGAGGGCGGCGCGCTGTGCATGCCCCCGCCGCCGGGCTGACAGTCGGCGGTCTACCCGCCCTCGCGACGCGGCGCGCGCCCTTGTCGGTTCTTCCGCGATCTGATAGTCGTCGAGATCGTCATGGACGAGCGGGAGCGAGATAAAGGCGCGCTCCTCGTCGTCGAGGATCACGAGGACACCCGCGAGGTGCTGCGCGAGTACCTCGAGCAGCTCGGCTACACCGTCGAGACCGCGTCTGACGGGGTCGAGGGCATCGAGAAGGCCAACGCCCGCTCCTTCGACCTCATCATCACCGACGCCAATATGCCGCGCATCGGCGGCCACGAGATGATCCAGATGCTCCGGGCGAACCCGCGCGACGGCGACGCCCCTGACGTGCTGATGCTCTCCGCGAGCAACGACATCAACCGGGCGGTCGAGGCCATGCGCCTCGGCGCGGTCAACTACCTCGTCAAGCCGGTCGAC
>Ga0075152_10001219_pt1 | contig 18601 bp, 30 predicted proteins | sample JI61114C2DNA_FD_70964 | JGI IMG/M metagenome (GOLD analysis project Ga0075152, IMG submission 70964) | Wastewater effluent complex algal communities from Wisconsin, to seasonally profile nutrient transformation and Carbon sequestration -... | ecosystem: Engineered > WWTP > Effluent > Algae...
TTACGCCGTTCCATGCAGCGTGTGTCAATGGGCACACGCACATCGTCACGCGTCTCATCGAGCTCGGCGTCAAGAAGGAGACTCGTGCTGCGCAGACGGGACACTCGCCGCTGCACGCAGCTTGCATCTCTGGCCACATGGACATTGTCCGGATTCTCTGCGAGGGAGACCACTGCAGCCCTTACACAAGGGATCTCTACGGCTACCTGCCCGTTGTCTACGCAGCATTCTGCGGGCACACGCGCATCGTCGAGTATCTCGTGTCGGGATGCCCCGATCTGCTCGCACACATAGAACCCGAGGGGCGCACGCTCGCAGAGTGCGCAAGCATGAACAACCACAAAGACACCGCAAACGCTATTCTCGCGATGCACACGCCATCGTTCCTCGGTCTCTGGTAAACGGCGGTCGTCAAAATATTTGCCCTTGGGAGTGTATATTCGGAACAGGGTTTAGGGCCGGACCGGTCGAAACGGACCTCGACCATTTTTGATCCTCAAACCCTGTTCCGAATATATGCAACCACAGAAGAAAATCGAATTTTTGTGTATCGGATATCCTACCAGAGCAGGATACTCAGAGACTAGAATTCGAGTATTTGACCACGGGGCCTGATATTCGGAACAGGGTTTTTGTCTCGTCGAAGGCCGAGGTCCAATTTCAAGGCTTGCCAAGGAAACCCTGTTCCGAACATATGCTGCCACGGGCAAATGTTTACTGGCGACGGACCAACTCAAGGATCTGGTTGCAGCGATCGGTCCCGCGCCGGACCTCGTCGAGGATCTGGTTGCAGTGATCGAGGATCTGAGACATCAGCTCCGGGGGCTTGATCTCCTTGTCGGCGCTCTCCGAATCGGATGAGTAGACGACAAAGTCGTCGTCGTCGTCGGATTCGGAAAGGAGCTTGCGAGGCTTCTTGCGACGAGGGCCGTTGTCCGCCGAGTCGGACTCGGATGCGGCCTTGCGCGCTTGGCGTTGGTCCTTGCGAGCAGGCTTGGCGCGCAGACGAACAAAGCGCGCATACTGCTTGCCAAGATACTCTCGGGAAACGGGCCCGCGACAGGCGCGCACGACATCGATCTCGTTCGGCAGCGGAAGATTCAGATGATTCTCTCCGAGTTCCTCAAAAAACGGAACCCGTGAAAGGGCACTGTCAAAACAGAACATCGCAGTCTCAGTGTTCTCTGCAGTCACGGGTGTCTTGGCCGCCGACAGAATGTCAAAGACGACCTCCATACGAGACCGTCCGTTGGAGCGCATGTGCTCGCGAGGCTCAACGCCGACCTCCTTGCACAGGCGATACAGCGCCTTGCGAGCAGCTTCGATGGCAGACAGAGACATGTTTTGAGACAAGTGTAACCTCTCTCGAAATGGCCATCCTGAACAGTCTCTACTGTGCCAGTGTGGTCGCGGCACTTGGCGTCATCTACTCGCCCGATTTCGCGCGGTGGCGCTTTATCAAACTCGCGTATGTCTTTGTGCTCTGCTTCGTGTTCTTTCGCTTCAAGGGCATCCAGATAGTGCACGTCCCTGTCTACGTGGTCGGCGCCTCCCTGTTTGTCTATGCCGCATCGACGGTTTACTTGGAGGCTACGGCTCTTGTTTGTGTCTTGCGCTGGCTCCTGAGCCTCGTGTCGCTCTTTGTCGTCGCGGAGCCGATGCCGTTCATAGAGTGGGCCTTGTCTGCGCACTTGCTCTACGTCATGGTTATGGAGCTCTGGCCGGTAATCTTGTTCATGAACTACTCTTGATAAACGGAGACCACTGGATGGCCATGGCAATGGCGATGCCCGCAAACGTCCGTGGGCTCTCGCACGGGCTGCGAATGTTGCCAGCATCGGTCTGATTGGCCCATCGCTTTGCGCCAGAGGCTGTCGTGCGAGGCGGGCAATACAGCGTTGCGCCAAGCGTCGGCAAGCCACGGAGCCAAAGTCCCATCTTACGAAACGCGTCGTCGCCAAATTCATACGGTTGGATGTATTGCGATGGCTTCTGGATGCGAGACGCAATGCATCCGACCACGTTCAGGACGCACAGCATTGGCACAGGCAACTCAAAGATTCGGTTCACAAACGCGAGTGCCGCAGCCGTTTTCTCGCGCCGCTCCGGGTCGCGCTTGTTCAATTGCAGCCCGCCTTGGTTGAGATACGTCGATGGAGGGTTTGCAATGACGCATCGAATGCTTGCTTTGTAACGCTCGTAGACCTCGAACATGTCCCCTACCACATGAAACGGGCTCCCGTCCGTGGCGTCCTGCAGGTCCGCCGAAATCACGGGAATTCCGAGCGCTCGAAGCGCCTCTCGGATCTCTCCAGTGCACTCACAGCCCACAAGGACCACGGGCTCCAGATCCGCCATAGAGACAAGTGTGCGACTGTTGCTATTCCCTTACTGAATTTGGCCTGTTTCTGCAGGATACGACAAAAGGATCTGACGCGCTACGATGGTTCATCGGATCGGTCGTCTAATGGCAAGATACTAGATTCCAGACCTAGCGTTCGGGGTTCGATTCCTCGTCGGTCCATTTTTTTACACTTGTCTCCATGGCCGCTTGGTTGACATTTACGCTCTATGCCGCTTTTAGTTTGGCGGTGAAGCTCGGCGTCTTCTTCGTGTATTGGTGTTGGCAGCAGCGACGCGGCAACGAGTAAACACTTCTCTCCCATGGGCGACTCTGTTGTGGACGCTTACATTGCCGCGTGCCAGTCGGGCAATCTTTCCGAGGCGGAGCATCTGTTTGCGCAAGCCCCGGATGCGTGTGCGCGCGTCTTCTCGCGTGCGTATTCGTGGGCGCATCCGGACGTTGCCAAGTTTGTCTTCATGAATGCTGCCTACGAGACGCCGTGCGAGATACAGATGTTTTGCGAGCCCGTTGTGATTTACGCCGACAAGGAGGGCTTGGCTCGTTACCTTGACTCGCCGCACGCGTCTGTTGCGGCCGTGTGGCGCCAAATTTTGCTCTCCCAGCGCGGTGATCTTGCCGCGTTCATGGCCAATGAGCGCAAGTTTGCCGTCCCTTGCACGCCCGAAAACTTCAAGGAGGCACTCACGCACAGCAGGGACGATATCTTTCGCATGCTTTTTGAGAGTCCCGACTTTGTGCCGCACGTTGCCGGCATGGTCGAGTTTGCCGCAGGCAGAGCTTGCATTTCGCGACTGCAACTTTTGTGCAACATCCTCATGAACGCCGGGATTGCCAAGGAGCATATGTTTGCCAAGCTAACTCCGCGCGTTCTGCCGTCGGACAACTTTGCCTATCTCGACGACGCGTTTGATCCATTTTCCAAGGATTATCCGGCGTGGATGCAGGCAACGTGGATGCACTCGGGCGGCCCGCACGCCGTCGCGGTGACGAAGCGGTTGCTCTCCAAGGGCGTCCCGCTCGTCGGAGACGCGTGGAGGTGCGTGAGTCGCAGCGAGCACGATTTGACGGTTCTCGCCTTGCAGTCTGGGCTTGCGGATCGGCGCGAATGCCACACCAGCCGAAGCTGGCTGACCGACTTGCTAGGCGATATGCGGGCTGTCCGACGCACGGGCTTCTCGCCGAACAGCTTCTGCAAGCTGCCCAAAGAACTCCGTGAGCAGATCCGCGCTGTTTTGATCTGCATGCGTCGCGTTACCTTGCCTGTGGGCACTAGCCGTGGGCTCATGCCGTCCGCGATTCTGCAATACATGTTCGAGAGCATACTTATGGCCTACAGTCTGCATCTTCACTTTGCGCCTCTGAACGAGTGCGGCGATCCGGTGCGATGCGGCACGTGCGGCGGGTGGCAGCACGTGTGCTGTGCAACGTGTCGCGTGTGGTTTTGCAAGAAATGCATGGCCCAGTGAACGGTCAGTGTCGCGACCGACTCGGTTGCTTTCCGGTGGACTGAGGGCACGTTTGGATGAAGTGTCGTGTCTATGGAAAAGTGACCGTTTACGCTTCCCAGACAAAGTGCGCCGTCGCCACAAACTGCATCATATACCCAAACAAGTAGTCGCACAGACGCGTCGCGGACACAAGCGCGACGACCTGTTTCTGAAGAGACACGGGCCACTCCAAGTGGTTGTTTTTTGTCCATGCCCGGAACACGTAGTCTTCCACGGCACTTCTGGCGACGGGCGAAAGTTCACGCGGAATGTGCGATCCGTGACGAAGCAAAAACCGCACAGACTCGCGCACACGATGTTCACCCCATACGAAAGAACGGACATCATGTGCGGCGACGTTTCGCAGATGCGAAAGTTTGGATTTGCTCCGCGTCCGAGAAGTTGTTTGGCCATGTCAAAACGACCGTTGTGAAGGGACACGCACAACGGGCGCCCAGCGCATTTTGCTTTGCCGTCCACGACAACGATGGTGTTTAGAATGCGCGTAAACGTTTCCCTATCTCCGCTGGCTACGGCTCTGCAAAGATCGCCTCGAAGAATCTCCTCTGTGGAGGCTGCCATTGAGAGAAGTGTCTTTCGCTGGAGACCCAGTCGAAGGCGCTCCCGCACGGCTCGTTTATTGGCGATCAACGGCACTTGTCTCCCATGGATCTCAGCCAGAGCGTTATGCGCGCCTTGTGTGGCAACGACGAGAAGCGCCTGAGGCATATTTACGCCAGCGCAAATGCGCGCTTGGACTCGGGAAGTCACGTTGTGCAAGCGATTCTCTCCGGCAAGCCAAAGATCACGGAGAAGTTGTGCGAACTGTTGACTGAGCTTGGTGTTCCCGTGGCTGTCTTCGCTGGACAGTTGTCGCCGCAGCTGGCGAGGGGCATACGAACGGATATATTTCAGTATCTGGAGAATACATTCGGCTGTTTTCGTGGACAGTATGAGGCGTGGATTGACGCGTTTTGGAGGCTTCAGGTTGCCGATCGTTTCTTCCTGACGGTCTACTTGGTCGACAGAGGCGCCTGTCTGAGGGGCTATGCGTGGACCGAAGTGACTGCGTGGCATTTTTCTCTGGCCGACAAGGCTATCAGTCTCGGTCAAGCGGACTGGAGAGGGTGTCATACATCGTTCCGCTATAGAACGCGACGCCTTCAATTGGCAGACTCTGTGCGCTGCAACGGATTTGCGATAGAGAGATTCAAGTCGTATCCGCGCGACGTCCGAAATCATGTCCGCTGCCTTCTTGTTCTTCTTCGAAGACAACGCGTCTCTGCGCTCGTCTCTGCGCGAATCCTTGAATTCGCCGTAGTTGCATGGGTGTCTCTACAACCAAACACGCACGCTGGCCCGATGCGCCCGTGGGCGCACTGCCATTGTAGTCACTGTGACAAAAGGACGCCGTTTGTGTCTTGCGCAAGCTGTGCTTCCGTGTTTTGTACGTCTTGTTGACGAAGATAAACACTTCTCTGTCATGGCCTACTTTTGGGCGACTTGCTTTGCCGCAGCACTGGTCACGGCGTCCTATGGTCTCGCGCTTGCGGCCAGCTTCCGCTTTGCGAACGGATGCTTTACGATGGAGAGCTGGCCCTGTGATCCGCCCTATTGCCACTGTGACAATCTGGAGGATGCCAAGGTGTGCTGGGGGGCTTCAGGCAATCGCTCGTGCACGGTTGTTACAATGGCCGAATTTCAGGCGTCTGGCGGAAGCGCGTTGGCATGGCGTCTGATGGCGTATGCGTCTGTGTTCCTCGCCTGTTCGTTTCTCGTGATATCGGTGATCTGTGCCGTCATGGCATTTCGCGTCATTGGAAGCCGCGTCGAGTTAGTATCGCCGTTTTTCGTTGCGTGGTGTTGCGTTCCGTGCTTCATTTCTACGTTGTGCGCTTTAGAGGTCGTGTGGACGGAGGTCGACGCTGCGTTTCCGGTGAAGGCGGTCCAATTCTGCGTGTATGCTGCGCTGTTCACGGACGTGTCTTTGCTTGTCGCTCTGTTTTACGTGGGCGCACTACTGAAGCGACAGGGGCTTGGGCTGTCCGGGGACGACAGTAGTTAGCTCGGGCAGAGAGACGGGCTGTTTGGTGAGCGCCGGGAGGACAATGTCCTTGGCATCCGGGCGGAGATCGGCGTCTAGGAGGAGCGTTGCGATGACGGCGTGCAACGGAGCGCTTGGCGGATGGTAGTTTTGCGCGAACATGGCGAACGTCTGCGCGTCGTATTGTTCGTGATATCGCTCGCGCGTGTTGTCTTCGCGATCTCCGACGAGCGTCGAGAGGCTGTGGCCAGAGAGCTCGATAAACGTGCATCCGAGTGACCACATGTCGTGGAGCATGGGGTCCCACGGCCACAGTTCGCGGTTCGTGGGAAACACAGGCGTGGTGGTGGCTGTCGCCAGAGCGTAAATCATTTCCGGCGGCATAAACGCAGGAGAGCCACAAAGGCGCTCGATGACCGAGAGGTCGTCCTTCAGAACATCTGTGGCGAGTCCAAAGTCTCCTATGACCGCACGGCCGGACTCAAAGACAAAGATGTTGTCGGGCTTGAGGTCGCGGTGAGCAATATTCTGCTCGTGGACAAAGGCCACGCCGCGCAGAATCTGTGACGCAAACGCAAGGATCGCTTCCTCGTTGAGATGGTGGTGCGTCAGGACGTCCGCGAGCGATCCCGATGCTGCGTAGGGCGTGATCAGAATGCCAAAGCAATGCACTTGCAACGACATGATGACGTGCAGCACGTTCTTGCACTTGCGGCACTGCTGCAGGAAGCGTGTCTCGCGGCCATCGATGGTCGACGCGATCTTGACTGCCACGGGGCGTTTTGCGAGGACGCCCTTGAGCACTGTGCCCTCCAAGGACTTGTGCAATGCGGAATCGACGCGGAGACGGAGCGCTGTTGTCAGGACATGCGCCGTGCGATGATCGGTGGCATGCGACAACAGCTCTTCGTCCATGGCGGATGCACTTTAAGGGGACAAGATGTCTGTGTCGCCACTTTCTGACTCTTCATCGTGCCCCGTTTCGGTTATTAAGTCCGCGCCAGCTGTCGCGTGACACCGGTGAAGCGGCGCCGTTTCCTCGTCTGGGTGCTTGTGCTGCACCTCGACGCCGCGGAGAAAAAAGATCTTCTTGAACTTGTGGTAGATGAATGAGTTTGGTGTGCGACCGCAGCACGAACACGCCTTGTTGGGCGTTGTGTAGCAGATGAGGCCTGTTTTTGATGTGAAAAACGTCCGTGCCATTTGAATGTGCGCGCTGTTTGCATCAGCCCACCGATTGCGCATCTCGGCTGCTTTTCTGGGCTTCTTGTTGATCCCAGAGACCTTGTAGAGCGCAATGCCGTAGCCCAGATACGCTCGAACAACGCAGTCCGAACACGTCATTTGTCCTTCAGAAGAAACAACGTTCTCCTTGGCCCAAGTTTCAAACGCGGCGTCGTCCTCTGTGCGACCCGGGGCACTGTCGCGCATTCGTGCCGCGAGAATGAGATGTTCGCGAAGCTCCTCGGACAAAGGGTCCATGAGAGAAGTGGCGTTCACTAGGCCAAAACATGCCTCCAAAACGCATCGTTAAACATTCCTACCGCCTTCAGATTCATCGCGATGAGGAATTTCAGCGTCTGGCCGATCTCGACAAAGAAAAGCGAGAACCGCAAGAAGAGGACCTTCGATTTGCAGTCTGAAATGGCCAAATGCTGCGTCCACGGAAGCGCCTCGCACTTTGCATCGGTTGCTGCGATGGCGTGCAGATACGTCGGGACATCGTGCGTAGTCACGTTCATGGAGGCATACATGTTGCCCATTTCAGTGTGCACAAACGATCCAAAGAAGCTCGCGATGAAAAACGCGAACGCCACAGAGATCATGACAGTGAGGTGTTTATGATGCCCGTTTCTTGGGTCGGCCCGAGTCTTCGTCGTCTGAACGGCGTTTCAGCGTCCACGCATAGCCGCAGACAAAGAATAGGCCGCGAGAGAATGCGTGTCGGCCGCAGTGCTGGCAGCCGTTTCTGGAGAACGTCGTGGTCGGAATCGAGAGAAACGCGAGCGCGGCACGCAAATGCGGAGCGGCCCCGCAAAGATGCGGCTGCTTGCGAACGCGCACTTGTTTGTCTGGACAATACCACTTAGACGCCATGCACTCACCACAGATGTCTTTGCCCTCTGCGACAGCAAGCGAGTGCGAGAGACACGCGCACATGCTCTCAAACACGGAGCCTATGGGCTCAATGTCGGACCCCGAATCCGACCACCCTCCAGAGGTCTCCGTGACCTCTCCCATCGAATCGGAGACGTGGCCGGACGACACGCTTTGGGTCTCCGCAGAGACCTCTGTCTCCGAGACATGGGCTTCGCAACGCTCTTCGCCAAAGACGGCCCGTTGCAGCTCGCGGACGTGTCGCGCCAACTCGTCCATGAGAGAAGTCTGTTTACTTCTCTGCAAATGCATTTGCTTGGCCTTCCTTTGGAGATACTCGAATACATTTTCGCGTTCCTGCTGAGCCCCGGAGATCGCGAATCCGTGGCGCTCGCGTGCAAGACGCTGGCGTTTGCAATCCGAGATTCGGAGGCTGCATGGAAACGGAGATACCGGGTGCCCGAGGTCATTCAAGCGACGCGGTATCTCACGGTGCGTTCTGTGCGAACTCATTTTGTTGCCGCGTATCGCGCGTGGTTATGGGAGCCCGACCTTCCGATCCAAAGAGAGCTCTTTTCTTTCTTTCAGACAAATCCTTACGTCCCGTTCAACGACCTGCATCGTTCTGTGTTTGATATGCAGAGGGTCGAATTTCTCCCGTTTCACAGCGTGTTTGAGAGCGGCGACACCAAGTTGCTGGAGCGAGCCCACGCCGTTCTGTCCCATCGATTCACGGTGCCGGCATGGGATCTCCCTGTGTTCCGCACGGACGCGCGCAAGAATATTCGGGAGATCGTTGCCAAAGCGACGCATCGCCAAGATTGTCTGTCGGTTTTGCAGCGCCTCGATGCAGTCTTGATAGACCTGCGGCAGCTTTGGTATAACAACGAGAAGGCGTTCCAGAGAGTGTATCGCACCGACATTTTTCTGGAGCCTTTGCGGACAGTGGACGAACTGTCCCGGTGGATAGAAAAGATTTCGTGTGTGATTGTAAGGGTCGCCACTTCTCTCTCAGAATGAATCGGATTTGGGTGGCGGTCTTGCTCCTCGTCGCTGTCATTGTGTGGCAGCACGCGTGTTTCGTCTTCGAGAGAGACGAACTCAGTCCCGCATACGCGATGGAGGTCGTTGCCGGCAAATGCCACGCGTTCGCAAAGGCGGTCGGCATCTGGTTTGGCGAGACGTTCTACGCCGTTTACGACGCCGTCAAAACATTCCTGCGCGCACTCAAGCTCTACGAACTCTGGCGCTCGATAGTTCGGCTTGCGTGTGCGTGCTGGGATCTTGTCATGTCGTGGACGTCGTATTTCGTCGGATTCTACGAAGTCGTTGTCAAACACGTCACCGAGAATCAGGTGAAGATCGCTTCCATGTCGGGTTTCAGCATTATCGCCATGCTTTCTATGTGCTTCGCTTTGAACGCCTTGCAGAATCCGCTTGTTGCACGGACGCGTCGCGGGAAGGCCAAAGTGTCTACGCCGGAAGAGTAAACGCTGTTTACTTGCCTCGGTATTTGCGCGCGAGTTTCTTCTCCCGTCGTTCCGCAACGGCACGTCGATCCTTGTCTCTCGGTCGCACATAGAGATCGCGCACCCGAGAAACTGTGGAATCTATGTCTTGCACTGTGAATGTTTCACTATCGGTGATATCGACATATCGGGGTGTTTTGCAGCCGCACGTCGGATCTGACGAATAATGCGGCCCGTAGTCCGTGCCGCCAAAGAGTTGTGTCTCGGGACAAAAGTAGACCTCGAAGGAATCTTTTCCGGGAATGTCGACGACGCGTCGATTCGCAGGCAGGCCGCGATTGCGCTCCTCGCAAGTGTGATAAATCCATCCATGGTAACCGCGTGGCTTGCAGTCGCACGTCGCGGCCATGGAAGAGAGAAGTGTCTGTTTACGAGTCGATTGCGGGCTCGCGTTCCCGAATAAGGGCGGCCAAGTAGACTGCGTAGACGTGCCACGCCGAGCCAAGCACCAGAATGATGAAGGGCCAAATGACGTCAAACGACGAGGCGCTGTATGCGAACCGCGACGACGCCATTCCGACAAGGGAGAGCGAAAGAGCGAGGGCTGCGATGCACACGACGAGAGGCCAAACGCGCCAACTGGCGTCAAATGCCGGGCTCCACATCTTCAGCGTGATCAGGTAAGCAAGCCACAGTGCAAAGGTGGCGACGTAATGGGCCTCTCCCGAGTAGTGCATGGTGTGGCGCAGCGTTTCCCATGCCGCCACGCCCAAGCACATGTTCAGCGTCGTCCAAACCACCATGAAAACCCACGGGCGCGGAAAGCCCGTCAGACGCTTGTAGCGCTTTCGTCCTTTCTCGCCGGAGGAGATCTGGCCGAACATGAATGCATAGATCCAAAAGGCAAGCGCCAGATACTTCTGGGAGTCGATCATGGCGAGTATTTACGGACACGAAACGGACAGAGAACACGCCGAAACCAGCTCTTTACTGAGCTAAGATACAGAGAAAAAAGACGGATCGCAGACATCAACGCTCTGCAAAGACCAAAGAATTGCCATTCCCGGCTCCACTTTGCCCAGCATCAGGGGCTCCTTTGCGAGGTCGTCCACGTAGACGAGAACGTGGCCCGGCAGAGTGCTTAGCTGTATGTCCTTGATGCCGGAGAGTGCTTTCAGGATGAGAACATGACGTCCAGAAGAGGTCGTCACCGACGCGCTCTCTCGGTTCCACGACACTGTGCCCCACCTGCAAGACAACGTATGCATGGCAACAAAGGGCTCCGTGCTCGGGCTTCCATCCGCCCCGAAGAGTGCTCATTTGACCGGACGGGACTGGACTCTTTTTACCCGAGCGCCCATTTGACTACGGACAAAAGGTAGGGACTCTGGCAACAAACGCTCAGGAGCGCGAAATCAAGGAGTATCCGCTTCTTGAGAGCAGGTGGCGCTTCTGTCCTGTGGACGTAGTGAACGATGGCGCTCCAGACGCTCTCGGCACTCCTAGGGGGCACAAGGGATGCCAGTGCCTCGACGATCTGGCTCTTCTCTTGGGCGCTCGGCATGGGGAGTCGCGACGAGCACAAAAACGTTTTGTAAGAGGCGATGGCCTGAGATACGACGTCAACGGGAGCCATCGGAGCCCACAAGAACGGGTAGGCATCAAGGAGAAGAGGGTGCCACGGGCCCAAGACAGAGAGTGCCCCGATGTCTATGTCCTGAACAAGGATCTCTGCGACCTGCATCAGAACTTTGTAGTTGTCGGGCGCAAGCGCGCACGAGATGTCGTGCAGAGCCCAAGGCTGCTTGCGCGAATCGCCTTTGGCGAACAGTTTCGTCACGGGATTGAGCGGACCGCGCACTGCGTCTAGGACCAAAAGAGGCGGGCCCATCCACGTGTGCCCGGGCGAGCCAAAGACAATGAGCGCACACGCAAGAACGGTCTCCGTGGTCAACCCGGGCGCTTTGCAGTAGAACTCCCACATGACATCGTGCAGCGCGTCTGTCTCTGCGTTCTTGGCAATGGCAGCACAGAGCGCTTGCATGAGATGAGTGTGCGTTTATCAGAGACCGCGGGCTCGTTTCTTCGGGCGCGGGTTGTCGTCTTGGCTGCGTGGCGGCAGGTGGCACGCGACGCGCACAACATCGTCCACGGCGTCGTCCGCGAACGGCCGAAACTCTTCGATGATGACATGGGGATCTGAAGTCTGCTCGTGGACGATGCACAGAAAGTCCGAGAAATCGATCGGTAGTTGACCTCGGTGACCGCGCATGAGCGCCAAGCGGGCCCTGACGCGCCCCGCAAAGTTGTGGTGGTTTTCTGGGAAGCGAGACAGGGTCTTGCACACAGGGTGCGACATCCCGGTGGCTGCTCGAAAAGCTCGAAGCTGCCTTTCGGACTTCGGGTGCCACCGGATTGCTTCGAGCAAGAGCTCAGAAACAAAGTTCCGAAGCCGCCGGCGCTTGTAGAGCGCCAATCGAAGAGTGCGCGCCGATGCAAAGAACCGGTCTGCGCGCGACGGAAACGTGCTTGCCAAGATGCAAAGAAGGCGCATGGACGTGTCTTTGAGCTCTGGGTTCTCGAGCAATTCCATAAAGTTCGACGGGATGTCGAAACTGCCCCAGCCGATGTGCGCCGCAGCCGCGACTTCGTTGCCCGGATAGTTCAGCAACGAGAACATGATCATCCCCGCCAGATGCCAAATCTTGGGATCGGTGACGGACATCATGTCGTAGAACGCGGTCTTCGCGTCTTTGGCGTAGCCATAGGGGTCCTTCGGGTCGTTGCAGCTCTCGACATGCCCCGTCAGGTAGCAGTCCAAGTCCGCAAGCGTCCCAATGGGGAACAGGCACGACGACGACGGATTCACCGCTGAGCTATCGATGAGGGCCGCTGCCATAGGAGAGAAGTGTGGAGCAACACATCTCTCTGAATGGAATTCCCCGAGCAAGTCCTGTGGCGTCTTTGGAGCAAGCAGGCCCGTATTTCGTCTCGTCCGTGCCAGCGGGGTCGCAGAATCTGGCCTCGATTCAGAGTCATTGAAACGGAACAAGGGATCGGGCCCGAGTTTACCGACGCAGAACAGAAAATCACGGACATGAGTCGCAAGCTCTCTTTCGAGGAGGCATCGGCGACTGGAATAGACGCTCGCGCATCTTCAGCACGCGCACCGCAGGGCGTCTCTCCGGCAGAGGAAACCCGCACGCCACCCGCATGACGTCGTCAATGGCGTCGTCGTTGAACCGCGGAAAGTCGCGGATCGGGTTGATTTTGGCAGCTCGCACCTGCTTGTAAACGGCGTTCAGGAAGAACGGAAAGTCCGCGGGAACCATGCCTGTAGCGCGCATGTCGCGCATGCGCTTGCTCACGCGCTGCTTGAGATGATACGGAGTCGAATGAAACGTGTGCTGTCCCCGGTTCTTCTTGTGCGCGGCGCCCGTGGCAGCCGCAAAGGCACGCAGCATCCGCGAGTGCTCCCGGTTCCAGCGGCATGCGCGGTCGATCATGAACAGGAAGTTGTTAAACCCTCCAACGGCTGCGCAACGGGCCCGGCGCGCCTCGCACGCAAGCTCGAAGAAAACACTCGTGTTGTCCATGAACGTGCTTGCAATAATACAAAGCGCATAAGTCGCGGTGCGCTCCGAGAGCGTGTCAACGTAGCCGTTTCGGAGCAGGTAGAACCCGAGCCATGGATCATGCATGCTCTTGAAAAACCCTGCGCCGTATGTCGTAAGCAAGAACCACATCAATACGGGCATGGACTCGCGGTCCTCCATCGTCGCAGCGTCCATGAACGCCTCAAAGCGTTGCTGGCACTCATCCACCGTCACATTTGATGGCTCATCAAAGTCGTCCGAATACTCCTTCAGCAGCTTGTCAAATTCAAGCGACATGACGAGAGAAGTGATCACGCAGAAATGCCACCGCTTCTCTTAGTCCGCTGTCTGTCACATCGTAAAGCATAACACATCGCTCTGCTCGTATCCTCATGTCCGTGCGCGACGCCATGGTTTCCGTCTATGGGACAGCCGACTTTCGGTTTTTTGGCGCCACGCAAGGGATGTGGTGCCGGGTGCATTGGGAGCATCCGTGCACCGAAGTGCGCCTTGACTACCCCCGGGAGAGCGCGGTTTTCCCCTTTGGTGATGTGTGTGCGCAAGCAGACTCGGGCTTCATAGCCGTGTCGAGCACTCACATCTTCGTCTTCAGGAAGAAAGAGAACCCGCCGTTTATTGGAGATTTGCACGTCACGTCGTTGCAGACCGGGACCACGTTCTTCGGCCATTTAGCGTGAGTATTCCGTGGGAATCATGACGAAGCATGCGCGCCACTGCGGCTCGGCGCACGACGTCACGCGGCGTGCAATGGCCATCATCTCCTCGTGCGACGCGTCCATGCTCACGCCCTCGGACCACTCTGGGCCGTCGAGATACTTCTCCAGAGGATGCCACGCGCCAATGATACCCACCTTCCGGCCGCCCAAGAGCTCTCCAAGCTGCTCCGGCGTCAAACTCTCCAGCGTCACGTCTTGCACTTGCGCCCAGTCGTTGTCGTCGCCAAGGTAGACTTGCATTTCGAGTGAAGTGTTCACTGGCACTTCTCTTCTCTCATGGACGCCGCCTTTTGCCACGCTGTGTCGCTCCTGAATGTGATATTTCGCTTGTGGAACGCGCACGCTGTCACACTGTGCGCGGCCGTCTGCGTGCCTATCTTGCTTTACTTGTGCTACTGTGCGTGGCTGGAAAACCGCCAGCTCCGTGCCCGGGCCGAGTGGGAAGAGCTTGAAATGAGGGCATGGGCTCGAAATTCTGGGGCGCCCTCGGCAAGCTAGCACCTCTCTCCTATGCCGAGTTTGTGCCAGCTCCCCAACGAGCTCATTGGTTACATTTGCACCTTTGCGTCGCCGAAGACCCTGCGTCGGCTCACTCGCGTCTCGCGCCGTTACCGTGCCATCGTCCAAGGATGCCTTCGCGGATGGCTCGAAACAAGCGGCACTCTCGACGCGCTCGCAGTGAAATCGCTCGCCGACATGAAACGCATGGCCGCGTTGCAGAAGTTGGCGAGCAACGTCGACGCGTGGTGCGGTCGCAACTGGCTCTCGCAGATTCCATTCCGCGGAGACACGAGCTTCGAGTGCTTCATCACGGCTGCTGTCCATGTCCATTTTGTGCAGGAATACACCGACGAACCGCAGGCGACAATGAGCCACGCATGGCTTGTGGGCCGTCTGCGTGCGCTTGGCGTCACTCGCGTCTCGATGCACGATCTCGAGTGCATTTGCGCCGTGGACAACTATCTGCTGTGTCGCCAAGGGCTCGAGGTGGTCCGCCGCGTGCGCGAGAGCTTTCGCAATTGTCTCCACTGCTGCGAGTTCTTCCGTCGCGAGTTCTACGACCACATGTGCTTGTCCATTCTGCAAGCGTGCGACTGGCGCGCGCTCACGCACACACGCGTGTTGCAAAAGGTGGACTGCATCAACGCGCTCTTGCGAGACGCAGATGCGCTCTATCGCGACGAGCCAGACGTGTTCAGGCAGCGTCTCGCGCGGTGCGATCTCGTCGACATTGTCGTCAACTGCGCGAATTTGTATACCGTGGGAGAGATACTGCAATATCTCGCGGATATTATCCACGGCAACACGATCGCGCACCCAACCTACACCAACCGTCCGCCGTGGATCAACGACAAGGCGTGGGCCCGTCTGACGTCGTAAATACACATGACGCGGCGTTCACTTGTGTGTGTGCAACACACAATGGGCGATCGCGCTCGCAAGGACACGTTGCGTCTCCTGATCAACTTTCATCAGAACGCCGGGAAGCTCGCGCAGGACAGCCGAGCGCGACGGTGGCCCGGGGCGCACAAGAGCGCACACCAATGGCTGCATGGCATAGTCGGGCGCGCTATCGCAAATGTGCACGGCGCCCTCGGGGACCACTCCGGCTTCTCCGGTTGCATGGAGCCACAAAGCCCCTGTTTCGCGAATCCCCGTGGTCGTCTTGCCGGCAAAGACAACCACCAGTTCGCCGTCCACAGCTCGTCGCGCGTTCGCAAGGCCCAAGACGATCGTCACCACAAGATCGTGCTTCAGCCACGCTTTGATCTTGTCCACCAGACGACGCGCCGCATCGCGAGTCCGCCCGCTCACCGCAACAAAGGACATAGTCAAGTGTTTACCGGGCACGCGCCATGAGCGCAGCTTCCGTTCGTCTCAGGTGCGCGAGGAACAGCGCACGGTAGAGAAGAGCCTCCTGCGAGAGCCCGTCGACCTTGTCCGCGCTCTCGAGAAGGCGCCGATACTTCTCCGCCAGAAGCTGTGCTTGCTGCTTTTGCTCCTCGGCCGCAAAAGTGTCGATGTAGGCGTTCGCTTTCTCCACAGAGAACTCGTTGTCGCACACGGCCTTGCCCAGCTGCTTCCACGCCAGCTCCAAGCCCGGCTCCAGAGAATCCGACATGAGTCAAGTGTGCGCATGGCTTGTTGACGAGACACTTGACTTGGCCGTGTGCGCGATGCTCACGGTCTACTTTTGTGCTATCTGGGTTGTGGACCCGAACGGCAAGCGCCAACCCGCATGCGTGACACTGACAGAAACGCCGATCAGTGCCGAACGAGCCCTGCGGCTTCTTCAGCGCAATCCCGGGTCTATCGATTATTTGACTTGGAGAGCCGATGGAGAGCCTCCTGTCGTTTATGCGTTCCCAATCGAGCGCGTTCTGAAGCATGTCCAGTTTCATCCGAATCTAACACAGATTTTCTCAGATTCTCTTCTTCTGCCGTTGTCCCCGCGAGAGTATGCCGTGTTTTGAACGTGGCAACGCTACCTGTGTGCCTCGTTGGTAGCCAACGGCATATCTATGAACGCGCTTACGGGTCACTGCCTTCAATGCACAAAGAATCTGCCGGAATAAAGTCCAACAGCAGTTTGAAGTGCAAATGCGGCCAATGGCGGTAGCCGCCCACGTTGAGTTTGATGGACTCGAGGCGCTTGCCGGCAGTGACACGGTCTATCAACGACCCAATGGCAGCCAGCTCGTCGGAGGAAAGCGCGCTCGGCGTGGTGATGTGGCGCACCGGGGTGACGATGAGCATGGGACGACCCGTCGCATCGGTCCACGCGCGCGCAAACTCGTTCCCGTCCACAAACGTCGTGCGCGCGATCTCGCAGTCCACATCGCACGCAGGACACGGATCCGGCGTGACGAGCGCGTTCGGAGGGGCTCCGTATGCAACACAGGCATAATCAAACGTTGGCGCGATCTCCAGATGCCAGTCCGGGCACGACGCGAGAGCCATGGAGACATGCTGCACGATGTCTGCAAAGTCAGGAGCTAACCCGTCCACGCGCTCCACCGTCGCCGCAGAACCACGCGTCGCAGGCTGTGCTCTCCATGTGAACTTGCCTTCCATGGAGTGCAGTGTCAACACTCCTCTTGTCCTATGGCAAGCGAAGAAATCCGCTACCGCGAGTTCTTGTTCGGCGCGCACGTGCGATGGCTGCTTCGTGTTCTCAAGGACCGCCATCTCACCTATGACGAGCAGCGCAACTTTCGGGTGTCGGGGTTGATGCATGTGGCGGAGACTGACATTGAAGCCATGCTGCGGCCTGTTGTCGACGCCATTCGCAGAGGCGAGCCGGTGCCCCTCGCCATGCCGAACGTCGAAGAGATCGAGAGAACTTACGTCGAAGCGGTGCTGACATGGAGGGCCAAGTAAACGGCCGTTACAGAAGCTTTACGTGCAGCGTCCGAGGCCACTCCGAGGCGTCCAGCGTAGCCTCGGCGGACGCAAAGGTTGCACAGAAAGCCGCCTCTGCCTCAGATAGGCCGTGGCGGGCGACGTCCCACACAGTGTCGCGAACGACGTTCCATGCGTTCTCGGCCGTCGCGGGGTTCAAGCGCGTCAGGAAAAACTCTCGTGTGAGCCCCGCAGAGTTTGTCACAGAGACAATTGGATGTTTGTGAACGTAGTAGGGCATGGAGTGAAGTGTGCACAGATGAGACGGTGCCAGAGTTTACGCGCGCGCTTTGGAAGGCAAAACTGTGAGCAAAATGCGGGCGTGTTCGGCAATCTTATGCCCGGCAAGCGTGCGAGAGCCGTCAAGCTCTTCGCCGGCGTAGAAGAGCTTCATCTGTCTTGTGTCTTGCCCAATAGTGCGCTGGAGATCCCATTTGAGACTCGTCACAGTTTGTGTTTCTTGGACATGCATGTGCAGGCCGTCATGCCAGAGCTGCGGGCAGAGAACAGATATGTTCATGTATGGATGAATGTTTTCCCGGACCCGCCATGCCCGCACGAGATCCATGAACGCCTGCTCGATCTCCTCCGCGTTCGGGAGCACCAGAGGCACCGGTTTGCCCTCTCCAATGTCAACGGCAACAGCATGGAACCCGCTTTCGATCCGTTCCTTGTCCAGTCCCGGCCACGCCGCGTCAAACCGCTCCCACTCCTCAAAGTGGAGGTGGCGGTCTTTGAGGATCTGAAGCGCCCACTGGCAATGGGACTCGAAGAACAAAAAACGTGTCATCGGAGTGGACTCTGGATGCAACATCCACGGCGACGTTTGTTCTCCGCTCTTCGCGTGGCGGATGCGAAATGCATCGACCGCAGAAACAAAGGTTCGTTCGGCCTCCTCTGTGCCCGGAAAAGCCAAGGGCAGCGGAGACGCGCCTTTGTTCTTGACCTGCTTTGACATCAGCGCGGTAATGCTGTCGTCCAAAGACGTCCAGTTGAGAAACCAATGGCCCTCGTCAGGCTTGATATGGCGATCGCGCAATACGCGCAGTGCCCACTCGGCATAGTCGCAAAACCATCTTTGGCGGCGCGTAAAGTTGTTGGGCGGCGGTTCGTAGCGGGGCAATCGCGGAACAGACGACGACATCTAGAGAAGTGTTTTCACTCCACCAAACGCTGTGCAGGAGGCAAAAATCGAAGACAGATCTCAGCCAGATTGGTGATCCCATACGAAACAAGCGTGCGAGCGTCGGCAAGCACTGTGTTGTCGTAAGAAAGTTGCATCCCGCTCGCGTCCCGCCAAAGAAGGATCTCAATGAGAATCTTGAGGTGCTGCACAGTGTCCGTGGCCTTGACATCAAGGTTGTAAACAGCCCCATTCTCATTCCAGACGTGGCGAATAAGAAC
>Ga0075152_10001220_pt1 | contig 18589 bp, 24 predicted proteins | sample JI61114C2DNA_FD_70964 | JGI IMG/M metagenome (GOLD analysis project Ga0075152, IMG submission 70964) | Wastewater effluent complex algal communities from Wisconsin, to seasonally profile nutrient transformation and Carbon sequestration -... | ecosystem: Engineered > WWTP > Effluent > Algae...
GTGGACGTCGACGTGCTCACCGCGGGCAGGTTGTTGCCCGCGACCGCACCTTCCGTCGCACCATCGACTGAGCCGGCCGCCGACATCCACCCCTGGGGCCCGATCCACTGCGAGATGGTGGACGTGTCCCAGGCGTCGAGGGCGCGGTACAGCGGATCCCAGATGAAGGCCTCGGGGGTGCCACGGTCGGGGAGCTCGTTGCCGGCTCGGTCCGCCGTGGTGACCTGGCCGCGCAGAAGCAGCATGATCGCAGGCACCAGCCTGTCGCCCGGCGGGGGGGAGGCCACGAGGCCCTTGATGCCACCCACCGTCGCCGCCCTGATCGGTTGGACGGAGCGGACAGCGCTCCACGGCCAGGCGGCGACAGGCATCGGCTTGACCGCCGACATGAAGGCGGCACGTGCGGACTCGGATGCCTCGTCGTACGCGGCCTTGATCAGAGCGGCCACGTCTGCCTCGCGGAGCTCCCGTTCGGGCCCGACCAGGGTCCGCTCGGCGGCCGAGAGCGCGATGACCTGTGCGACCCGGAAGCGGTTGAGGAGGACGGTCACAGCGCGGCCTCCCACCGCCGCGAGAGGTGTTCGCCCGGCAGGCTGTGGACGACATCGATGTCAGCCGCGATGCCGCCGGCGGCCACGGACGCCGTAAGGCCCAGGCGGTCGTCATAGCCGAGGCTGATGATGCGCGACCACTGCATCGCCTCGAGGTTGGACTCGACGGCGCGACCGACACCCTGCTCGCCATCGTAGAGGGAGATGGTGCCGCCCGAGATGATGTTGGGGAAACGCACCCGGACGAGGATGGTCTCCTGCAGGCCCCTGAGGCTCAGTGCGCTGCAGGGGATGGAGCCGTTGCCGGTGTCGGTCGACTGCAGCGCGCCGGTGACCGGCGAGAAGGTGAAAGCCGGCGACCAGCTCGTGCCACTCGCAACGAAGGCCTCGCCGCCGACGCGATAGATCTGGAACCGCCGCCGCGTCGCCGCCCCCGCCACGCTGGGCGGACGGAACGACGCGCGGGCTGCGAACCGGACATGGTTCGCCTCCGAGAGCTCATTGACGACGAGCACCACCTGTGTGCTGGCCGTCGTCTCGGCGGTGGTGAGCCTGAGGCGGTCGCCCGGGAACATCACCATGTACTGGATCTCGGGGGAGAGCTGGACCGTCGACCGGACGGCACTGAAGGGGGTCACGACCTCCGCCGTCGAGAGCGGGTTGTAGCTGACGCCTGAGAGGCCCACGAGCTTGAGCGCGGTGGCCTGGAACAGCCCGAAGATGTCAGCCTCGATGAGCCCTGCGGCACCCGTGATGGGCAACTGATAGTAGCGCTGGCCAGTGACGGTGAAGTCGTCCCGGTCCGCGACGATCGTCGTGGTGCCGTTGAAATTGCCCGTCTTGTCCAACTCGAAAACGATGGGTTCCATGTTGATGCCTCCGAAATTCGTTGACGCGCTAGGTCCTCTTGTTGAGGTGCTCGCCGGGCAGGACGTGGACGACGTCGATCTCCAGGCCGAGCGCCCCACCAGCGTCGGGGTTGTCTGCGTTGAAGGCGAGTCCGTCATAGTGACCGAGCACGAGGGTCTTCGACCACTCGCACGAGTTCAGTCCCGCCTGCACTACCACGACATCACTGGTCGAGCGGTCGACCAGTGCGACCTCGCCCGTCCCGTCCTTGCAGTTGGCGAACCGGACCCGAACATAGAAGTCGACCTCCGGCCCCCGCAGGCTCAGGGCGGTCGCCGGCAAGAACCCGTTCTCGACGCTGGTCGAGTAGAGCACCCCCTTCGTGGGCGCATAGACGAACGCGGGATCCCAGATCGCCAGGCCGGCGACGAAGGACTCGCCCGCGGAGCGGTAGACCCGAAACCGGCGCCGATCGGCGACCTCGGGGATCGTCAGCGCATACTCGAGGTGGTTGTCTTCGGTCAGCTCGTTCACCACGAGGCTGATGGCCCGCGTTACGAGCTCCCCGGTCACGACCACGAGCTTGTCGTCCGGGTACATCAGCACGTACTGGACGTTGGGCGTGATGTCGATCTGCTTGCGAATGCGGTTCGACGCGTAGGTGGTCACGACCTTCGCGGTCGACACAGGGCTGTTGGAGGGGCCCGAGATCCCGACCAACTTGACCGACTGCCGCTGAAACAGGCCGAAGAATTCGCCCGAAATCACGCCACCCGTCGCGATGGACGCGGTGTAGTGGCGCTGGCCGGTGACGGTCAGGTCGTCACGAGTCAGGGTGATGGCGGTGGTGCCGTCGAATTGGGCGGCGTTGGTGAGCTCGATGACGATCGGTTCCATGAACATCCCTTCGGGTGACTAACCTGCGGCCCGGAGAGCTCCCGGGCGAGGGCGTCTTGCTCGCGCAGCTGGACGACGCGACGCTCAGCTCAGCAGCCGCACTTGACCTTGCAGGCCTGGTAGAACGCCTTGTTGTCGTAGTAGATGGTGACGAACGCCGAATCGAGGTTGTTCGCGGCGCCGGTGTTGGTGATCACCAGGGCGAGGGTCTCCATGCTCCCGATCTGGAGCGGGGCCCCGCGGTACTCCGGCCACGCCACGTGGATCTGGGTGCCGTCCTTGTTCAGGAACTGGTTGCCGCGCATCTGCGAGCCGACCGCCAGGCCCGTCGCCGCGTCGGCGCTGCCGCCCGGGACGAGGTAGAACTGGAGCACGAAATCGAGGTAGTTGGTCGCACCACCGGCGATGTTCAGATCGATGGCGATCTTCGTCGGGGTGTACCCCGGACGCGCGAGGTGGGTCAGCCGGATCGCATGCGCGGGGGTGACCGGGAAGGCGTTGACGTAGATGCCGCCCAGGCCCGTGATGATCTCCTCCAGGTTGATCTGGGCGTTGTCGGAGTACTCGTCGAGGGTCCGCTGCGAGAAGTTCACGTTGCCGGGGCAGATGACCTCCTGGAACATCCGATCGGCGCTGTTGCAGCGGTTCTGGAGGGTGCGGCAGGTGTCCTCCAGCGCCGGCAGCTTCTCCGCGCAGAGGCGCAGGCGCTCGAAGAGGCCGGGGTTGCTGGCGATCTCGATGAGGCGATCGAGCGCACCCGGGTTGCACACCAGGCGGCGCAACGCCTCCACCCCCTCGGGGTTGGTCATCTCGATCGAGGAGCCGTTGCCGGCGGCGAGGGATTCGAACTTTACCAGGGTGCCAGATTGCGACATGACGACGATGCTCCAGGGTGAGGTGAGACGCCAATGCGGCGGTCACGAGCGATTTACTTGAGCCCCAAGTCGCGGGCGAGCCGCTGCGAGGCTGAGAGGGTGGATGCTGGTGGGCGAAGTTGGGCCATCAGCGCTTCAAATTCGCCACTGATGGATGCGGGCGTGGGCTCGCTGGGCGTGGGCTCGGTGATGGGTTTGGGGAGGGGGTCGAGACCTGGGATGGCGGGCGGGGGCTTTGGAATCTCGACGGTGAATGAAAGGATGAGGTGTCCCTCGGTCACCAACGCGACAGCATCGGCTGGGACCTCAATCTTGTATGAAAATCCGTTTTCATCCACCGCATGGATCTGCGCCCGCTCGTGATCGCGTCGAATCACTCGGATTGCGGCGCGGACGTTCACTTGGCCCTCCACCCATACATTTGCGCACTGAGCATGTACGTTGTCCCACCAGCCACGAGCGCAGCACGTCCGGGCACGCCCACAGGTGCGGCGAGACCAGCGATGACCGTGGCGAGGCCGAGCGCCCCAACCGGCGACACACCGGCGATTCGGGGGTCATCCAGAAGGCCCTGGAGGATCGCACCCATCCCGACCCCCAGACCCGCGACGGTGGCGATCGCTGCCAGGTCCTGCCACCGACCACGCCGCATCGCCGTGACGATCTTCGTAGCCTCGGTGTCACTGCGGGCCTGTCGGATCGACTGCGCCGTGTCGAGGTCCCGGCCCTGGTAGTAGTTGTTGACGGCGTTGTTGAGCACGGAGCCGATCGAGCCCTCGGCTTGGGCAAGCATCTCTCCAGCGGTCCATCCCTGACGACTCATCATTACCTCCCAGTCAGAACTTTTTGCATCCCACGTAGGATGTCGCGGCCGTTGATACGTTGGGGGCCCGAAGCTGCAACAGCGATGCGGGGGCTGAGACGGTCTGTCACCGTTGTCGCGACGATGCTCCTGTCCAGCATATCCACGTCACGGAGGCATTGGTGCATCAAGCCCCGTTGTCGGACAAACTCGTTGGCCATCTCGTGCGTGCGCTGCTGGACGTGTTTGAGCAGTTCCCACTCGCCGTTGCGGATCAGCTCGAAAGCGTCATGCAGCGCATTCGCGTAGGACTGGAGAAGGAGCTCAGGTGGCGGCGGCGGCGGCGGAGTGGGGGGAACGAGGCGCTGTTTGTCCTGGGCATCAAGGATGACGCCATCAAGGATGAACGTGGCGCTTGGCGCGACACGAATCGCTCGAGTGAGGGTGTCAATGACCCCTTCAGCAGGAACCTCTGCGGACGCAATCGTCACGCCGTCTGGTGATTGGATGACGAGCCGAGCCATACCAAGTTCTGACGCTAACCCCAGTCCTGGACTGTTGAAAAGCACTATTTTCGCCCATTCCAGGGATTCCTGCTGACCGACTTTGAGCATAGAGGCGACCCATCGGCGACCCATCGGCGACCCATCTCGGGATCATCGGCGACCCCTATGGGATCATCCGCGACCCGTCCGGGATCATCCGCGACCCATCGGCGACCCATCGGCCGATGCGCGGGAACGGGCATTGCGGGCCGAGGCCGTGGTGGAGTAGGGTTCAGTGGACCGATGCCGGGACCAGTTGACGAGCTCGTAGTCGAGTTCATCGGGCTCGCTCGCGGAGGCCGCCTGCCACCCCGCGACCGCATCGAGGCCGAGCTGGGAGTCGTGGAGTTCTGCGGCGAGGACGCAACCGCGACCTTGACGGTTGTGCGCCACGAGAAATTAACGCTGTTAATGGTCGGGACGCGGGAGGAGACCGTCGAGTTTTTCGAGGCGCGACAGCAGGAGCACCGAGGCGTGCGCTTGGGGTGGACGCAGAAGTGCCCGCCCGCTGGCGCGATCTGGGGGGGCGAGCTCCGTGGCTTCCGGCCGTTGGGGAGCGGTCGAGTCGTCGGTGTGCTCGAGCGAGACAAGGCGGCCTTGGTGTTGGGCCTTGTCGGGCGGAATTGCGTCGTCGTGTTGGTGGAGGGGCGCCGCCACACCATCGTCTGCGTTTCGCCATGGCACCAGCTCGGCGTCGTTGATGTCGACGCCCATCTCCTCCTCGCGCGGAGGCCGTCGGTCGTCGAGGTCTCAGAGCAAGAAGTGTCCGACCGGATCTGCGCTGCGCTTCGAGCCCTGGCCACACGAGCGCTCACCGCCACAAGCCACGGAGGTCAGCCGCACCGTGGGAAGCGGGCGGTGCGGCACTTCCTCGAGGTGCTGATCGAGCTCGGGCAACATGGGTGTGGCGACCTGAGCGGCCGAGCGACCGACATCGTGGAGGAGATCCAGCGGTGCTTGCCGAACGAGGTCCTGTGTCCTCGGCAGTTGGGCCGGGTGCTGGTGCTGCTGGAGCGGACCTCGACGGTGTTGCTGGAACGTCCGACCGCCCGGACCTGGCGGATCAGGTTGGCGGCACTCCAAACCCCCACGAGCTCGATCCACAAGACGGTCTGCGCAGCCGTCCCGAACCGTATGGTGCCGAGCTCGCGGCAGCCGAGGCCACCAACTGCTGGCGAGGTGTTGCGGTCTCTGGACTCACCAACGCCGGCGTCGCTGGCGACGACGCCCTCGTCGACGCCCTCGACACCGCCGGCCGCGGCGACGCCCTCGACGACGCCGCCGCCCTCGGCGACGCCCTCGACGACGCCGCCGCCCTCGGCGACGCCCTCGACGCCGCCGCCCTCGGCCGCGCTGGCCTCGACGATGGCGAGGCCGGATGCGGCCGCAAGCCCGAGCTCGTGGCGCGTCCTCCCTCCTGTCGCGCTCGAAACGATGGTCTCCCGCGTCTTGAGCAAGCCTGAAGACCCCAACGCCTGAGCGTGCGAGACTGCGCGTCATGCTTCGCGCCCCCGTCCTACCACTGCTCCTTGTTGCATGCTCCTTCTCGGCAGAGGGCTTGGGCAGCGAAACAGGGGCGACCACGACCAGCTCGACCTCGACCAGCTCGGCCAGCGCGAGCGTGCCAACGACCACGGCGACCATGGCCACGGCGACCATGGCGAGCGAGACGATGGCGCTCGAGACGACCATGGCGCTCGAGACGGCCACGGTGAGCGAGACGACGGCGAGCGAGACGACCACGGCGCTCGAGACGACCACGGTGCTCGAGACGACCACGGCGAGCGAGACGACCACGGCGAGCGAGACGACCAAGGCGAGCGAGACGACCACGGCGAGCGAGACGACCACGGCGAGCGAGACGACCACGGCGAGCGAGACGACCACGGCGAGCGAGACGACCACGGCGAGCGAGACGACCACGGGCGACCCAGGACCTAGCCTTACAATCGAGGGACTGGGGGTGTTTCCGACCGATTGCTTTAGCGTCGATTGCGGCGCCAAGCAGGCGTGCGAGACCGTATCCGGGGGCATGTGCACATGGGTGCCGTACGACTTCCCCAACTTGAATGTGGGTAGCTACGTGCCTCTTGGGTATGAAGCGAAGCCGGAAATGTTCGCGTTCGGTTTGTACACGTTGAATAATAATGTCGGCAACATATCGAGCTGCAAACCGGAGGCAGAGGCGAAAGCGTTCCTCGCATCCTTTGGCCTTTTTGTGGGCCACAAGTATTGCGGACTCGGAAATTGGCACTTCTAGCTGAGGCACTGCGTTAACGTTCAGCACCCTGGACGTGAACGAGCACCCCCACGGGTTGGGGTGGACGCCTGTGCAGCCCCAACAGGTAGGGGGGTCTCACCTCCGTCATCGGGATCGGCCTGCCGATCTCCCTGACGCCTGCGGGCGAGGGCGGTGGCGCGATCAGGGCCAGAGGGCCAGCACGTGGTCTCTGAACGGCGGTCGGGCGCGTTTTCAGTAAAATGGAATTTGGATGGTTATTCGCTGTCCGGTGATTAAAGCCGCCAACGCGCCATTGCGGGCCGCAGCAAAATTTACGACGGTGGTTGCCGGAACCCAGACGCAAACGCGAAAGGCCCGGGAGTCGCAAGCTCCCGAGCCCTTCTACTGCACCACGCAAGAACACTGCGATGGCTCAGATTACCTTTGTCCGTACTACGCATTCCCGGCAACTTCAAGTCGGAAGCGAACGTTTTCGCCCCCATTCCGCGGGGCGGACCTGCGGAATGGGCGAGCTCAAGGTGGCGCGCGCGGCGGCGCGGCCGTCGTCGCGGTCGCGGCAGCAAGTTCGACGACCGCGATCGGTCCTCCGCCTGCCCCCGATGACGTCGAGGCTCAGCTCAGGGAGGAGGCTGTGATGGACGACCCGATATGAGCTGACGACGGTCGAGGCACCCTCAGCCAGCGGTTGCGCCGTTGGGTTTCCTACATGTTCCAGTGACGGCACCTGCGCCGTCACTGCAGTTGGAGTTGTCATGCTATTAAACGGGCACGCCGCTACAGGCGATGCTGAGCACGCCCAGTGGATCGGAGACGACCACTCCCCGCCGGGCACACACCAGCCCCGTACGCGCACGGGCCCCGTGCGTGCCGACAGCCGTAGCCGCGCCATCGTGTTCCGGGCTCTACGGCTGACGGCCGCACTGCTCCCAACCGGCGAGGATGGCGTTGGAGCCGCGCGGACCTTGGCGAATGGCCCGCTGCCCCGGGCATGGGACCGCCGTGTCGGCGATCTCTCCGCAGACGCATGGCGCCTGCTCGAGCGCCTGCTCCATGCCCAGGACGCGGACACCGTGTGGAGTGAGGCGACGATGCGGCTCGCGTGGCGGCGCCTCCACGAGGTCTGTCCCGACCTGTTTGAGCGCCTCGAGGCCCACACCTACCGGATACCATTCGGCGAACTTCGCGATCCCGCGGGTGCCCGCCTCGCGCGCTTGGAGCGATGGTGTCGCGAGGCCGACGCACGTCTCGAAACCCGCGAGATCAGGACGCAACGCCGTGACATCCGCGGCCGCGACCTCCAGAATTTACGCGGAGCACTCCGCCGCGAGCGTAGAGAGATCACGCGCGCGGAAGATTTCCCACAGTCCCCCCCCTCCTATGCGGTTGCGTCGCCCGACACCGCCATCGCGGTGGCCGCAAGAGACCTCCAGCGCCTCGGGTTTGCGATCCAGGGGCAGCAGGGCGACAAGACGACCTTCTTGGCGGGTTGCATCGGCGGCGACTACGGGCTCGAGCCCGACGCGTTTCGGCCGCTTTTTATGAGCTGGGCCGCGGCTGCTGAGCCTCCGTGGGAACCCCGCCAACTCGAGCGAAAATTCCAGAGCAGCCTGCGCAACCGCAAGCGGCCGTGGGGCTACAAGCTCGCGGGCGCGTCGGATCGCGTGAGCGCGCGGCCCAGCGCCACGTTCACGGCGTGCGACGTCTGGCGGCAGGCGGAACGGCTCGACTCGGCGGAGGTGTGCGACGTGGAGGCTGGTCTCGAGTGGCTGGAGCGACACGGGCTTGAGCAACTGCGCGAGCGTGATCTGGTCAGGGTTCTTGCCCCTGAAACAGTGCTCACGTCCTGTGTGGTCGACGGCGTGAGCTGGGCTGCAGCAGGCTATCGCCTGCTCCTGCCGGTGTTCGACCTGTCGGGGGACCTGGCGGGTGTTCGGGCGCGGCCAATTTGGGAGGGCGGGCAGGAGGTGATGCCAGCAGGAACACGGGCTGAGGGGATGGCGTTCGCCGACGTGGTGGGGCGGATGCTGCTGGCTCGATGGGCGGCGCCGGCGGAGATCTGGATCGGACAGGGCGGTCCAGATTTTTTGACGCTGGCGGCACTGCTCGGTCAGGACGGTCAGGAGGGGCGGGCCATTCTCGGTGTGTTTCCGGGCAGCTGGACAGCTGAGCATGGCGCACGCATCCCGGACGGCGCGCGGGTGATCTTGGCGACCCACGCGAGCCGTAGCGGGGACGCCCACGCCCGCCGGATCGCGGCGACACTCAGGGGGCGGTGCTCAGTGATGCGGCTCGTGCTGCCACTCGGCGTCACCACGGTGAGTGAGGCGCATCGCCGCCAAACCCTTGACCTCACCGCACTGCGGTCGACCGCGACCGCAACCGCGACCGCAACCGCGACCGCAACCGCGACCGCGACCGCGACGACCTTGTGTGCGTGGGACCGCCAGGCCCTGGCGCTGTTGGCCAGGTGGGCGTCGGACTGGACGGGGCCGGCTCGCGAATTCGGACGGCTGTTGTTGTTGGCCGCTGGCGAGCGGGTGACGCCCGCCGCGGTACGAGGTCTTGAGCGTGCGCTGGTGCGGATGCATGAGCGTCGAGTCTTGCCCGCCAGAATTCGGATCACGGCGTTTGGCGAGGGCGACGATCAGACCGAGGGCCGCGGCCACAACGCCGTCCTCGCCGACCGCCGCGACGACGAGCGCGAGCTCGCCGACGACCAAGGCGTCGCCGAGCAGCTCGCCGAGGGCAACCGCGACTCGGGCTGCAGCGACACCGATCTCGCCGAGGGCAACCGCGCCGACCCGGAGGGCCTCGACGCCGAGGGCCTCGATGCCGGCCGCGACGACGAGCGCGAGCTCGCCGAGGGCAACCGCGCTGACCTGGGCTGCAACGCCGTCCTCACCGAGGGCCTCGACCCCGGCCGCGACGACGAGCGCGAGCTCGCCGACGACCGAGCCGCCGAGCAGCTCGCCGAGGGCAACCGCGACTCGGGCTGCAGCGACACCGAGCCGAACCCCGGCCGCGACTACGAGCGCGAGCTCGCCGAGAGCCCCGGCCGCGACGACGAGCGCGAGCTCGCCGACGACCAAGGCACCGAGCAGCTCGCCGACCCCAGCCGCGACGACGAGCGCGAGCTCGCTGAGGGCAACCGCGCTGACCTGGGCTGCAACGTCCTCGCCGAGGGCCTCGACCCCGGCCGCGACGACGAGCGCGAGCTCGCCGAGGGCAACCGCGCTGACCTGGGCTGCAACGCCGTCGCCGAGGGCCTCGACCCTGGCGAGGACGACGAGCGCGAGCTCGCCGACGATCAAGGCGAGCAGCTCGCCGAGGGCAACCGCGCCGACCCGGAGGGCCTCGACGCCGGCCGCGACGACGAGCGCGAGCTCGCCGAGGGCAACCGCGCTGACCTGGGCTGCAACGCCGTCCTCGCCGAGGGCCTCGACGACGAGCGCGAGCTCGCCGACGACCAAGGCGTTGAGCAGCGCTGCAGCGACGCCGATCCGAACGCCGTCCTCGCCGAGGGCCGCGATCGCGGGCTCGCCGACGCGGGCGACCTCGAGGGCCAGATCGCCGAGGGCAACCGCGCCGACGAGCGGGCCGCCAAGGTCCAGGCCGCCATCGCGGCCTTCGAACGCGTAGCCTCGCGCAGAGGCCCCGTGTGCCCCAGGTGCCACGGTTTGTGCTCCATCATGGGAAACAGGGGGCCCGAACGTTGTCCCACCTGTCAGGGCACTGGAAAGGGACACCTAAACACCTAAACTGGCCGGCTTCCTCGAGGCGCAGGGTCGCGGCGGCGTTTCAGCGCTGCGACCCTGCGCCTGTCAACGCCTAGATGCGCTGAAAATCGATCTCGATGTGGGCGCTCGTCCTCATGAAACTTCCGGCCGCGTCGAATCGAACAGCCTGCCTGGCCGCAAGGATGTTTGCCCCAGTCGGGATCGTGTGTTTGGTGATCCCGTTGCCCTCTGCGCCGCCCACGTTGACGACCCCGTCTGTTATCGCGGTGCCCGCGATCGAGGCGGTAAAGGTTGTTGCGCTGCCTGGGTTTGCTACCACACAGACGCGAATTTCAACGACTGTCGTTGCAAATGCGGGGCTCGACATGAAGAACGGATTCCCGCTCGAAATATCCGAAATATCACCACCAACGGTGATCACGCCTTCGGGGCCGACCGGGCCAGCAGGGCCCTCGGCGCCCGCGGGCCCCTCGGCGCCCGCGGGACCGGCGGGCCCCTCGGCGCCCGCGGGACCGGCGGGCCCCTCGGCGCCCGCGGGACCGGCGGGCCCCTCGGCGCCACAGTTACACATATTGTTCACGGCATCACCGGGGCGGCACGGCGCTCGACGCTGGCGACCTCGAGGCGCTCGCCGGGTGGTCGAGCAGCTGCCCTTCGAGGTCGAGCGCGCCGCCGGGGCGGTCGGCGCCGAGCGAGCGCTGGGGAGCTCGCCGATCGGCTGAGCTCGCGAGCTCTCGTCGAGCGCCGGCCCGCCGCCGCCCGCCGCCCGCCGCCGGCCGCCGCCGGCCCGCCGCCGCCCGCCGGCCCGCCGCCGCCCGCCGGCCGCCGGCCCGCCCGCCGCCCGCCGCCGGCCCGCCGCCGCCCGCCGGCCCGCCGCCGCGCCGGCCCGCCGCCGCGCCGGCCCGCCGCCGCGCCGGCCCGCCGCCGCCCGCCGGCCCGCCGCCGCGCCGGCCCGCCGCCGCGCCGGCCCGCCGCCGCGCCGGCCCGCCGCCCGCCGCCGCCGCCGGCCCGCCCGGGGCGCCACGGTTCGGGGTGAAAATCCAAAGCGCCATGTCTGATAGGACATGTCCTAAAAGACATTGATAAGACATGTCCAAAGCGCCATGTCTGATAGGACATGTCCTAAAAGACATTGATAAGACATGTCCAAAGCGCCATGTCTGATAGAGCATGTCCTAAAAGACATTGATAAGACATGTCCTAAAAGACATTGATAAGACATGTCCTTTTGAACATGTCCGATAAGACTTGTTATGTAAAGTTGATAATATAATAGAGTGGACAAGGATTGCGCGCGTCGCGCGACTGGCGGCGATCAGCGGCCGCCGTGGACCCTGGCGATCTGGGCGAGCTCGCCGCGCTGGCCTGCCCGAGCGCCGGCAGCGGCGCTGGCCGAGCGCTCGCCGGGCCGGCGCTGGCGGTCGGCGCTGGCGGTCGAGCAGCTGCCCTTCGAGGTCGAGCCGAGCGCCGCCGGGGCGGCGCTCGCCGAGCTCGCCCGATCGGACCTGGCGACCGCGACGATCGGCGGTCGGCGCGGCGCGAGGCGCTCGATGCCCGATCGCTCGGACCTGGCGACCGCGACCCGGCGATCGGCGCCGGTCGGCGGGCGACCGCGGCGCGAGGCGCTCGATGCTCGCCGAGCTCGCCCGATCGCTCGGACCTGGCGACCGCGACGACCCGGTCGACGGGCGACCGCGGCGCGAGGCGCTCGCCGATCGGTCTCGAGGTCAGCGTCGAGCGCCGCGCCGCCCCGGCCGCCAGCGCTGCGCCGACCCGGCGTCGCTCGGGCCAGCGCCGAGCGCCGCCGCGCCCAGCGATCGCCGGGCTGGTCGAGCATCTGGACCACGGCGAGCTGCCTCAACGTATGATGCTCGACATCGATGACCGGCCCAGGACGCTCCTTCCTCCGCAACGCCCTCAGCTTCGTCTTTTCTGGGGGCCGACTCTGGATGCTCCCGATCCTCATCATTTTGCTCATCGCCTCCGTGCCACTCGGACGGGCACCGCCCCGGTCTGAAAGTTGACGGGTGCCCGTCAACTTTTCAGAAGCACCTAAACACCTAAAAACCTAACGCTGCATGGGCCGACCGATCCGAGACGCCGGACCTCGACATGGCCCATGATTTTTTGTAGCCTCCAAAAACCTCCTCAACGAGCAACCGAACGCGGATAGGTCGCTCACCCGCAAGGGCCCTTTGGGCGCCGCTGCGCTCCCCGTGCGAGCCGAGATCCGGCAACGACCACGGACGAGACCAGAGACCGAACACCAGGATAATGGGGGCATCTATCGGGCCCTTGCAACCAGCTCTCCTGCCTGCAGTGACTCTGGCTCTGTTCAAGGCCCGTCACCTCGAGGCCCACTCTGCGCTGCGCAGAATTTGACGGGTACCTGTCAATCAGCCCCCTGCCCTGCCCTGCCCTGGCCTGCCGCCGGATCAGCCGTCTGTGCTAAATAACCGTGGTGCGCGCCATCGTTCTCTGCTCTGTCCTCCTTTCCGGCTGTGCTGACGAGGCGCATGTCCCCGCCATTTGCAAGGGGCAGTCTGCCTCCTCGGTGCCGCTCTTTGAGCCATGCCTTGGAGCGCAAGGGGGCGCAGACGATGTCTGCGCAGAGGGGGGCACCTGTGCGAAGAGGTATTGTGCAGAGTCTTGTACAGCGGATGAAGACTGCATTGAATGGGAGGGGTTCAAGGGGCACTGCTCCGTCGACCACTGCATCTATTTTTGCGACGATGGAAGGTGTCCAAAGCTTAACGAGCTCCAGCTCGAGTGTGCTCAGGTGTCCTGCTGGGCTCCAGATCCTTGCTAGGATGCTGTGAGAGACATCACGTTTCTTTTTCGATTTGGCAGCAACGGAACGGGGGACTTCAGCGACTATACTCCTGGAGGCCCACGCCGTTGCCAGGACGCTGGCAGCGGACCCGTTGATGCCGTAAGGCGTTGAGCACATGGGCGCTCCCGGACGAACAACGAAAGCCCCCTGTCCGAGACAGGGGGCTTTCTTGTTGGGGTGCCCTCGGCTCCCTCAGCTACACCACCGTGCCCCCATTCTGATAGGGCCGCAGCCATCGCCGGTATCTGGGCTGGGACGGACCATGCGACCCGCCGCCTCTAATTGCGCGTCTGCCAGCGGCGCCTCGACAGCTGCAGCGGGCGCGAGCGGCGGAGCCTGATTCTGCGCGTGCAGCCGCGACTCCTCCCGGTCGCGCGCGTGCGCGGCAGCCTTCTGCGCTGCTGACAGGAACACGTCGCGGAGGTCGTACTCGATGGCCCAGGCGATCCGCCGCAGACCCTCGGCCGAGAATTTGCCCACCTCCAGCGCCAGCACGAAGCCGCCGAGCTCGCCCGCCCACTTGTATGCGGTCCCCACCCCGACCCCGTTTGCCAGCTTGCCGCTGGCGTACGCGCTCGCGGCCTCGTCCAGTAACACCTTTGCCGCCGTGAGCGCCCACAGCCGCAACAGCGCTTGTTGTTCAACGAACGTCAGTCTCACGTGCCACCTCCGAACCATGCCGCGAGCGGGGTTGTGGCGTTGCCCTCAGTATGGAGCCCGCAACAGAACCACTCGAGCCCGTCTTGAGCCCGTGCGACAAGCGTCGCAGGCGCTCCGCACCAGGTCACTGCTTTCGGACCACCGTTGCACTCGCGCGCGGGTGGGTCGCCTCCCCTGAGCCGCCCCTCGTCAACTTCCAGCGTGACCAGCGTCGTCACCAGGCTTTCGACGGCCTCAGGGGTGGCCAGCGGCACGCCCTGCACCAGGTCCTGGAACTCGGACGACGCTGTGATGCGACGGCGAGCAGCTGCCCGCTCGGCGGCGTCCTCATGTTGACGGGTGATGGCGGCACGCAGGAGCTCCTGGTATGTGTCCGTCATCTCCGCCTCTTCCGGCGCGAGGGGGGAACGGCCCGGCCATTTCGGTTGCAGAACTCGGTCAGCACATCCTCCAGCGCACGCATCATCGTGACCTTGCTGGTGACACAGAGCTCCTTGAAGACGCGGAAGACCCCGTCTCTGACGTTCAGCGTCTGCAGCGGTTCGGGGCCGTCGTCGGCAACCTCTCCACCATCCTCATCACCAGGAGCAGGCAGTGTGCTGGTGAAGGAGAATGGCTCAAGCTGCTTCGTCTTCTTCGTTTGCGTCTTTTTCGTTTGCGTCTTCTTCGGTGGCGTCTTCGGTTTGGTCATTTGGTCCTCTTCAGGTGAGCTTCCAGTTTTTGCCAGACGGCCTCAAAATCCCGTGCGGGATGCACAGCGGTCCGCCCCTGCAGAAATGCTGGCATGCTCGGCAGGTACCGGACAGGTGGCAACACCAGCCCAGAAGGCACAGCACCAGCGTGCATCATTTGCCGAATGGTCGCGCCGAGTCCGTCCTCGGACGAGACGCCGGTGTGGACCTGTGAGGGAACCCATCCGATCATCCTTTCAGCACCGTGAACAGCCTGGATCACCTCGGCGGACTTCGCGAAGTCGAGCTGTGAGGCCCGTATTGGAACGAGCACAAGGTCAGAGCGCCGGATTCCTTCGCTAGCGATCAGCGGATTCCCGCCTGGGGTGTCGACGAGGGTGAAGTGGGCCCCATCACGGGGGAACGACCTCACGCAGCGGATCGGGAGCTCGAATCTCTTGATCCAAGACGCGGCCTGGCCTTCCAGGTCGACCACGACCAGGTCCAGCTCCGGGTGGTGGCGGTGAGCTGTCAGCGCGAGTCCGAGGATCAGCGTCGTCTTGCCAGACCCCCCCTTGTTTTGGTCAGCGGCGACCGTTCTATTTAACAGGTGTTTCACGTGCCTCCGTGGTTCGGTGTTTAGGTGTTTAGGTGTTTAGGTGTTTGTCTTCGTTGCGGAGTCGCTCGATCAGGGAGGCAAACCAGCGACGGACCTCGGGCCGCCACGCCTGGTGCCACGGCACCTCGGGCCTCGTCAAAGCGACGGACGTGAGCACCGCAGCGTCACAAGTGAAAGCCTTGAGGTCATCCATCCCGACAAGCACGAGCACCCGCCTGTCGTCAGCGGTACTTGCCCGGTACTGATGGAGTGCGAGGCGAGCAGTGACGCACGGCAGAACTGTCGGCGGCACATCCCCGCGGTGAACAGCATCGGGAGTCACCAGCCAGACATGCCAGAACCGGCGGTGGCCGATCTCCGCGTCTCCATCAAGCCGTCGAAGGTGTCGGTCACGGGTCACGGCAGCAACCTTCACGACCTCCTTCGCATGTGTCACGGCGGGGTGGCCCATCGACCACGCGCTGATGCCACCGTTCAGCGCTTCGAGCAGCTGGTCCAGTTGGGCCCGGGTGGCGACCTGGATGTGTTCCAATTCAGCCGCGAGTCCAAGGGCGTGACGTGCCAGAGCGAGAGCGGCACCTTGCCGGCCCTGGCACGCACGGTTGTGAAGGATGCTCAGTCCTTCAAGCCAGGTCGGCAAGTTGTCCCACGCGACCCGCGTGCCGGCGGTGAACCGGCCACGGCGCACTGGCGCGAGCGGGCGCGTCACGGCCCTGACCCCTCCTCCCCTGCCCCCCGGCTCCTCTGACCCCGGCTCCTCCCCTGCCCCTGACCCCGGGTCGCGCGCGAACAGGTCACGCTCGTGCTCGCGGTCACCAGGTGGGTTCGGGTTGGTCATGGGCGTGATAATACCTAAAACCCTAAAATACTAAAGACCTAGTTTCGGGTCGGCGCCTTCCTGGAGGCGCTGCAGGCGACGTTGGCTCCGGCGTGCTTGCTGCTGCGCTGCCGCAAGTTGTCGCTGGAGGTCAAGGACCTTCGCGCCGGCAGCTTGGACGGCTGCCTCAGCCTCCGCGAGAGCCGCCCGGTTCCCTTGATCGTGGCGAGCAAGGGCGTCCTCGGCGGTTGCGATGATGTCCCGCCGTAGTTCGCCGACTTCGAAGGGGGTCGTCCAGCAGACTTGGACGCTCATGATGTCCTTTGAGGCAGGTGCCGAAGCTTCTCGGTCTCTGTGCCCGCGAGGAGGGCGGCCGCGATCTCGTCGCGGAACCAGCCGCGAGCGCGCAGCAGGCGAATCCAGCGTGCGCGCTTCAGCGCACCCCTTGGCCACTCGAGCCAGACACCTGGCGAGCGGCATCCGGCGCTCGTGCGCCAGCGTGGCAGGTCGGCGAACAGCCCGGCCTGCACATCGCGGTAGAGGGTCTTGCGATCCCGGACGCCGCGTGCAGCCATCACCGCGGCGGTGCTGACAGTGTCCTTGCCGATCGGTGGTCGGGGTTTTCGGGGGGTGCTCATGAAGGTCATTATGCCTAAAAGCCTAAAAACCTAAAAACCATTTCCGCCCGCCCTGGAACCGCTGGAATTGCGAGGGGTTGCGGACCCGAGTGCCACCTCGAGGAGCCGACCCCAAGGTCAGGTCCTCGCGGAGGTGACTCGGCGGCCAAGTCCCGCTAGCATCCGCTCATGAGTCTGGCCGACGTCATGTTCACCCGCGAACGGATCGCCGCCGCTCGCACGCGAATCCTCGAAAAGACCGAGGAGGTGAGGGTGGCCCGCCAACACCAACGTGAGATGGATGCGGCGATGCGTGAAGCCCAGTTCCAGATCGAGGACGCGAAGACCGAGACCGCACGTCTCGAAGCGCAGTTGTCGGCCCTGGAAGCGGAGGCGCAGAAGTACGGGCTGCCCGAGTCGCAGACCTGGACGGACCTCATCAGGGTGGAGGTGGAGGCGAAGGCGAGGGAGCTGGAGGCGAAGGCGAGCGGAGAGACCTAAGAACCGCCGGGCTGGCGAACCAGCCCGGCGGGTGGTCTCGGTTGCAGCCCCCTGGCCTAGAACCACCACCCAGAAATACCACCGATGCCTGTCCCGCCGCCGTATTCCAGGAAGAAAACCATGACCAGGGCGCTGCGTCTGTACAACCGGCTCGTGGGCGCTTTGGCATGGCGCCACTTCGCTGGCGAGGATGTGCTGTACATGGCGCCCGAAGTGGCGGGGCGGCCCCCACCGTTGCGTCGGTTCGCTCGGATGCTCGCGGCCCTGGCCGACCACAACCTGTCAGGCGTCGAGCGCTCGATGGCGCAGGCTGCCCGGACTTGGCTCGCGCGAAAAAACCTAAATCCATAAAAACCTAAAAACCTATCTAAGCGCCGCACCGCCAACGTCGGCGCTCGGCGAGCCCCAGTCGACGGCTTGGCCAAGTTCCTCTACCTTGACGACGACCATGCTCTGCCCCCACTGCCACGAACCGTTCAAACAGACCATCAGTCTCCTGAATCGCCCGCTGCTACTTGGCGGCCTCGGGATTTGCTGTGGGTGTGACGAGGTGAGCGTCCGATGTTCCGAGGGTTTCGAACGTGTTGAGCGTCTGTCGGAAATCCAGGAGGCGGCCTTGGCCCTGACCCGAACGGTCCTCGCTAGCGCTCGCGCAGCACAGCTGGCGCGCGACTCGTCGCCAGGGGGGCTCACCGCGATGACACGTGGGATGTCGGCGGCGAAGCGGTTGGCCGTGGTCTACAAGCGGGCCGACGCTGCGACGGCGCAGGCCTTGCCCGGGACGTCCGTGAGCTGCACGCCTGGGTGTGATGCCTGCTGCCACTACCGTGTCCATGCCACGCCGATCGAGGCACACCTGATCGTCGAGGTCGTGCGAGCGAGAGGCGGCGAGGGTGCTGTTCAAAGGCTTGCAGAGCGGGCTCGCAAAGCACTCGACGCGACAGGCCACCCCGCCGACGCCGGTTATCCTCATGCACGCGTCGCGTGCCCGCTGCTGGAGGATTCCAGGTGCTCAGTTTACGAAGCCCGGCCCGTGTTGTGCCGCAGTCACTGGGTCAGGAGCGACCCAAGTTCCTGCGAGGACGGTGGGGATACCGAACAGGTCCGGTTTTCGCGTCCGATGGATTTGATGTTGCACGGCCTGACTCCGCTTCTCAGTTCCGGGAACATGGTCGTCGAGGTCCGCGATCTGAACTGGCAACTGGTTCACGCCACAGCGGGAGCTGCTCCGACGCCCTGGCCTGCGACCAACGAGGCCCCGCTGTCGCGGGCCGGTCTTGTGGTCCAAGTGGACCTGGAACTTCTCCGCGACCGCCAGCTGGCGGGGCGGGCGCGGCGTGGGTGAATCAAAACCGCCACCCTCTCCCGAGGGT
>Ga0075152_10001224_pt1 | contig 18539 bp, 30 predicted proteins | sample JI61114C2DNA_FD_70964 | JGI IMG/M metagenome (GOLD analysis project Ga0075152, IMG submission 70964) | Wastewater effluent complex algal communities from Wisconsin, to seasonally profile nutrient transformation and Carbon sequestration -... | ecosystem: Engineered > WWTP > Effluent > Algae...
CATCCTTCAGAAATTTAATTATAAAAGTTCACGCGGTCATGAGCCTCTGGAAGTCTTCCTCGGGCAGGCCAAGTTTTTGACCGGTCATGTGTTCCAGTAGCACTACGGACCCGTGCAGGAGGGTTAAAGTTTGCCCAAGCACTGAGCCCATAGTTTCTTCCATAGCGAAGGTGTCAAGGTAGCGTAGCAAAGACTTAACGTTGGGTACTTGCGAGCGGATGAGGGTAAGCTGCACGAGGGGGATTTGAATATCTGCAGTGATGTCACTTGCCTTGCCGGTAGATAGGATAACCTGCTGAAATATCAGATTGAGCTCGTGCAGTGCACTCAAGATGGCTTCAGGGGATTGTGGATTGAGAAGTTTATTGGGAAATAGCATTGCAACTTCCGTGAAGAGCGGCTCCTCGAGTTGATAACGATCCTCGAGGTGCTTCATAGTTACAAACCTCAAACGCTGAAGTTGACTATGGAAGGCCATATCGTCAGTTGTCCTCAACCTTGTCAGTTTGAGCCTATCTTAACTTTAAGAGTACTTCGAGTGCAGCATCGCCCCCAGTAGGTTTACCACTCTCTTCGACTTAGCTTCTTTTGGTTCGCCTTTGAGCTCTCTCAGCGGTTTATCCAGCACTTCTGTCAGAACTTCAACGAATTCTCTGTAGACATGCTTAACACTTGATTATGAGGATTGGTACGTAAAGGGCTGTTCCTTCTCATGCATCTTTTCGCTCAAGTAGATGTCCGTTAGGTATTTAAGAAAATCAGCAACATTTTCCCCTTCAAAGATCTATACAGACTTATCGCTTTTCTTAAACTCGCTCTCCTTGTTGCTCTCCAATTTCACGAATTCACCGCGCTTGAGGATCAGCCGAGAACGAATCTTTGTGGATTTGATCAGCTCATCGATGCGCTTGGTGAGCAACCAGCTAGTTCGTTCGTTGGTCAAGGCTACAAAAGTTTTTTCTAAGCTATCATAATAACCTTTTGTGGTCTCCACGATGACTCGCGAGGATCTTTCTTGTCTCTTCACCTCTTCCAGCTATTCATAGATACTATTCACCAAAGGCTCTAGACTAATTTCTGGGCGGATCAGTGTCTGTAGATAGTTAGCATACAGCTAGACAGGAACTTTCGAGGTAGGTCCCAGATCAGCACCATATTTATGTCTCTCTAGAAGGGTGTAGATTGGCACCGAATCTATAACGTCGGGGATTGCGAGCAGAAACTGAATCAGTATTCTTCGCATTTTGTCCTTTGGCAGGAACACCCGGTTTAGTGCTGGAGTGCCAACCTCTACATACTGGACGTAGAGATCTTTGATAGCATATTTGCTGTTCCCCATCTGATAGCTTGGCTTATTGAGAAGTGCTTCCATCGCGAGGTAGGGCTCATACTCAGGAAACATGGGAATATTGTCTTTGAACAGCCTGAGCAGAATCTTGACAGACTATAAGCTCATCACCAACAGTTTAATTGGCGACTCCTGTGGCTACTGAAGTTCCTTACCAAATTCCTTGACGAACTTTGCGACATTGGCGGAGTGGTGTGCTATAAGTTCGTTAAAGCACGAATAGAACTCTCTTTCGTAGAACTGCTTGCCATAGAGAAGCTTCTGCAGAACCAAGCATACCAACGAGAAGTTAGCATTGGTTGCTGGTGGGCTCAACTCCGAACGTGCGCAGTAGGATCTCATGAGATCAGTTGATAGCCACTTGGAAAACACTGTCTTCACCAAAAAATCTTTGGAATCCTCATCGGTGAAATCCGGGAACTTCTCACGGCAGAGCTTGTCGTACAGCATAACTATATGACGCACTGCTGGTGGGTAGGCATCGATGCTCTCTAGAATGTCCTCGATGAAGCAAGTAGCGATCGATTCAATAGCCCTTCGACTGAGACTCACACTCTTCAGTGTCAACATCCCGATTCGAAAGTTAATGTAGTCTTCCTCTGCTTCCAATTTCTTTTTGAACTCCTAGATAAGACCCTTCTTGTTGCCCGGCTCTAGCTCTGTCAGCCTTACGGCTTCGATGATGTGCTACAGCTACGAATCTTAGTAAGGTCCGAACAGTCCTTCCATTTCTGAAGTGAGCTGGATATCAGTGGCTTGGTTGGTATCACCACCATACACAAACTGCTTCAGTGCAGGTCGCTCTCCGATGAGTTCCTTCAACCTTTCGTACTCCCGACCGAAATCAACGTTTAACTCCGATCGGATAGCAACAAGTTTGTCCAAACCGCGCTCAAGCACTTTCTGGCTAAAGATTTAGCACTCGAAGCGCTGGTAGAGTCCGTCTAGGAACTTGGATGAAAGTGATGCCTTGGACTAGAATATTGCATCAATGCGGCTGGCGTCTTGCACATCCTTCCGGATCAGCTGCTCCACCACTGACCGATAGTTTGGCAGGAAATTACTGAGATTATCCACAAAGTTGGGAGGTTGTTCTCCCTTCGCCATCAAAAGCAGCCGTGGGAGGTCACCTCCACGGACCAATTGCTGGAATAATCTGCATAGCCCCCCACGGTACTTTTCCAAGTCAGTTGAAAATGTCGGCTGGATATCCTGCAAATCCTTGTCGTTGAGCAGAAGTGCTTGTCTTCCCTCCTCCCCTGCACATCGGCATGCCAGCCACTTCTCTACTGCCTTTCTGGTGCATACTTCGATCAGTTTGACGTTGTCCTGCTTGCGCTTCTACTCTTTATTAACTGGTGCAACTACCATGCTGCAGGATCAGGTACTACGACTTGAGTGTGCGCTGCAATTTGACTGTAAGTTCCGCCGATCCATCATTGGGAAAGTCAGCTTCGCGAAACTGGTTTTCCTCAGCGGATTGAGGAGCCAGCCTTTCTTTCTTAGGCGAGTTGTCATTATCGATGAGTCCCTCGAGCTAGAACTCCACTGAGGGTTCTTTGCGCATTTACATTGCTATAACTATGGTAGTAGAAACACAATCAATCAGCATCGCTTGTGCGTGCTAGTACTGTGGCATCGCTCACAGAACTGAGATACCGCCACATTAAGTTCCTATCTCGCAGAACGATGCTGCTTTAGGCCGTCCACAGCTTGCTCCAATCCCACGAGCTCCGATTTGAGGTGGACTATGTTGTGCTTGAGCTGCAGGTTTTCCTCGTTGAGCTGGGTAAGCTTCTATTGGAGGGTGCGATTCAGAGTTTAGAGTTCCTCGTCCTTTTTCATGAGAAGTTCAGACATGGAGGACAGGAACTCCTGCTCAACCTGCATACGGAACTACTTCAGGCGAGACTGTTCGCCATTCCTCAACTAATCCAGATCACTCTTTAGCTTGCTGTTGAGCTGTCGTTCCATCTTGAGTTGGTTTTCCGTTCGGCGTAACGACTCTAATGACCGCTGCAGGTCCAACTGAAGATCTGCTATCTGCTTCTTGAATAGCTGCTCAAGCTTATGGAGGTGCTGGCTGGGGGTTGCAATGGATTGAACTGTGGTTGGCGGCAGCCATCCCACCTGCAGTTTTCTTTGTTTCTTTTCAGCAATTATGCTCGGCTAGCGGTCGGTAATGCCATCCTACGGACTCACCTCACTACGTTGCTCAGGTGACAGATTGTCGAGTCTTTCAACGATGCGCTGCAGTTGTAGAATATTCCTCTCCGCAGACATCAAATAGATGTAATTAAATGAGACCGTTCGATGGGCTGCTGGCGAAGGTGACCAACAGCGTAGACCAGACCTACAGCCGTCAGAAATCAACATACAAAGGTTGGGCGGCTTTCTTCAAGGAATTTAGTGGGTTGAGTCGGAGCCATTCTTCACAGTTGCTGAAGCTCAGCGAACACGGTACAGCCATCGGTTTATTCAGCTGGTGATCATATGGGGCTGAAGCTCCCACTTACCGAATGCATGAAGGTTGAGAACCCAGTACTCAAAGCAATCATCGGAGAGACCCTATATGCCGTCCAATTATTGAGTCACTTACATTTGAACCTAAGCGAGCGGATGATTGAACTGAGCGAGCTGTGCACCCACCAATATGAACAAGTCAAACGCACCAAGGAACAGTTCATGGAGATGCTGCGGAAGTCTTATCCGGAAAGTCTCTCGAAGGCCAACCCAAGATAACCCACCGAACAGCAGTTACTGCGTGGGATGTTCCAGATGATGGACAAGCTGGAGTAGGACGAGATAGGTCGAACGCAGGCTCTTCGGTAGAACAGCATTATGTTCTACCGAATCTACAAAAAGATTGCCGAGAAACAATTGGAAATGGTGACAGCCAACGGTGCTCGTATTAGCAAGATGGAAGTGGAATCCACTCGAACAGAACTGCTGAAGGTGATCAAGGAGGTGAATACAATGTACAACGGATATCCCAATGGACAGAGACTTCAAAGGAAGAATGAGAAGGCACTGGCTCAGTCCATCCGATCGAGTCTGAAGATGTCTCGAGTGGACCATTCGGCGATAGCAATAGAGAAGACTTTCAACCAGCTGCAAAACATAGATCAGAAATACCAAGCAGAAGAGGAAAGGGTTATTCGACCTTTGAACGAGAAATATCTGAATCGACGTGGACTCTTTTCGAAGGATATGCAACACTACTACGAGTTGAGTAGCCAAGTTAAAGCTACAATGGTGGGGGCAGTCGCTTACAGTATGCTCGAGTCGTTTTGGCTGGGGCAGTCTGACTATGCAAACTCTAAGAGTAGCCTTCTGAGTATCAAGGTAAGGTTACGTTTGGGGGATATACCTGCAGTCACTCAGCCCAGTCGGAGTATGAAGGAGTACGTCGAGAAGGAGTACTAACGTCGCTCAAAGGAGGAGCGTCGTTGTCTCAGTCACCTCATGAACCTGAGCCTGTACCACTCAAAACAACTCGAGGAGGAATAACTCAAGGTCAGGTTGGTTGATATCAACAACCCCATACCGGCTGTGGATTTTCTGTTCGATGTTTGGGTGGGTGCTGTGCTGTTGGATTGTCTACTGTAGACGCTGTTCCAGTCTCGTTAAGGCGAGTAATTCCTGGTGCCCAACTACCATGAAGTGTTTAAGATTATCGCTAGGTTTGGCAAGGCATTTTTGGGACTCGAACAACAACTACCGCTCATAATGTTCCTGCAGAGGGTTGGCAGGATATCCGCTTACCGTGACGAATCTGAAATTGAACCAAACATCGGTGAGCTGGAGCAACTAATGGACTAAACGAATACTGAGAATCCCTCCAACTATACCGACCTGACCGTTTACCTATGGAACCACCTGCGAAACGTCCTAAGCACTGAATTCATGGACGTATACAAACCGAACACCCATCCTGGATTGATGGTGCAGATAATGTGCTGGTTGGATAAGCACTTCCAACAGAAATCATCGCTGGAACAGATTATGGTCTGCGTTCGGTTGGCGGGTTATCGCTACCTCCTCGGTAAGGACCCGGAAAGAGTGATGTTTGGCATGCGCCGAGACTCTAGCGATAAGCTTAAGCTTCTCAGCGAGTTAGTTCGCAATACCTAGTTCCTGTTGATCGACCAGAAGATTCTGGTTCCATTGGCAGAGAATATTGGGAGATGCTACTCACTTGCTGAAGAGGGAATACTCAAGAGCGTTCGGCAGCAGTTCTTTGGCTACATTGCAGAGATTCTGTTGCTGAATATCAATACAATCGAACCCAGTCAACTGGCCGACAAGGATGGCTATATTCTCAACCTCGGCATTGAGCTGTGCAAGATCGACCAACTGAACCCACAGAATATCGCTTGCTACGAACAGTACTTCCGCGTCATGGAGGTTGGCCTAAAGAAGATGGAATCGTAGTACAAGGATTTGCTGGAGCAAACTCGAACCACATAACTGTGGATCCTCGAGGAAGATATGTACGCCACTCAAAACTGCTACGACTTCTGCAGCCTGTTGGCCAGGCCAATTGAATTTATGGTAGGAGTTCTCAAGGAAACCGATTTATAGGGTGAACGCAGCCCCTTCCGCGAAAGGTTTGTGGCAGCCATCAAGGTTCGACTCAACCAGATCCTGCAGATTGAAGTCGTCAGATATGCAAGCTTCTTGGAGTCCAGTCTAAAGAGGTTTGATGTACAGTAACCCCACCCTAATATCGATATTAGAAAGGTAGAAGGACTAAGCACCACAACCGAATAGTAACTCAAGCAGAACTACTTCACTTATAAGGAGGTTTGTAGAAGACTGGGCAACCTCATCTTCGTGAAGCAACAGCTCGAAGACATCGTCAGAGACTTGGTGGAGCCTGACGTTATGACACGAATCGGTGACATCTTCGGTTCAAAGACCGTCGAAGCAGAGATTCCACGCGCTAACCGTTCCAGCCAGGAGCTGCTGCTTGTCGTGGCGAAACTAACCCGAGATATCCTGATGTTGGAGGAACGAATCATTGCGAGGATAGCCCGGTCCACAGTATTCTTCTTTATGAAGAAGCTGCTGGAACGACTGTACTACCAGCCCAAGAACGGCAGGTTTGACGAGCTCTTTAGCGGTGACAAGCCCACGAAACTCTCGGAACAGACACTGATGCAAAATAAGGAGGAAATTGAAGACTACATAATGTTGATCAACCGTAACATCCCGGCTGAGTATCTACAACGCTTCTTCACCTACTTCTTCCGGTTCCTGGCACTAGGCGTGAAATGCTAACTGCTAAACCCGAGCAAATTCCGCGGAATCCCCACTGAAAGTTTGTATGGGTATTGGAACACCGACATGGCCAACCTCGCCTCCAGTATGAAAAAACAGTGTAGCTGCACGGACGAGCTCCTCAACCAGAACTTCCAGCAACCACTGCGCCAACTTATCGAGTGTTCTCGCTAGTAGAGCAAGGTGCTGTTCATGCGTTACTAGCAAGCAATGCTCAATAAGAACACTTATGAATGTGACGAACTGCTTGCCATGATGTACTTACGGAGCGGTGACAAGAAGGCCAAGGATTTTGTGAAGAAGTACCGCCCTCAGCAGCAATGACATACCTCTCCACTTAACTCATCGTCCCGGAAGTATAAATAGAACTAACGGTCAGACTTTGAAATGCTTTGGGCTTAAAAATGGTTTGCCAGGTGAATTCAGCCGCTTATTGACGTCCCGTACGAAACGTTTGACATCCTTCAGCAAGCTGCCTGACCTTCTGCTTTCCCTTGGCGACGTCAGGTAGTTATCTTCGTATGGTGATGGTTTGTCTCTGCGTGGCTTGCCTGACTGCAGGCACGATTGCCGTGATTAGGTAATTCGAACTGTTGCCGAGGTCTCCGTTTAATCTTTGGACTGGCCGCGCACAGAAGAAAGCTAGTGCTTCAACCTTGTAATTTCAGCGTCTTTCCGATGCAGCAGATCGAGGTAGGCTTGGTTGTACTTACTGACGTTCTGCACAGAGGCGGCGATGTCCTTTTTGCTGGAGCTGAGTTGTTGGAGCTCGTACTGATGCTACTTGAGTTGCTCCTTGAGGGTACCTATGAGCTGTCGCTGAGAGACCATCGCTGACTTCAATTGATTGTTTTGATTGAGTAGGCTGCCAATGGCCAATGGTTGATAGTCGCGGCTTGGTTACTCAGAGGTCCAAGTAGAGGGCTACCTGCCATACTGGTAGGCAAATGACGGTGCCTTACCAAAGGACATGGTCACGTTGTTACCGTCGTCGATACTATCTATCGAAGCCATCGACTAATAAATTAAAGGTAGCAGACACCCTTCCTAAGTAATAGACGAAGTCGATACGCGCCAATACCCACTGTAAGCACAACCAACAACAGCTTCAATCAGAATAGAATCCAGATCATCACCATACCACCTAAACGGCCTAGCATTCCATCAGTTGTGTTGGCGTTCCCTCGCATTTATAATAGATTATGAAAAAAGAGTAGCGGGGTGTGGAAGCGCCATCCTATCAACCAGCCAAGCAACTTAGCTTTGTCTGTTCGTAATATTTTATGCAACTGTGCCAATTATCCACTCGCTCGCAATATTCCATGCAATAGCAGGTACTTCTACATTTCAAGTGTTATAGTAATAAGAAAAACAGTAGCAGTGAAGACCATTGGGATGATGCTCAGCCGCTTTGGCTCTGCTTCATCTGGGAAGTGTCGTAGCAACTGTCCTCGCTGCTGTCCTTATTGCTCTGCTGCTTCGAGTGCTACTCGTTGCTGGTCAGCCGGTGCTTCAATTTCACGTGCAGGTTCAATGAAATCTCGGAGCCGTAGCTCTTGCAGCAATTTTCGTGGTAGCACTAACTTAAGCCAAACAACCCACCTTGTACTTCTTCTCGATTTAGCAGGCCTTTCGTCGAGGTTTCTTCTTCGGCTGGTCGCTGTCGGTCTAGCGGGCCTCCAGTCCCGTCATTCGAAGTTCGAAGTCTTGCAGCTTCGAACTTATGTTGAGAATTTCCTGGGACATTGAGGCCAACATCATGGTGAGCTGACGTATGGTACACTGCGGCAGCTGCCCGACTGATGAAATTGACGATAGCTGAGTGGTTGGCTGTTAGATGATATTTGAAGGTGTAGGTTTGGCTGGTGGGTCTTCTGGTTTGGTGGCTAGAGTGCTGACTGAGGAGAATTGGCGCTGCGCTGAGGTTGCCCGGTGAGCCTTGGGTACCAAGATGCATGGCATTGTGTCCGACTTCATAACGAATTCTGATTGTATTATTATGTTTATTCCGTGCTATTGCGAATCTGCAGTACGAATAGTGAAACGCTCGTTTAGCAGTCGTTGGTTATGGGAGGGATAGTACTAAGGGTGGAAGTAACGGCTGTTTGAAGGAGTTACTTTACCCGACGGTGATCGTTGGAGGGTAAGTTTGCTCCAGGCTGCTGATATAGGACTCCAACTCGTTGCAGCCATCAATTAGCGACTTGAATTGTTAGTGCCGTTCTCTTTTCGTTATAATGACAGGATATCTCTGTATTATTTAATTCAAAATTTGGTGTCAGCCGAAGGGAGCCGTGCACTGGCCGACAACGGCATCACTGAAACTCTGAACCTACGGCAGATGTACCTGAGTGCTGTGGCTTCGGACTTTTCGTAGCTGGCAGCAGCCGGCACCGCTCTCGAGCGCGGCGGTGTGCTTAGCTGATCATAATAATTTAAATTCTTATTGATGATGGAGGAAGGTGAGATTGAGATGGAAGTGGAGAAGGAAGAGCCAGCAAACCCCGACCCAACACCACTTGTTGATAAAGAGAAGAAGAAGCGTGAGCTCAAACCCACTAAGTCCCGTGATGTACAACCACTCCCTTAACGTAGCTCGTGAGTAGCCTCAAGGCCAATCCCACCCGCTTAAAGAACCTTCGGGATAGTCTGAAGGCCTTTACACTAATCAAGAAGAACATCTACTTGGACAGGAAGCGCAAGCAGCCCAAGAACGATGAGCTGGAGTACTGCTTGTGTGTACCGCAACCCGACGACTCCAAGTACCGCCGCTTTTAAACTAGAGTCAACGAACATTCGAATGTTTCGTACAACTGTGGGGAACGATGCATCAACCGTATGATCTCCACGGAGTGCGACGATGATACCTGTAGGTGCTATGACCTATGCCAAAACCGGAAGTTCCAGAAGCATCAGGATGCTCTCGTGTATCCCTTTCCGGCAGGTGGTAAGGGTTGGGGGCTCTGTGCAGGATAGCGCATTCGCAAGGGCGACTTCATCATGCAGTACATCGGGGAGATCTTTGCAATTAACTCTGAGGAGGGTCGCCGCAGAGTAAAGTCTTATAGCATTTCCACGTGTACTTACTTGATGAAGACTTCGAAGGGGTAAGTCATCGACCCCACCGAAAAGGGAAACCTCGCTCGTTTCATCAACCACTCCTGCGAGCCGAATTGCATCACCCAAAAATGGAATGTTCTGGGATAAATATGCATCGGTATCTTTGCATTGCGAGACATCGAAGAGAACCAATAGCTGACCTTCGACTACCAGTTTGATGTGTTCAACACACCTCTCACGAAGTGCCTCTGCGGTGCCAAACGGTGTAAGGGCTACCTTGGGCTACGGCCAATGGATATCACTGCTGAGTAATGGGACGAAAGACTGCAGGACATGACCTGTGAGATCTGTAACAAGAACTACGATGACGATGATGTGAAGCTGATCATCTGCGATGAGTGTAATCGTGGATTCCACACTTACTGCTTAAACCCTCCAAAAGATGAAATTCCGGAGTAAGCCTTCTATTGCAAGCAGTGCATTGATTAAAAAGAAAAGAATAAGGATAAGGTGGAGAAGGAAGCTCTAGAAAGGTTAAAGGAACGGAAGAAGAAAGCATTGCACAACGACCGCATGCAGTAGTAGTAAGACGACATTCCACTCACTGAGTAGTATTAAAGGAACTTCGAGTTCCTCAAGAAGCAAGAGGATATAGCGACTCAGTAGCTTTACTTCCAGAGTCAGATGGGAGAGGACGACATCAAGATTACCCGAAAATAGAATGTAGAGGAAGGAACCCCTGAGAAACCAAAGCCGACACCGGTGAACAAGATGCAAACACCACTCAAACGCAAAGACGAAACTGCTGACATCAACCGTCGAGCCACCGATAAGTTCCAAGTTTACCTAAACAAGAACCCGAAGCTGCTGCAATAACTCAATGGGTTCCAAGTAACCGACAGAAGTGTGCAGGAGAAGAAGGTCATGCTGATGAACAAGGTGCAGATGCACCTCATCAAAAGCAACTTCGTGCTGTTCGAAAAGATCAATGCAGTGATCTTCTGGGATCATAATGCCAAGAGCTTCAATGATCTGTTCCTCAAGAATATCGAACTGTCGGTCATGGGTACTCAGCAGCAGATTGCCATGTTCGAACGCATCATCGAAGTCAGTCAGGAAATCATCAAGGAGCTGCAGACAGAGATGGGTATTACAGAGGCAATCATCTCAATCCCAGCGATCTTTCTGAAGAAGTTCATTGGACCCGGCCACTACCTCATTAACCAGGTGGAGAAGACATACAGTGTGTCCATCTTCTACCATCGGAGGTTTATCAATGACGAGTGCTACCCTATCGAGGTACAGGCGAAGCTGTTGGTGAAGGGGTCACGTGACAACATCACACGCTGCTACGAGGATATCAAGAAGAGGATAGCGACCTACTAGATCGAACGCATATTCCTTAATCCATATGAAATCAAGACAATTCTCAACAACATGTCTTCGCTGAAGCGAAAGCCCCAAATGGCTGAGTTTAGGATATCCAGGGAAGCACCTTTCAAAGATGTTAACCATCCTTTCTTCTTCATCCAGGAAAAGAACAAGGAAATTACGTTGATTGGTACCAAACCCGAAATTGAGAAGGCACGCAAGGAAATCCTCTCGTTCTTCGAAGAGCCTAACCGCAAAGAGGAGTTCAATTTCAACATCAGCCTATTTCTAGCACCGTTCAACTTCAAGCAGCATCTGCTCAGTGTCAAGCAGAATCTCTAGAAGGAGGTGCCGACCATTAAGATGATGATCTTCGATCCCACACCTCCACGTAAGAACATGACCATCTCCTTCCTGGGTAATCGTGAGAGTCGCCAGAAGGCCCGGGAGTGGATGACCAAGAAACTTGACGCACTCTTCAAAGAGGGCAAACTGCCTCAACAGTTCGAACTCTTCCAAGATCAAATGAACTTCCAGATGTGCAAGTACTACTTCAAGTACATGCAAAATACCCTACTCACCAAGGATGCTGCCTTCATGAAGGGCTGGGATATTCTCAACAGCTACTTCTACGAGCAACGCTAGAACTACATGTGGACGGGTATTCGTAAGTCACTCATGGTGGATCAGGAGACCCTCCTGTACGCTTGCTTCGTACTCAAAGAGAAGCTTATTCGGAAGTTGCAGCGGGAGCAGCCCAACCGAGCAGAACGTAGTTACGCTGAGGAAGTCTTCGATTTGGTACGCCAAAACATGAATCGCATCACCAGCCAGCATCAAGTCAACAATACTCCCTCTCTGAAGAACTACAATTCCATGTTCGATAGATCTCGCGCGAGGAAGATGTTCAAGGATTCATACCCACATATCGTGGTGATGCGCGACGAGGATGTCGAAAAGAAGTAGGATACTCGCACTCGGTAGGACCGGCACGACCGTAGTCATTCAAATTCACGCTCAAAGTAGCATGAACGGCCTATGTCACTCTTTGAGCGGAATTTATTGCGCAAGAACAAGAACCTTTGGGCGATTCTAGAGGAGTAGGAACGATCGAGGCAGCGCGAACGGCAAAGGCGCCGCTGATAGACTTACTTGATGAGTTTGATCGGTGGGGCTCGCTCGGATCTTAGCCAAGTATAAATTTAAAAGTTGCGGTTGAGCGCATGATTTCCTCCTCCACCGGGAATTTTGGCTTCGATGTTGGGAGGCCGCCGCTTCCTTGAAGCATTATAATTCACCTTATGAATAAAGTTCTACAGCTGAACCAACAGCCGGCTTGGTTGGCCAGGTTGGTTGAGCTGGTGATGCAACTCAGGGTCGACGTTAAGAAGGAACTACCTGAACAGCTAAAGAAGCTGCTACAGGGTTCGGGAAGGCGCAACGAACCCACCGGTCAGCCAAGCCTCTGGAAGGTTGAGCTGCGGGAGCACTACGATGTGAGAAGCAAGCTGGGTCGTGGTGCCAATCCCCTTCAAGATTCCATTATCATCGAGTTCTCTCTGAGCAGTAAGCGGAACTCAGAAGTCGAGGTGGTAGAGATTTGGAAGTTCAACGTAAAGCGTGAACAACCATCCGAAAGGATGTACCAAGGCCGTTCACTGCAATAAGAGTTTGAGATGGAGAGGATGCTGGCTGATCTAATCTAGACTATCTTCAAGCTGCCGTTGTGGCAGGACTACTGGGGCGACATCGAGAACCGTCGCACTGTCAAACAGAATTTCATTCTGAACTACAAGATTAGCTATGTGGAAGAGCCACTACCCGTCAAATTTGTGTATGATTGCAAGATCGGCAAGCTTTGGCGGTTGCCGTAGGCAATCCTCTCAGCCAAAATCTACTATTCTTCTAAACCCAGCTCACTTGGCAGGTCGCAACCACCCAAAAAGGAGCTGGAGAAGACGGTGCTCTGCCACAAGATGTCAGCCGACAGTCACAGCACTCGGAAGCGAAGCGTCTATGAATACTACGACGATTAACTGGATGTGACCTTCGTGTCATCGGAGGGCGAGTTCAACCTTGGAGAGAACAGCATGTCCGAGGTGACTTTGGGAACACCGTGCGAGGAGGAAAGTGACTAATAATACGAGCTGATAGTAGAATCCCCTGAGGAGGTCAAATTGCTTGCCTTCCAGAAAGAACTACAACGTTTGAAGGAGCGTGCAACAACTCTTGACACTACTAGCCAGTTTTGAGACTCTCATATTTTTAAGTTCTCTTCGAATTTCTCTCATTGCTAACTCGTTGGGAAAGTAGAAAAATTCAAATACTCGGAGATAATCAGCCAGTGACGTAAGTCGGTGGTAACGAGCGAGCTTAACATTAATCTTGTTGCTGTAAGTCTCAGATGGTCTTGCGTAAGATCTCGTGGATAAGAATGGCTTCGTTGAACCGCTTTTGGTGGCCTCCACAGTTAAACACTCCAATCAGATAGTTGTCGATTTTGCCGATTAAACATGGACCGGCGTTCTCGGTTGTGCCTGTCTTTATGCCTTCCCATCCCTTCCAAAGAAGTTTATTTGTGTTGCGCCAGGCCAATCGCCTTTCCAGACCGTACCTTTCATTGCGAACAACGATACCATACTCCTTCGTGGAAACGATCTCACGGAAGGTTCTATTGCGATAAGCCACTGCAGCCAACAGCATTATCTGTTCGGGTTTCGTGATATTCTTGTATAATGAAAGCCCTGAAGGATTCTGAAAACGATGACACGGTTCATCATCCTCGCTATCGGCAAAGGTATCGGTTGGCATGCTAGACTCTTTTATCACCTATTGGTATAGCAGATTCATGTGACCAACAAACAGTTTGTATGGGGTGAGTTTGCTTTGCCGTTTTCTGTTCTTCAGGATTATCCTACCAACGTTCTCAGCGAGTGCAACTGAGGCATCATTGCCACTTGGTAGCATCAACCCGTACAATAAACTCTCAATGGTGAGAACATCTCCCACTTGAAGCTCTGCACTTGTTCCTGGCATGAATGCTGCCTCCTCTGAAACTCGACATTTGTACTGTTTGATGTCCACGTTAAACTTTGTGCAGACCAAAATAGTAAGGAGAGCTGTGAGAATTTTGGTAAGTGAGGCTATTTCGATAGGATCTTGATTGTCATCAGGGGCTCGAGACATGATAAGCTCCAAAGTGTTACTATCGAGAACGCAAACTCGCTCCGCAGTCAATGGAGGCAGTGGCATAACCTGGCACTCCTCGTATTTTTTTCCGATAAGCAAGGGAAGGTTGGAGCTTAAAAGGGAACTACAGCCGACATCGAATCTCAGATACCCTCGAGGCAGTTTCGGAATTGGGCTTGGCGAGACAAACGATGGATTTGTATATCTTCGGTCTTGCATTACATTTTGCATTGGGTATTGTTTGCTTGGAGAGTGTTTCGACTCTAATAGTGGAAGTACAGAAGATTTCCTCAGAGTTCTCTGAATGATTATCGGCTTTTTATATGCCACGATTTCTGCGTTATCCATCCCTTCTTCCTGCTCCTTTTCCCGATTAGTGCCTTCTTCTTATTGTACACATTCCAACCTTTTTGTTGAGTCAGCTTTCAGCTCATCCACAGACTTCCTATTAGTACGCATGTCGCAGTTGCTCATTGTCGGACCGTCGCTTAGCATCATTTTTACGACTCGATTACGATTCGGCTGACATTTGTCCAATTTCAATGGGCTGCAACTATTTGCATTGGTCTAGGACATCCTCAAGTTGTTGGATTTAGAATTGAGGGTAGGTGCTAACCTCTTCTTTGAGAGGCCTTCAAGGGTCTCTCCAATATTCGATGAGTTTGGTTTGATCTATTCAATGTCCTCGCCATTCAGCATCTTAATGGACTCTGCAGTTGACCCACTGTTACAGGACCAGGCAAGTAATCCCTGGAGGTGCCGAACCTTTTCCAAAGCGATATTTTTCCTTGTTAGCAAAGCCTTCTCTTTTTCATCGATTAGTTGCTTCAGTGGGTTGACTTTCATAAACCTCTGCAGTTGGAACATCAAGTCATTAGTCTGGCTTTTGTACATCACCTCATCGATCGTTCGATTGAACATCAATGGGAATTATTTTTATTGGAAACCTTTAAGTTATTCAATTGACGATTTGTCGATATGGATTGCATCAGATGCACTTCTTCTCTCCACTACAGGTGAAGTAGTTATTAAGGAGAGGTGAGAAGACGCGCTTGTTCAGCATGCAGTCGAATTCACAGGAGGCGTTGAGCTTGCAGGTCTTCTTGCAGTGGCTGACAAATCCGGAGCAGATGTCGTCGGAGAGGCATTCGGTGACTTGGTTAGTGCAGCTGCGGGCCATACATTCCTGGAAAGGAGTAACATCATTGGAACCAAGGCATTTATTTTCTCGAGCACACTTAGCAACATCAGTGGCTGCTGCGTCAGATCTACCGGGAATACAGAAATCCCAGCAAGTGTAGTTGGCTCCGCATTTATCTTGACAGAACTGGAGAGCAGGCTGGCATTTGGCGTCCTGTACGCACACGGCCCATTGAGTAGGACATTTCTGCTCGACGCACTGCTGAGGGTCGAACAGAGTAATAGCCGTTGACACCTCAGGGGCTGTCTGATTCAAGCAGCCGTTCTTTTGGGCGCACTTGGCGACGTCGATAGCTCCTTGAGATCCCTTGCCTCCAAGACAGAAAGTCCAGCAGGTAGTGCCAGTTCCACATTTCTTCTGGCAGGCTTAAAGTGCAGGAAGGCACTTGGGGTCCTTTTGGCACTCGGCGTACTCGTTGGGGCATTTTTCCTGGACGCAAGCAATAGGGTCAGCGACAGCTATTGCCGTTGACACCTCAGGGGCGGGCTCGTTCAGGCAGCTATTATTTTTAGCACACAGAAGAAGAGGTACCGATGCATTTGATCCCTTGCCTCCAAGACAGAAAGTCCAACATGTAATGTTGTTTCCACACTTATCTTGGCAACCTTGGAGAGCCTATGAGCACTTGGGATCATTTTGGCAAGCAGCATACTCACTGGGGCATTTCGCTTTGATACAGTCAAGAGGAGCAGCAACAACTACCGCTGTGGACATCTCAGGTGCGGTCTGATTCAAACAGCTGTGCGTTTGAGCACATTTCATGAGGTCAATGGCAGCTTGAGATCCTTTACTAGGCAGACAGGAAGTCCAGCAGGATGAGCTGTTTGCGCACCTTTGCTAGCACGATTGGAGGGCAGAAGCGCACTTGGGGTCCCTTTGGCAAGCAGCCCACTCGGTAGGGCATTTGTTCTTGGCGCAGGCGACAGGAGTAATCGCCACTGAGGACATCTCAGGGGCGGTCTGAGCCAAGCAGCCGTTCTTTTGGGCGCACTTGGCGACGTCGATAGCTGCTTGAGATCCCTTGCCGGGTAGACAGAAAGTCCAACAGGTAGCACCAGTTCCGCATTTTTTGTCGCAGGCCTGAAGGGCAGGGACGCACTTGGGGTCCTTTTGGCAGGCGGCCCACTCGTTGGGGCATTTTTCCTGGACGCAGGCAAGAGGGTCAGCAACCGCTACTGCCGTGGACATCTCTTCACTCTTGAGGTTCAATGTGCTCGCCAGGACGATTCCAGCGAACATTAACGTAATGAAAACCCTGTTCATTCCTCGTTTATCTAGTATATATTATCGTATCACGACCCCAGTCCATTTAATATCCCCACAAAATAACTGGAGCCATAGACACGTCCTTCTAATATTCACACCGTCTTTTTTTCCACTCCTACTTCACCAGTACAATGTTGATTCATTCTACGGTTATAACTCTAATAAACCCCCAATGGAAGATAAGCTGCTACGTGATAATTAACGAAGCGAGTTATCAGGGCTTGCGCCATAGAGAACTGACGACATACTTGCGCTCATCGTAGAAATTGTTAGCTATGGTGTAGCCGCATCGTTGAGCCATCTTTTCAATTTCTTTAATTGAAAACTTATGAGACTCTTCAACGAGTATTGGTTCGAAGGCTTCGAAATGGAAACTCTCTCCTATACTATCGATAGCGACATCCTGTTCGATTTTGCTGAGCAGGAAGTTCTTTATACATCCCTCGTAGCTGTCCAGGTAACTGTGGAAAAAGAACTGGTCGAGATCGAAGTTCCCGCCGAGCTCCTCGTTAATCCGATGAAGGATGTTCATCTCGAACTCCTCAGACACTCCTTGAGGATCGTTGTAGGCGAGCTGAATCGTCTTGTAGTCCTTCTTGAGGTCGAAGGTAATCATCAGTAGGTCGTTCTGCTTCATCGGCTTCAGCAAATTGCTGAGGAAACCCTCTGCTTAGAGACGTGACATGTTTCCAACACTAAGCCCGAACATCACAACTAGACTCTGCCGGCAGAAGTTTGACTTGATGTACCTCAAACTTTCTTCGAACTCTCCAGTGATAATCTGGGCGCTTAACTTCGGGAAATTAAGCTGGAGGGTCTCGGCAAGCCGCTAGTTCGATCCTCGGCTGATGTCAATCGGGATGTATGTTAACTATTTCTTCAATTGTTGGCATTCCCTTAGAAGAATTAGTGTCTTCTTCGCATCTCCAGCTCCAAGGTCAACCAGGTTAAATTCTTCCTCCATCATACTGAGGATGGCCTCCTTGTTCCTTTCCAGCAGTTCAATTTCGCAATTCGTGGGATAGTACTCCTCTACGCTCATAATCTTCCTGAAAATCTCACTCCCACGGCGATCGTACAGATACTTCTGTGGAAGAGTTTTACGTTCCTGAGTGAGCCCTTGCTTCACATCCTCCTGGAACTGCTCCAAAGAGGATGTTTGGCTATCCCGTTCCTTATTGGTCAGGTCTTTAATGACAATTGGCATTGATAATATCTTAAACTCCAGCTTAATTCCTTGGCTATATAGCAGGATCAATACTCTCCCAGTGACCATACGTTCCTAAAACCTCATTAGTGCTCAATTTTTGCAAAACGAAGTAACGCCAAGTTTGTCCAAGGAGGTAAGCTTTCCATTTTGGATGTTCGCAACGATTTTCGTAAGTTCCATTGACGTTTGGTTGATGGGTTGTTAGAAGACTTCAGCAGTTTCACTCATCGATCAGGAAAAAACAAATTTTAACATTATTCTCATTAAATATCTAATCGAATATATTCGTGGTACGCCAATGACTCCCACAACAGCTCTGAAGAACAATAAGAAAGTTGCAGGTCTTAATACCGAATCATTTGGAAAATTCAATGCTATCAAGGGCACGATCCCTCATGCGTATTGAAAAGAGAAGTACCCGACCTTTGAAGGCCGACCATTCCAACCGAACCCGGTTGTGCTCGGAAGTTAAAAAGGAGCGAACAATATCGGGGCTTCTCACTGATTTTAATCAACCTCCGTCCAAAAAAGGATCTCAATACAGCAGAAAATCACGCAGTCAGTCCGATCTCAAGCGTCCTCGAGATTGTAAAAGTGAACTGACGACTGTC
>Ga0075152_10001228_pt1 | contig 18514 bp, 15 predicted proteins | sample JI61114C2DNA_FD_70964 | JGI IMG/M metagenome (GOLD analysis project Ga0075152, IMG submission 70964) | Wastewater effluent complex algal communities from Wisconsin, to seasonally profile nutrient transformation and Carbon sequestration -... | ecosystem: Engineered > WWTP > Effluent > Algae...
GACCTTGCGACCGACCTCTCCCAGCCGCCCGCCGAGCCAGTGCTCGATCGCCGAGTGCCCGTCCTCGAAGCGATCGTCGAGCACGAAGTCCCCCGCGACGAACAGCGCCTCGAGCTCCCGCATCCCGGCGATCAGCGCCGCGACCTCCGCGGCCGGCAGCACGCCGATCCGCCCGAGCCCGGCGACGTGCGCCCGCGAGGCCCGCAGGTCGTGGACGAACAATGCGCGGTCGAGGATCACGTCGTCGCCGGCGCAGAAGCGCTGCGCCGCCGCGTCGACCTCGGCCTGGCCCTTATCCCACAGCGGTCGCGTCAAATGTCGGCACTCCGAGGCCCTCGGGGAGTCCGAGCGCCAGGTTGAGGTTCTGCAGCGCCTGCGTCGCCGCGCCCTTGAGCAGGTTGTCGAGCGTCACCACGAGCACGGCCCGCGCGCCCTCGGCCGCGAAGCCGCCGACGCTGACGCCGTGGCGCCCCGCCGCCCGCGCGACCTCGGGGATCTCGGCCCCGACCGCCACCAGCGGCTCGTCCGCGTAGGCCTCACGATAGCGCGCCAGCAGGCTCGCCGGCGTCTCTGGGCGGGTCAGCGTCGCCGCGATCGTCAGGCTGATCCCGCGGAAGAAGCCCGCCACGTGCGGCGTGAAGCGCACGGGCTGCCCGAGCTGATGCGAGACCTCGCGCTCGTGCAGATGGCCGATCAGCGCATAAGGCATGAGATTGTCGCGCAGCCGCTCGGGGTCGTTGCGCGGCGACGGCGTGGTCCCTGCCCCGCTGTATCCCGAGACCCCGAACACCTGCGGCGGCCCGCCCAGAAGCCCGAGCAGCGGCGCCAGCCCGAGCTGCATGCCGGTCGCGTAACACCCCGGATTGGCGACCCGTCGCGCCCCCGCGATCGCCGCCCGCCCGCGCTCCGGCAGGCCATAGACCCACGCCGGATCGAAGCGGTGGTCCGCCGACAGATCGACGATCACCGTCCGCGCCGGCAATGTCGACACATACGCGCCCGCCAGCGCATTGGGCAACGCCAGCACCACCGCGTCGGCCTGCCAGCCCGCGACCGTCTCCGGCGTCAACGCCTCCATCACCAGACCCGGGGCCCCGACCACGCCCTCGCCGACCCCCTGCCGCGACGCCACGAATCCGAGCTCGAGCCCCGGATGCCCGGCCAGCAACGATATCAATTCAGCGCCGACATATCCGCGCGCCCCGACCAGCCCGACCTTCATCACTCGCTCTCCCCGAGGCTGTGGGCCTTGAGCGTCGCCGGCATCGCCAGGGCCCGCTCGACGCAGGCCTGAATCTCCGTAAATCCTTCCACCCCGTACCAGAACACCGTCCAGTCGCCCCTGGTGAAGCTGCCGTCGGCGCGCTGAAAGTACCAGGGGTTGACCGGGTTGTCGACGCGCGAGCGCCAGAACAGGGAAGGATTATCGCGGGCCAGCCGCTGCCACAGCGAGCCGCCGATGCCCTCGCCCTGGGCCTCGCCGGTGACCGCATACTTGTCGAGATACGGCACCGGCCCCTCGTCCGTCAGGATGGCCGCCGCGCGATACGAGTCCGCCAGGTAGATCCGCCAGAACTTCTTCGACTCGAAGTAATCCAGCACCGGCGCGCGCCCGAAGGCCGTCGTCAGCAGCTGCGCGAGGCGCCCGCGATCGACGGTGTCGACCCCGTCGTGCCGCAGCACCCGCTCGCCGCGGCGGATCAGCGTGCCCGAGCCCTTGTGCGTGAACAGCTCGCGCGCCAGCAGCTCCGGCGAGGTGATCGACACCGACGAGGTCCGCGGCAGCTCGGCCAGCAGCTCGTGCACCAGCGCCAGCTTGTGCCGCGACGCCGGCGACATCCACGGCTCGGCCATCAGCAGCTCGTAGTCCTCCGCCAGGTTGATCGCGCTCAGCAGATCGCCGCACTCGTCGCGCAGCCCCCCCGCCGCGCGCAGGAACATCACCTTGAACGGCCCCAGCTGCCGCGCCAGCGCCACCGTGGCCGCGTCCGGCCCGAGGTCCAGGATCTGCCCCGACGCCGTCTCCCCGAGGCTGGCGATGATCGGCAGCGAGCCCGCGCGAATGCTCGAGTCGATCGCCTCGAGGTGCACCCGCACGATCGGCACCTCCGGCCCCAGCTCCGCCTCGAACACCCCGCCGATGATCGGCCGACCGCGCGCCCCGAGCTCCTCCAGCGCGTCGACCAGCCGCAGGTTCTCCTGACGAAACACCCGCCGCACCAGCTCCAGCGCCCGCGCCGAGCTGCGCTGCGCGTAGTCCCCGGCGTCGATGCCCTCGGCCGCCAGCGTCGCCGCCAGCTGCGGGCCCGCGCCGTGCACCACCACCGGCGTCAGGCCGACCTGATGCAGGAACATCAGCGACGAGGCCAGGCTCTCGAGGTCCTCCGCCAGCAGCCCGCCGCCGACCTTGATCACCGCGAAGCGGCGCTGGTCGATCTCCGAGAACTGCTTGAGGTACTGCTCGACCTCCTTGCGGCCCCCGAGGCTGCGCAGCAGCTTGACGATCAACGCGTGTGTCGAGAGCACGGCCGAGCCTCCTTCCCTGTCATGACCAGATCCGCCGATAGACGTCCGCGGCCGCCGCCAGCTCGGCCAGCGCCACCCACTCGCCCGCCGCGTGCGCCTGCGCGATGTCACCTGGCCCAAAGACCAGGGCCGTCGCGCCCGCCGCCGAGAACAGCGCCGCCTCGGTCCAGAAGTCGACCGCCGCCCCGGGCTGCACGCCCAGCCGCGTCGCCAGCTCCCCCGCCCGCCCGCGGGCCGCCGCCAGCTGCGACGCGTCCGCGGCCGGCAGCGGCGGCGCCAGGAAGCCCGGCACGAAGTTCACCCGCCCCGGATCCGTCGCCAGCGCGAACAGCCGCGCCAGCGCGTCCTGCGGCGCGAGCCCGGGCGGCGGGCGGACCCCGAAGCGCAGGGTCGCGTTCGCGGCGATCATGTTGGCCTTCTGCCCGCCCTCGAAGGCGCCGATGTTGAGGCGCAGGCCCTCGCCCGCGGCCTCGCTCGCCGAGCTGTGCTCCAGCGCGAGCCCGGCCCAGCGGATCGCCTCATGGACCGCGCTGTCGGCCAGGGCGCGGCTCGCCGATGCATGTCCGCCGAGCCCGGAGAACACCGCCGTGGCCGTCCCGATCCCGCGATGCTCGAGCACCGCCCGACACCGCGTCGGCTCGGCGACCACCACCTCCGCGAATTGATGCCGCTCGATGAACGCCCGCACGCACCGGCTGCTCCCGGCCTCCTCGTCCGACGAGAGCAGCAGCGCCACCGGCCCGCGCGTGCCCGGCAACGCCGCGAGCATGCCGGCCAGCGCACCCTTGATGTCACAGGCCCCGAGCCCGATCGCCCGCTCGCCCGCGACCACCAATTGCAGCGGGTCGCCGAGCCAGCCCGGATCCGCCGGCACCGTATCGATGTGCACATTAAACAGAATCCGCGGATCACCGCGCAGCGCCAGCAGATACACGCAGCCCTCGCCGAGGTCGACGAGCTCGCAGCGACAGCCCGCCGCCTCGAGCTGCGCCCGCGCATATCCCAGCAGCCCGCCGCCGTCGATGCGGCGCGGCGGATTACGGGTGTCGAAGGCGACCAGCGCGGCCAGCTGCTCGAGCGCCGCGCCGAGGAGGGCCCCGGCCATCACGCCCCGGGCCGCCGCCGCGGATTGACGCGCGCCGACAGGGTCGAGCTCATGCCATAGAGCTTGATGAAACCCTCGGCCTCGACCGCGCCCCAGTCGGCGGATTGCGCGTACACGGCGCCCTTGTTGCGCAGGATGTGCTCCGAGCGGATCGCCACCGGCAGCACCGCGCCGCCCGAGGTCTCGAGCGTGACGCTGCCGTTGACGAACTCCTGGCTCGCGCGCATGAACGCCTCGATGTCGTCCTTGAGCGGCTCGAAGAAGAAGCCGCGGTACACCAGGTCGATCCACTTGCGCGCCACCAGCGGCTTGAACGAGTTCTGCTCGCGGGTCAAGATCGCCTCCTCGAGCGCGCGGTGGGCCGTCATCAGCCCCGTGATCCCCGGGCACTCGAAGACGATTCGCCCCTTCAGGCCTATCGTCGTGTCGCCGGTGTAGATCCCGCGGCCGACCCCATACGCGCCCAGCCGCGCGTTCAGGCGCCGCAGCAGCTCCGGCCCCGGCAGCGCCTCGCCGTCGAGCGCCACCGCGACCCCGCGCTCGAAGTCCAGCCGCAGGCGCAGCGGCGCGCGCGGCCAGGCGGACGGCGCCGCGCACATCTGCCGCGTCTCCTCGCCCGGCGCCTCGAACTCGTCGATCTCCGAGCCCGACGCGGTCACCCCGAGCAGGTTGGTGTTGATGCTGTAGCGCGCCGTCTTGTCGCGCACCGGGAAGCCGCGCTCGCGCAGGAACTCGGCCTCGTACGCGCGCACCGCCGTGTGCTCCCGCTGGATCTCCCGGATCGGCGCGACGATCGTGTAATCCCCGAGCGAGCGCACCGTCTGGTCGAATCGCAGCTGATCATTGCCCATGCCCGTGCAGCCGTGCGCGAAGATCCGGGTGCCCCGCGCCTCGCACAGCGCCAGCGCCCGCTCGACGATCACGTAGCGGTCCGACACCAGCAGCGGATACACGTCCTGATACAGCTGACCGCCGATCACCAGCGGCACCACCACGCTGTCCCAGATCGCCTGCGCCCCGTCCTCCGTCACGTGCTCGCTCGCCCCCAGCTCCCGCGCACGCGCCTCGATGTAGCCCCGCTCCGCCGCGTCCACCCCGCCCGTGTCCACGAACAGCGTGATCACCTCGTAGCCGCGCTCGCGCAGATACGGCACACAAAAGCTGGTGTCGAGCCCCCCGGAGAAGGCCAGCACCACGCGCCTGTCGTTCGCTTGAGTCGTCATGCCCACATTCCCCTTACAGCGTACCGCCGGCGAGCAGCGCGTCCAGCAGCGCCTTCTGCACGTGCAGTCGGTTCTCCGCCTCGTCGATGTGCATCGCCCGCGGCGAGTCCAGCACCTCGTCGCTCACCTTGACGTTGCGGCGCACCGGCAAGCAGTGGCTAAACAGCGCGTTCGGCGTCAGCGCCATCTTCTCGGCGTCGACCATGAAGCCGCGGCTGCGCTCGCGCAGCGGCCGCTCGTCGGCCCAGCGCCCGAAGTACGGCAGCGCGCCCCAGCTCTTGGCGTACACGACGTCGGCCCCGCGGTAGGCGCTGGCGATGTCGTGCGAGACGGTGACGCTGCGCCCCTGCGCCGCCGCGAGGCCCTGCGCCGCCGCCATGTACCGCGGATCCAGCACGTACTCCGGGCTCGGGCACAGCAGCGTGACATCCATGCCGAGCTTCGCCGCGATGATCAGCGCCGAGTTGGCGACCGCGGTGTTCAGCGGCTTCGGGTGATACGTCCACGTCAGCAGCAGCTTCTTCCCGTCGGTCCCACCCAGCCGCTCCTGCAGCGTCATCGCCAGCGCCAGCTCCTGGCACGGGTGCGTGATCGTCTCCATGTTGATCACCGGCACGCTCGCGTGCCGCGCGAAGGCCTGGATCACCCGGTCCTCGCGGTCGTCCTCCCACCGCTGAAACTTCGGGAAGGCCCGCACCGCGATCGCGTCGACATAACGCGACAGCACCTGCGCCACCTCGCGGACGTGCTCCTCCGGCTCGCCGTCCATGATCGCGCCCTCGTCGAACTCGATCGGCCACGCCCCCTTGCCCGGCTCGAGCACGATCGCCTTGCCGCCGAGCTGATGCATCCCGAGCTCGAAGCTGGTGCGCGTGCGCAGCGACGGGTTGAAGAACACCAGCGCGATCGACTTCCCGCCCAGCGTCTGCGCGTGCGGCCCCGCCTTCAGGCGCCGCGCCGTCGCCAGCAGCAGCTCGAGCTCGGCGCGCGTGTAGTCGAGGGTCGAGAGGAAATGGCGCATCGCGGGGCGTCTACCACGGCCGGCCCCGCCCTCGCAGCCGCGAAAGCGGCCCCGCCCAGCCCCCCGGACAGGCGCGATCTCATGCGCCACGGGTGGGATGATCGACGTTCCTGCCCGTGCGGATCCGCGCGAGCCCGGGATCCGCCGCGCCGCCGCTGCTACGCCGCGATCGCCGGCGCCGCCGTAGCAACACCTGCGCTGGCCGCCACCGCCGCGAGGCGCATGCTTGCGCGCATGGGCAACGTCCGCCTGCGCCGCCTGGAGCGCGTCTCGACCTTTCGCCGACTGGCGCTCGCCGCGTGGGGATCCCCCGTCGATCCGACGATCCACGGCACCCTCGAGATCGACGCCACCGCCGCGCTCGCTCACCTCGCGGCGCTGCGCGGTCACGGCGACGTCAAGGCCACGCTCACCCACCTGGTCGGCCGGGCGCTCGCAAGAGTCCTCGCCGAGCACCCCGAGCTCAACGTCCTGATCCGCTGGGGGAGGTTCTATCAGCGCGAAGACGTCGATATCTTCTTTCAGGTCGCGCTCCAGACCCAGGCGGACGACGGCGCCGTCGACCTCTCCGGCGTCGTCGTCCGCAACGCCGACCGCAAGTCCGTGCTCGAGATCGCCGGCGAGTTCGCCACGCGGGTGCAGCGGGTCCGCGAGGACCGCGACCCCGAGCTCGCCGCCCTCCGTAAACGCCTCGGCCAGCTCCCCCCGCTGCTGCTGCGCCCCATCCAGTCGCTCATCGACTTCGTGCAATACACCTTCAACGTCAAGCTGCCCGGCCTGCCGCGCGACGCCTTCGGCTCGGCGATGATCACCAACATCGGCATGTTCGGCATGCGCTGGGCCTACGCCCCGCTGTTCCCGCCCTCGCACTGCCCGATCGTCGTGCTGATCGGCGCCGTCCACAGCAAGCCCCTCGTCGTCACCGACGACGCCGGCCGCGAGCAGCTCGCCATCCGCCCGATCCTCCCGCTGCACGCCAGCATGGACCACCGCGTGCTCGACGGCGTGCAGGCCGCGCGCGTCGCCACCCGCCTCGAGCACCTGCTGCTCCACCCCGCCGAGCTCGACGCCTGAGCCCCTACCCGCAGCAGGCCGTCCAGCAGCACGAGCCGTCGTCTCGCCCGCAGTTGCGCCCGTTGTTGGTCCAGGCGCAGTCGCACAGGTCCATCTCATCCTGACTGCAGCCCCCGCCGCCGCCCTTGCACGCGGCGACGTCGTCGAGCGGACCGCGGTCGATGCCCGAGCGGGCGACGATCGCGGCCGGGCACGCGACCTCCTGGTAGCGGAGATTGGGGTTGTCGGCGACCTCGTACCATTGCACGTACCACTCGCAGCCGGCCGCGAGCTCGGCCAGCCCGGGCTCGTCGAACACCGCGGCGCAGCGCCCCAGCACGCACTGCTTGAGCTGCTGGTGATCGGCGCCGACGTTCTGCTGCTGACAGTGGGTCATAAACCCGCCGTAGGTCGCGCCGAGCTCCGCGGTGGCGACGTCCCACTGGAACGAGCAGGCGTCGAACAGCCCGACGCCGCCGCCCGGGGTGAGGATGTCGAACTGGCCGCCGCCGACGTCGAAGCCGATGTTCGTCGCCTGGACGATCATCGTCTTGCCCGCGAGCGCGACCGACCCCGGGTCCTGCGCGTTGTAATGACCGGTGCCGTCGAACTCGAGCTGATAACAGCGCCCGCAGATGTCGCCGCTCGCCGGGACCGCCGCGAAGCCGTAGGCGAGCTCGCCGTCGATCGCCCACGGCGCATTGTCGTAGCACGTGAATGCGCTGTCGTCGGCCAGCGCCTGGCACGAGCTCGGCACGGTGTATTCGGCGCCGTGGCTCGCGTCGCTCTTGCTGCAGCTCTGCAGCGGCTCGGTCCCCGGATTGACGTTCGCCGGCCAGCCGCAGTGCGCCTTGCAGCAGTCCCAGTAGCGCGTCGCATATCCGTTGCACGCGTCGTCGCCGAGCGGCGGGAGCGCCCCGCCCGTCTCCGACCCCGTGCCGTCGCCGGTGCTCCCGCCGGTGCTGCCAGTGCCGGTCGCGTTCGTGGTCGTCGTGGTCGTGGTCGTCGTGGCGCCGCTGCTGCTGCCAGCGTTGCCGGTGGTCGGGCTGCCCGCGGTGGTGTCCGCGGCGCTCGCAGTGCCAGCGCTCGACTCACCCGCGCTCGTGGCCGCGCCGCTCTCCGTGTTGGTGGCGCCGCCTCCTCCGGGGCAGGCCATGAGGAGCGCGAGGAGCACGAGGGGGACGGACAGGCGGTGGCTCGGCACGCAGAGATTGTCGACCAGATCCGCCGGCCGATCACGGCCTTCTCCGGCCGGTGCCCGTGAGCGACCGGTGCCCTCGCTGGACCTCACCCCGCCGTCACGCCGGCCGCGAGCGACCCTGCCCGCGCATGATCAGGTGCACGAGCCCCGGCATGTGCTGTCCGAGCCACGCGCCGAGCTTGCCGTGCATCGTGAACGTGTATTCGCGCCGGCGCTTGTGAATCGCGTCCACCATCACCCGCGCCGCGGCCTCCGCCGTCCACATCAGCTTCAGCGGGCGCTTGTCGGTGCGGCTGCCGTCCCAGCGGCCAGCGTTGTCGACCTGGCCGATCTCCGTCGCCACAAAGCCGGGATTCAGCAGCGTGCAGCTGGCACCCGAGCCGTGCAGCTCCTGCGACAGCGTCAACCCGAAGGCCCGCAGCGCGAACTTCGACGCCGTGTACGCCCCCGACCGCGGCGACGCCAGCAGGGCGGCGACGCTGCTGACCAGCGCCAGCCGGCCCTTGCTGCGCCGCAGCGCCGGCAGGGCGTGCCTCGCCGTCGACATCGCCCCGAACACGTTGGTGTCGAATTGCCGGCGCAGATCCTCGTCGCTCAGATCCTCGAGCCGGCCGACCACGCCGAAGCCGGCGTTGGCGACCGCGACATCCATGCGGCCGAAGTACGCGAGCACCGCCTCGACCGCGCGCGCGACCTCCTCGTCCTTGGTGACGTCGCAGGGCACCGCGAGGCCCTTGCGGCCGAGCGCGTCGATCTCGTCGATCAGCGTCGTGAGCCGATCGAGCCGACGCGCCGACACGGCCACGTCGGCCCCGCGGCGGGCAAACTCGAGCGCGAGCGTCCGGCCCATGCCAGCGCTCGCACCCGTGATCCACACGACCTGTCCGTGAAACTGCTGCATTGCGGCGGCGACTGTATCACCGCCGCCCCCCTACCTCGACACATCGCTAGCCAGCAGCTCGCCGCTGGTGACGACCTCGACCCCGGCGGCCAGCATCTCGGCGATCGCCCGCGCACCGTCGCCGGGCTGCAGCTCGACGGCGCGGCAGCCGTCGACGATCAGCCGCACCCGCAGCCCGAGCCGCCGCGCGTCGAGGGCCGTCGCCTTCACGCAGTAGTCGGTGGCCAGCCCCAGCACCGCCACCTCGGTCTCGCCGCGCTCCCGCAGATAGTCGCCGAGCCCGGTCGCCCGGCGGCGATCGTTGTCGAAGAAGCCGCTGTACGAGTCGACCGCCGGGTCCGTACCCTTGACGAAGATCCGCTCGAGGCGCCGCGTCGCCAGCCCCGCGACGAGGGCCGCCCCCGGCGTCTCCTGCACGCAGTGCACCGGCCACAGCACCTGCGCCACTCCGCCGAGCTCGATCACCTCGCCCGGCGCGCGCCCCGGCTGATTGGCGGCGAAGCTGCCGTGCTCCCGCGGGTGCCAGTCCTGCGTCGCCACCACCCGCGCGAAGCGGTCCATCACCGCGTTGGCGACCGCCACCGTCTCGTCGCCATCGGGCACCGCGAGCGCGCCGCCGGGCAAAAAATCGTTCTGCAGGTCGACCACGATCAGCGTGCCCATCGCCAATTCATAAGCCAGACACGGCCGGGCTCGCTGGCAAAACCGGCATGTTCCTCAAACGCGGGAGGTTGCGCGAAAGCGCACGACCGAACATGGAACGATAGACCAGGAGCTCGACGATGCCCGTCAAGATCGACCTCAGCAACCGGCCCGCCCCGCCCCAGGACTTCGCCCACCGCTGCTTCGAGCTCAGCCTGCGCAGCAAGGCCGTCTTCGCGGTCCTGCGCGGCCCCCAGCCCTGGGGCGAGGAGAGCCCCACCTCACCGCCGCGCAGCTACGCGTACGGACATTTACAGGCCCTGGCCGATGAGATCCACGCCCTGTTCCCGCGCGAGGTCGACGACGACGCGCCCTTCACCGAGGCGCTCCGGAGCCTGCTCGGGCCCGGCGCGCGGCGCCTGAGCGAGCACCAGCGCCGCGACCTCATGGCCGCCGGGGCCTTCGCCCGCGAGCGCCCCGACATCCCCGACGACCTCGGGGAGGCGCGGCTCGTCGAGCTCGAGGCGCTGTTCATGGGCTACTCGCAGCACCTCGAGCGGCTCGGCCTCTACTTCCTGCGGATGATGCACGTGATCGGCAAGAACCTCCCCGACGAGCTCGTCGTCAAGATCCAGCTCGCCGCGAACGGCTGGATCACCGTCGTCGAGGCCTGAGCCGCGGGCGCTCAGCGCTGCGTCCGCGCCCGCGCGATCAGCCCATCCTTCAGCGTCTGCAGCCGCTCGTCGAGGCCGACCGGGTAGCGCTCGGCGTCCTGCAGCCGGCGCACCCCCGGCGCCAGACACTCGAGCTGCGCCAGCGCCCGAGCCCGCGACTCGACCAGCGGCGGCGGCGTGTACACCGACGCCCCCGCGCGCAGCAGCGGCACCAGCAGGTCCTCGCCCTCACCCTCGGGGACGAAGCGCTCGTGCGGCGGATCGACGCGATGGGCCGCGGCTCCGAGCCCGAGCTCGGTCTCGTAAATGACATCACCCAGGAAGGCGCCGTCCGCCCCGCGGTGACGCCGGACCTGCTGCACGCCCGGGTTCGAGACCTTGATCGGCTCCTCGGACAGCTTGACGCGATACTGCCACGGCTGCGACGCGTCGCCGCGGACCGCCGCCAGCTTGTACACCCCGCCGAGCGCCGGCTGGTCGTGGCCGGTGACCAGTCGCGTGCCCACCCCCCACACCGAGATCTTGGCCCCCGCGGCCCGCAGCCGCGTGATCTCCTGCTCGTCGAGGTCGTTGCTGGCGACGATCGCCGCGTCCGGGAACCCCGCCGCGTCGAGCAGGCGCCGGGCCGCCTGACTGAGCCCGACCAGCTCGCCCGAGTCGAGCCGCACGCCCGCCAGCGCGTGACCGCGGGCCCGCAGCTGCTCACCGACCGCGATCGCGCGGCGCACCCCCTCGACGGTGTCGTAGGTGTCGACCAGGAACACGCAGTTGTTCGGCAGCGCCTCCGCGTACGCCGCGAAGGCCTCGCGCTCGTCGTCGAAGGACATCACCCAGCTGTGCGCATGGGTCCCGCGCACCGGGATCCCATACCGCTTGCCGGCGAGCACGTTGGAGGTCGCCGCGCAGCCGCCGATGTACGCCGCCCGCGCCGCCGACAGCGCCCCATCGACGCCCTGCGCCCGCCGCAGCCCGAATTCCAGCACCGACTCGCCCGCCGCCGCGCCGCACACCCGCGCCGCCTTGGTGGCGATCAGCGTCGAGAAGTTGAGCATGTTGAGCAGCGGCGTCTCCACCAGCTGCCCCTGCAAGATCGGCCCGCGCACCCGCAGCAGCGGCTCGTGGGCGAACATCGCCGTGCCCTCCGGCACCCCGTCGACGTCGCAGGTGAAGCGCAGCCCGCCGAGGTACTCGAGGAACTCCGCCGCGAACAACGGCGCCCCGTCGTTGCCCGTCAGCGTGCCGAGGTACTCGAGGTCGCCGGCGTCGAAGCGCAGCCCTCGCAGATAGTCGAGCGCCTGCGCCAGCCCGGCCGCGATCGCATAACCGCCGCGAAACGGCGCCCGGCGAAAGAACAGGTGGAACACCGCCTCCTCCTCCGCCCGCCCGAGCCGCCAGTACCCGTAGGCCATCGTCAGCTGGTAAAGGTCAGTGAGCAGCGCGAGCGACGGTCCAGGCATCGACACGCCTTGCCAGCCGCGGCCGCCCCGGTCAAGGCGCTGGCTCGCCCCCCTCGATCGCCCCGCGCTCAACCGCGCGGACGCAGCGGCGCGCTGCGCTCGAGCTGCGCCCGGCACTGCGGCCCCGGCTCGCCGGTCGACGCGTCCGTGTTGGCGATCCCGCCCTGCGCGTCGAGCATCACGCAGTCCTTCTCCTCGCAGTGCTCGAGTCCGAGCACATGCCCGAGCTCGTGCACCGCCGTGTTGGTCACCCGCCAGGTCACCTGCGCCGCGTCCCTGGCCTTGCGCCGCAGGCGGTGGCTCGACACCACCGCCGCGGTCCCGCCCAGCGCCCCGAGCCCGAAGATCCCCCAATCCTTGAAGCCGTCCTTGCTGGTCGAGATGTCGGCGGTCGTCAGGCCGAGCACTCGAGTGCGCGCTGGCGCGCCCGCGGGGATCTGCTCGCCGAGGAACTCGAGCAGCGCGTCCGCACGATAGCGCCGACGCGGCGCATAGAAGGCCGAACGCGGCAGCGTCCGCGCGTCGATCCTGCGCACCTCGACCTGATAGACCCGCTGCAGCTCCGCCGCGATCGCATCGACAAGCGCGGGCGCAAACCTGGCCGCTCCCGGTCGCGGATCGGTCAACACCACCAGCACCACCACGGCGCGAATCGCCTCCGGCGCCGCCGTCGCCTCCGTCGCCTCCGTCGCGGCGCCCTCGGCCACCGCCGGGCTCACCAGCAGCCCCAGCCATAGCCCCAGCGCCCCGCCCTTCATGCCTCGTGTGGCCATCATCGCCTCCGGCGCTCTGGTACGTGTGAAACCCCCGCAGGCTTCATCGACCGACGAGAGCGGTCTCGACGTCGCCAGCGCCCCGATCTTTCGTTACCCTGCCGGGATGAACTCCGCTGGCCTGTCCGTGCTCCGCTCCTCGCCCCGCATCTCCTCCGCCGGGCTCGTCGCCGTGCTGCTGATCGCCTGCAACAGCGAGTCGGGCACCAGCGTCTCGGGCTCGGCCTCGGAGAGCAGCTCGGACAGCTCGAGCGGCACGGCCACGTCCGCGACGACCTCCACGACCTCCACGACCACCCCGACCACCGGCGAGACCACCGCCGGCTCGGCCTCGATGACCGACTCGGGGACCACGACGGCCACCTCGACCACCACCACCACGGGCACGACCACCGACGCCACCACGACCACCGGCACCACCACCGACGCGACCGGCACGACGATGCCCGCCCAGACCGACACCGGCACGACCGCGGCGGACACGAGCACCGGCGAGACCAGCGACGCCAGCTCCAGCTCCGGCTCCACCGGCGACTCGAGCACCGGCGGCAACGTCGAGCCCTGCGCCTGCCCCGACATCGAGGTCGCCCTCGACGACGGCATCTTCGTGCTCTCCGACGCCTCCGAGCTCTACAAGTTCTACCCGGAGACCAACAAGTTCGAGAAGCTCGGCTCCTTCCAGTGCGGCCAGGCCACCGGCACCTTCTCGATGGCCGTCGACCGCCTCGGCTTCGCCTGGGTCATGTTCAGCAACCCGCTCGGCAAGATCTGGAAGCTCGACGTCACCAACGTCGCCAACTGCACCGACCCCGGCTACAGCCCCGGCCAGCAGGGCGTCAACTACTTCGGCATGGCCTTCGTCTCGAACAGCCAGTTCGACCAGTGCGACAAGCTCTACGGCAACACCTTCAACGGCTTCGGCGGCTTCAGCGAGGGGCCGAACTTCGGCGACTTCCTGACCGTCGACCCCGACACTCTGGTGCTGAGCAAGATCGGCAAGACCACCTTCAACGGCGCCGAGGTCACCGGCACCGGCGACGGCCGCGTGTTCATGTTCGGCGGCGCCAATCCGGCCAAGCTGGTCGAGGTCGAGAAGCTCACCGGCAAGTACCTCGAGGTCACCCCGCTCGGGAACCTCGAGCTCACCAACGCCTTCGCCTTCTCGTTCTTCGCCGGCGACTTCTTCATGTTCACCGAGGGCAACAACCCCAACTTCAGCAAGGTCACCCACTTCGACTACGACGACAGCGACAACAACGGCGTGCAGGACCTGACCACCGTGGTCATGCAGGCCCCGATCCGCATCGTCGGCGCCGGCGTCTCGACCTGCGCGCCCTTCATCCCGATGTGATGATCTCGTGAGATCTCCGGGCGGCGGATCATCACTTCATGGCCCATGAGGACCGCCACCGCGGACGCCAACCCGGCGACGACCGCCTGTTCGACGCCAGTCAGCTGCCCGCCCTGCGGGCCGCCACCGCGGAGCTGTCGTGGCTCCTCAGCCGCGGCTACACCGACCTCTCCGCCCTCAAGCTCGTCGGCGACCGCCACGAGCTGAGCGCGCGCCAGCGCCAGGCCGTCGGCCGCAGCGCCTGCGCCGACGCGGCCCGCGACTCCCGCCAGGCCCGACGCCTGAGCCGCGCGCAGCTCGGCGGCCGCGCGCTCGCCCTCGACGGCCTCAACTGCCTGATCATCGTCGAATCGGCGCTGTCTCACGGCATCGTCCTGCGCGGCCGCGACGGCGCCATGCGCGACCTCGCCAGCGTCCACGGCACCTACAAGCAGGTCGCCGAGACCTCCTTCGGGATCGAGATGATCGGCCGCCACCTGCACGGCCGGCGCGAAATGGACCCCGCGCAACAAGTGCCGGAGGTCCGCTGGTACCTCGACCGCCCGGTCGCCAACAGCGGTCGTTTACGCGCGCTGCTGCTCGAGATCGCCGAGCGCCGCGGGTGGCCCTGGACCGTCGAGCTGGTCACCAACCCCGACGCCGTCCTGATCGAGCAGGCCGCCGTCGTCGCCACCAGCGACGCCTGGATCCTCGACCACTGCGGCCGCTGGTTCGACTTGCTCGGCAGCCTGCTCGCTCCGCCCCCATCCGACTCGCTGTCCGATCCCGATCCCGGCCCCACCCTGGCCGCGAGACCCGACCTGTGGTTGATCGACCTCGGCTCCCCACCGCCCGCGGATTCGGGTATAGCTGGCCTGTGATGGCCTTCTCGCTCCGTGTCCCGCTCGCGCTGTGCGGCGCCTGGCTGCTGCTCTCCAGCTGCAGCGACAACACCACCGCCGACGCCCTCATCGGCCCCGAGGGCGGCACCCTGGTCCACGACGACGGCGTGACGCTGATCGTCCCGCCCGGCGCGCTGTCCACGGTCCGCCAGATCATCATCCGCCCCAGCGACGAGAAGCTGTCCCCCGGCGGCGGCTTCGAGCAGGTCGGCCCCAGCTACCTGATCGAGCCCCCGAGCCTGCAGTTCAAGGTCCCCGCCCAGCTGATCTTCGACCGCAGCATCAAGGACCGACCCACCGTCCTGCTCAAGCCCGGCGAGCGCCGCATCATCGCCTACAGCGCCGACGACGACAAACCCACCGCTTACATCGGCAGCCTCGGCATCGTCGCCGCGGCGAAGGGCGGCGACCCGGTCGCAACCGTCGACGCGCCCACCCTGGCCCGCACGCCCGAGACCACCGACCTCGCGAGCGCCAAGGTCAACGTCGGCGAGCTGATGGTCAGCCCCGTCGGCGTCACCACCCTCGACATCGGCTTCACCGCCTTCGACCCCACCGGCGAGTCCCAGCAGCAGCTCAACGGCGACGGCACCGCCTACTGCGGCTTCAAGTTCGGCGGCGTCACCGGGGCGAGCATCATCGGCGGCTGCTCGACCGGCAACGCCAGCGGCTCCCTCGCCCTCAACAGCCCGCAGGCGACCGTTCAGGTGCTCCCCTTCCTGATCGGCAAGCTCGAGCGCCCCGTCATCGTCGAGGTCCAGCTCGGCACCGGCGATCTCGCCATCAGCGCCGGTTACTTCGCCTTCGAGACCTCCCCCTGCTTCCTCGAGAGCTGCTCCGGCAAGGGCCTGTGCGACGACACCAGCGGCACGCCCATCTGCACCTGCGACGAGGGCTACGCCCCCGGCGAGGCCCTGAGCTGCGACTGCGTCCCCAAATGCGAGGGCAAGCAGTGCGCCGGCGACGGCTGCGGCGGCAACTGTCAGCCCGGCTGCAACGCCGACACCCACTCCTGCAACTTCGACAACGGCCAGTGCGTGCCCCTCCCGCCGCCCGAGACCACCGGCGACGCGACCACCGGCGACGCGACCACCGGCGCCCAGACCAGCACCGGCGACGCGAGCACCGGCGCCCAGACCAGCACCGGCGGCGGATCGACCAGCACCAGCGGGTCCACCAGCAGCACCGGTGGTACCAGCGGCTCCACCTGACGCGAAGGAACGAAACGCGAGGACTTCGAAGGACCGAGAAGGACTTCGAAGGACCGCGAAGGACTTCGAAGGACCGCGAGGGACTTCGAAGGACCGCGAGGATGTGAGGATTGATGCGGGCTCCCGCCCGCACCCTACTTTCGCCCCTGGGAGTCTCCCGCGGCCCATCACCCGGGTATCGCGGCAAAGTGCTCTGACCGCGTCGCCGGTATCTCCGCGGCCGCCGGCCAGGCCCCTATCACCGCTCGTCCCCTCGCCGGCCGTCCGCGCTTTCGACCGCGCCGCGTCGTTCCCGCGGCGCGGGCCAGCTCGCAAACGTGCTTGCGACGGCTTGCGGCGGTCGGCAAAGCCTGTGTAAGATGCCCAAATCCCGCGACTGCTCTCTGGCAGCGCGCGGGCCCGCTAACCCGCTACATGTGCATGGGAGCCGAATGATGACACGCTCGCATCCGAACCGAACCAGGCGTCTGGTCACGAGCACGGCGCTCGTCGCTCTGTTTGGCGCTGGAACCTCGCTGGGGCTCGCCGGTTGCGGCGAGGCCAGCGACGGCCAGTGCGTCCCTACCTCCGAGTTCTTCCGCGAAGAGGTCTGGATCCCGACCCTTAGCGTCACCTGCATCGGCTGTCACACGAACTCCGGCGCGGCCAAGAACAGCGACTTCATCCTGCAGCCCGATCAGGTCCCCGGCTACCTCGACGCCAACCTGAAGGCCCTGCAAGACCTCAACCGCTACACCGTCGACGGCGAGAAGCTCCTCCTCCTCAAGCCGACCCAGCGCAACGTGACCCACGGCGGCGGCGAGCAGCTCAAGGTCGACAGCGCCGAGTACAAGGCCCTCGCGGAGCTCCTCAACCGCTTCGAGAACCCGGTCGACTGCGAGGACAGGGTCAACGTCGGCGACTACTTCGACGGCATCGAGCAGCTCGACGAGGCCGGCACCCTGCGCAAGGCCACCCTCGCGCTGGCCGGCCGCCTGCCGACCGCCCAAGAGACCGAGCAGGTCCGCGGCTTCGGCATCGACTCGCTCGACCCGGTGCTCGACGAGGTCATGAAGGAGGACGCCTTCTTCGACCGCCTCACCGAGATCTTCAACGACACCCTGCTCACCGACCGCTACATCAACGGCACCGACGCCGTCGGCCTGCTCAACCCCGAGAAGTTCCCGAGCTACTGGTTCGAGGCCGCCGAGGACGACGCGACCCGCAACCAGCTCGCCTACTACACCAACGTCGGCCTCGCCCGCGAGGCGCTGAACCTGATCGTTCACGTCGTCAAGAACGACCTCCCCTACACGGAGATCCTGACGGCCGACTACATGATGTTCACGCCGTACTCGGCGAAGAGCTACGGCGTCGACGTCAAGTTCAAGGACCCGACCGACCCGTGGGAGATCGCCAAGGGCACGCTCCCGGGCGTGCCGCACGCCGGTCTGTTGACCACGACGATGTTCCTCAACCGCTTCCCGACGACGCCGACCAACCGCAACCGCGCCCGCGCCCGCGTCATCTACAAGTTCTTCCTCGACACCGATGTGCTCAAGCTCGGCGCCCGTCCCCTCGACCCCACGTCGATCAAGACGGTCAACCCGACGATGAACAACCCGAACTGCACGGTCTGCCACGAGCTGATCGATCCGGTCGCGGCGACCTTCCAGAACTACCAGGCCCGCAACGACTACACGCCGCTCGAGACCACCGAGCAGATGACCTGGTTCACGGACATGCGCCTCCCCGGCTTCGGCGAGTCCCCGCTGCCCGAGGGCGACGAGAAGATCGCCGAACAGTGGCTCGCCAAGCAGATCGTCGCCGACGACCGCTTCGCCCAGTCCGCCGTGCGCGCGGTCTGGACCGGCCTCACCGGCCAGGAGCTCCTGAGCGAGCCCTTCGACGCCAACCACCCCGACTACGTCCAGGCCCTCGACGCCTTCCAGGTCCAGGACCGCGTCGTCAAGTCGATCGCCGCCAAGCTGCGCGACAACAACTACAACCTCAAGCTGGTCTTCAAGGAGATCATCAAGACCGACTACTTCCGGGCCAAGAACGTCAAGCTCCCGGAGGACGGCGTGCTCAGCGACGAGCGCAAGGCCGAGCTCGCCAACCTCGGCACCGCCCAGTACATGAGCCCCGAGCAGCTCGACCGCAAGATCGAGGCCGTCACCGGCTACCCCTGGCGCCCCGGCCGCGACCAGCCCGACCTGCTCACCAACGGCAACGAGTACCGCATCTTCTACGGCGGCATCGACTCCAACTCGATCACCCAGCGCATCACCGACCCCAACGGCATCATGGCGAACATCGCCATCCGCATGGGCAACGAGATGTCCTGCCTGGCGACCGCGCGCGACTTCTCGGCCGACCCCTCCGACCGCCTGCTCTTCCCCTACGTCGAGCGCAGCTTCGTCCCCGAGGACGACAACCAGTTCTCGGTCCCCGCGGTCACCGACGCGATCCGGGCCAACATCCAGCACCTCTACGACCACGTGCTCGGCGAGTCC
>Ga0075152_10001229_pt1 | contig 18511 bp, 16 predicted proteins | sample JI61114C2DNA_FD_70964 | JGI IMG/M metagenome (GOLD analysis project Ga0075152, IMG submission 70964) | Wastewater effluent complex algal communities from Wisconsin, to seasonally profile nutrient transformation and Carbon sequestration -... | ecosystem: Engineered > WWTP > Effluent > Algae...
GGCATGATCTACGGCTCACGGCTTTACGATGCCACGCGCTCGCTGCGCATCTCAGACCCAGAATTTGCTGCCAATCTCGACGAGCATTTCCGGCAATGTGTTTTCTACGACGTTCTGCTGGGTCGATATTCGATGAAACAGCTCGCCGAAAGCAGCGACATCTGGACGACGATCGCGCCCGGTTCCCAAGCCCGCGCGCAAAAGTTCCTGACCCGCGACGCGGGCAGCGGCACGGTCAGTGCCAACATCGTCACCTGCCGAGAAGCGTACACCAACCTCAGCACCCAGTGGACCGGCCTCATTGACGGCATGGGACAGGTGTTCGGGCGCCAGCTCTATCCGAACCAGACGGCAGCCCTCGCCAAAGCTAAGTTGTTTGCGGATCTACCCGTTGCCTATCAATATTTGACCGGCGTTTCGACCAGTGCGACAGACATCTTCAAACAGACGCTGACTATCAACGCAATGAGCCAGGCGATGCATGGCTTTGGCGGATCGAGCGGCGCCAGCAATGTCGATGTCTATGCGCAAACACGGGCAGATATTCAGACCGAGCGAACTTACAGCTCGATTGCCAACAACGCGATGAAATGGGTGCCGCTCTTAAATGTCGTTCTTACAGTATTGTTTTACGCACTTTTTCCGGTGCTGTTTCCATTATTTCTGATGCCCAAGACCGGACCGCTCGCGCTCAAAGGCTATGTGACCGGTTTTTTCTATCTGGCTGCATGGGGACCGCTGTTCGTCATCCTGCATATGATGCTGATGTTCAAGGGAGCCGCCGATATGACGGCGGCTACCGGAACCGGCGGCATGACACTGGCGAGCTTTACCGGTATGGCCGACGTCAACAGCGATATCGGAATACTTGCTGGCTATCTGATCGCCTCTGTTCCGTTTCTTGCAGGCGGGGTGGCCAAAGGGGCGATGGCCATCTCGCACCATGCCACCTCCTATTTGAACCCGAGCCAGAATGCCGCCGAAGAGGCGGCCCGTGAAGCCAGCACCGGTAATGTCTCGCTCGGGAATAGCAGCTTCGAGAATTCGAGCGTGATGACCCGGCAATTTGCGCAAGGAACCACTGCACCCTCATTCACTTATGGCGCGACCCAGACAAAAGGCTATTCGGGCAGCGGGACGCTTACAACAAGCTTTGCCGAAGGCAGCTACGACCAGCTGCCAACATCGAGCTATCCATTCACGCCAACGCTTGGTCAGGAGTTCACATCGCGCCTGTCCAACATGGCAAGCCAAAGCCGCGGCAACAGTGAGACATTCTCGAACCTTGCGCAGCAGTCGACTTCGAGCGCTGTTACGCAGTTTCGCGAGCTCAGAAACCAGGTCAGCAAAGGCAGCAGCTTTGAAACCGCGACGGGGCAGAACAATTCCGAAAGCGTACAAACCGCGTTCAACGAGGTCGATCAGGCTTCCAGTAGTCTTCAACGCACGTACGGCCTGTCCCGCAGAGCAGCCGACGATATCACGACATCATGGTTTCTCAATGGCGAGGCATCGGCTGGCGCGAAAGGATCTGCTGGCATATTTAATGGTGGAGCCGGACTCAAAGGCGGCCGAAATCAGTCATGGACCGATAGCGATATTGGCATTGCGTCAGAAGATCGTTCGCGCATCATGGGAAGTCTCCAGCAGATATCGGATAGCCGCAACTGGTCGAGTACGCGCGATGGATTTGTTCGGACGGTCAGTTCCTCAAGCAGCTCGTCCGTATCGACAAGCGCCAACGGTATGAACTCGTCGCTCACTGAAGCGCAAAGCTATACCCGCGAAGCCCGCAGGTCCGAAGAGATAGCGAACCGTCTGGAACAGCAGGCGTCGTTCTTCGAAGGCAATAGCGCCAATGGCAGCCTTAATCTATCACAGGCTTACCGCGAATGGGGCTTGGGAGAAATCGAGCGCAACCGTGATTATTACGGAAATGCCCGCTTCGACGACATCGACTTCCAGTTGGGCGCGCAAGGACAGGCGCTCCAAGCACGGTTTATCGACGGCTATGCCGACGAGCTGCGCAGCGACATCCAAGACCAACTTGTGCTTTCTCCCGGTCAGCCCATTGAGCGGCCAAACGTGGCCAGCGCTTCTGATGTGCGGGGAAAATCTGCTGTCGGTTCGGCTGGGAATCGGGAGGCGATGAACCCGGAAATCGACAATGGGAAGATTCGCGACGAAGTTGGTCAGGCCCAGCAGTCGGGTAAAGCGCGGATTGAAACGGTGCGGAGTTATTTGGGCAAAGTTACAAAATCAGCCGATGGAGCTAGCGAAGAAGCTGCCGATGCTGTCAAAGAGTGGAAGCGGTAAAACCCGCGATCAGAGTACGTCTTGCCAAAACACGAAGCAAAAAAATGCCATGAATACCACCGCGACCAGTAATCCGGCAAAGCGTATCCAAGGATCGGCCCAGGCCTTCTTCACCCGATATTCGGTCAGACGATTCTCATGAATTGCCTGGTCAATTTCAGCTAAACCTTTCCATTGGCCGGTGCCATTTTGATCGTGAGGTTCACTGCTGTCTATATCGTTCTGAATGGTCATCTTCAGTCTCCGTGCTCTGCTCGCCCCTTCGCGGCAGCCTCAACTCTACTCGCTGAAGCTAGCCGCTTAAGGCAATGTACAACGGATTGAGCGTGCCACATTTGCATCGCAACAACCAGAAAATGTCGCCGTATTCAGGCGATATGATTGAAATTGAAAAGCGACATATTGCCTGAGTTGCATCTGCTCGCACAGCGAGCCAACTCAAAAACGGCACCCTTGCAACGGCGCGACGCCGCCGGACGCCCTGCGCGCGGGTCTGGGCGACAGCGGGCGTCCGGCAAGGAGAGATGCAAGAGTGCCAGCGGGTCAGCTCTAAGACGCCGCGCCCTGATTGAGCGTGCGAAATCAGAGCGCGCCCAGCAACAATCCCGCTCATCATGAACTTTTCGATTTTTGACGCTCTTGCTAATTGTTCTATATTTGTTCCATAACGCCCGCATGACACGAATCGACCCAGACGCTCTCGCCATGCACATTGAGGTTGCTCTCACATGTGCGCCGCTCGATACCTTAGCCGCATTGCAAGACAGTGACAGTCAGCGCCGCCGACGTGCGACATTCACGTTGGCGCAGCACCTGGCTGATCGCCTTGGATGTTTTGAGATATCCGGGTCTGACCTTGGCTTTGATGCAAGACAGCAGGCGTCATTATTTCAGGAAGTGCCTCGTGCGGTAAGGTGAGCCGGGAGCCGCCTTATGGCTGGGTGCCGGGTAAAAAAAACTACCGCCCAATCCGCACATTGTTCGAATGCGCGCTATACAAGCGCTATCTTCGTGTCACGTGCTGGCAGTGTAAATATAGCGTCATTATGGATGCGCCTGGCCATTGGTGGCGGTGTGAACAGAAGGGCCTGAGCGATAGTATCGCCGCATTTGTACGGCGTTTGCATTGTAGCCAGTGTTTCAAGAGGTCGGGCATTAAAGTGCGCCAGCCGAAAGTGGAGCAAACCGGTGAAGAGCCTAAAGGCACGTTGCTGCCGGGGCCGGAGCATTATACATGGAAGCGGATCGTCAACCGGCAACGGTCTTAAGGGGCCAGATATGTGCAACCTATACGCTCTCCGCATTGAAAGCTGGAACAATGTCTTCGGTAAAAGCCTTGCCGAAGTGATGGCTGGCGCGAACTTACCGCCTCCTGACGTTTATCCTGCCAGTCCCGGCATTGTGATCACGTCGGACAAGACCGCGCGCAAAATGACTTGGGGTTTCCCGTTGGTACTGAAGGGCAAAGAGGGGCAACCGCTGAAGCCGAAGCCGGTCAACAATGCCCGTACCGACAAGTTGGGTAGCCCGTTTTGGAGCGCAAGCGTTCGCGAGCGACGATGCCTCATTCCCCTTGATCGGTTTGCTGAAGCCGAAGGCAAAAAGGGAGCTATGACGCGAACATGGTTTTCAATCCCTGACGGCGAGCAATTCCACTGCGCCGGAATCTGGCGCGATAGCGCTGAATGGGGCAATGTCTATACAATGGTAATGACAGAAGCCTCAGGCGAAGTGGAGCGCATCCATGACCGAATGCCGGTAATCCTTGAGCCAAGCGCTTACAGTTCTTGGCTGTCAGGAACGGTCAACGACGCAAAGTCGCTTTGTATCCCTTTTGCAGGCAAGCTAAACGACTACCGAAGCAGCAATTTATGGGTGAAGCGGTGAAAGAACGCATATTAAAAATCGAGTTTGCAGCTCTAATGATTGCATTCTGGGCCTCGATCATAGGTTGGCCACTATATAATTGGTTATCGTCATAAACTGTGGGGACCGGGAGACCGCGCCTTTCAGCACGGCGTCGATAGCAGATCGCAGTTCACCCCCGACACTTACCTGCAAACTTTGCGCAACAATGGCCAAATCCGGCTGGGTGCAGTTTCGCCTAACAGTGTGAATTTGCAACAATGACCGTAGGTAGATGTGTCACTCGCATATCAAATATAGGTGCGCGCTCAGAAATATGATGTAATCCTCATTACATGAGCTTCGCACTTCTTCTTGCCGCCGCCGTCGTTCCCGCCGGTCAATCGTTTCAATGTACACCGATAAGGGTTTGGGATGGAGACGGGCCGATCTGGTGCGCCGAAGGGCCACATGTCAGGTTGTCGGGCGTTGCAGCCCGTGAAATCAACGGGACTTGTAGCGCGGGCCATCCCTGCCCTGACGCAGATCCGATTGAAGCTCGCGATGCGTTAGTACGTCTTATCGGCAGCGCCACCGGGGTATCTCGTGAAGGGCATATTCTGGTCAAAGGGCCGCGCATGACCTGTGTATCGGATGGCGGCGCAGGCGGGAGCAGAACAGCCGCTTTTTGCCAGTCGCCGCAATCGGGCGATGTGTCGTGCAATATGATAGATGGTGGATGGGCTGCAAAGTGGCAAAAATATTGGCGCGGTCATCGTTGCGAATGACACCGGAACGTCACAATTGGGCCTGCGCAAATACTCTTATTACGCAACACGGTGAAGACGTATAGTTTCATGTCTCAGCAAGAGCTGACGCATTGCTTGAATGTGGCGATCTCGATGGCCGACGTTTGTTCATTGATTCGCCACAGACATGAGGCGTAAATCCCGCCGGCTGGTGATGTCAGCGATTGGGCTGCAATCGAGCTTCCATTCGTCGGCGTAGACTTAGGGTTGGCTCGTTCGCAGCAGAAATCCATTCCAGATAAAAATAGCGGCTGGTCGTCGTTTCCGATTACACTATCGTCAAGACACCCCCCGCAATATTGAGGCGAGGGCGAAACAACAGAGGGAACGGACGTTGAAAGTCAGCAAATTATCAATCGCGAATTTTCGCGGGATTAAGTCGGCCAAGCTCATCTTCCCTGACCATGCAGTGCTGATTGGAGACAACAACACCGGCAAATCCACCGTGCTAGAAGCTATCGATCTGGTGCTGGGGCCGGATCGGCTCAACCGCCGACCGCCGGTCGATGAACACGATTTCCACCTTGGCAAATATCTCTCACCCAAGCCTACTGTCGATGACAGCCCCGACGCCGTCGGGGAAGTTCAGGTGGCCGATGCGCCGCCTGCTCCTGAACAAGGAGAGAGTGCCGACGAAGTTGCCGCGAAGGAACCTGCTGCGATGCCCCAAAAGCCGCGCATCGAGATCGAAGTCCTTATTAGCGACCTTTCAATCGAGCAGCAGGCGCGGTTCGGCGACCATATCGAGTGGCTCGATACGGAAACCAACCTGCTCTACACACAAGCCGATCCGGCTGGGTTGGATGCCAAAAACATCGCTGCATCAATGCGCTGCACCTTTATGGGTGAGTATGACGAAGAGGAGGACGATTTCATAGGTGCGACCTACTTTTCGCAAACCTTGGCCGACGGTAATGCGGCCGTCGGCTTCTCGAAGAAGGACAAGCAGTGCTGCGGTTTTCTTTATCTCCGGTCGCTTCGCACGGGGTCGCGCGCTCTCAGCCTCGAACATGGCAGCCTTCTCGACATCATCCTTCGCCTTAAGGAAATTCGCCCGCAGATGTGGGAGGATACGATCGCCAGCTTGGCGAGCTTCAATGTCGCTAGCGACCCGACGCTCGGAATCTCCGGCGTGCTTGAGAGCATCAATGCGTCGCTCAAGAAATACGTGCCGCGCGAATGGGGTGTGAAGCCCCATCTCAAGGTCTCGACTCTTACGCGTGAGCATCTCCGCAAGGTCGTGACAGCATTTATCGCGACCGGCGACGGTGATCACGCCGCACCGTTTTTCCGCCAAGGAACAGGCACGATCAATATGCTCGTACTCGCAATGCTTTCGCAGATTGCCGAGGACAAACAAAACGTCATCTTCGCAATGGAGGAATTGGAAACGGCAATTCCGCCTTATGCCCAAAAGCGCATTGTCCACGAATTGCGCAAGCTGTCGGCACAATCAATCTTTACCTCACACTCGCCTTATGTCCTCGAAGAATTCGGTCTTCACGAGACCATGATTCTCGCTCGATCAACCGCCGGAGACCTCACACAGGCGACGGTTTCGCTCCCGGATAGTGTCAAGCATAAGCGTTACCGGCAGGAATTTCGGACACGGTTCTGCGAGGGACTGCTATCTCGGCGGATCCTGATGGTCGAGGGGGCCACTGAAGCTTCTAGCCTCCCCGTGTCGGCACGCCGGCTGGCCGAGCTCAACCCGACAACCTATTGTTCGCTGGAGGCACTTGGAATTTGCACGATTGATGCGGGCACCGATTCGCAGATCGCCGATCTCGGAAGACTCTACACGGGTCTCGGCAAGCGTGTCTTCGGCGCATGCGACAAGCAGACGCCGGAGAGCAAGGCAGCGATAGAGGCCGAGATCGAACATCTCTTCATGCATGAAGAGAAGGGCTTCGAAGGCATGGTTCTAAAAGGCACGACCAAGGCAGCGATGGACCGGTTCGCTGATGCCTTGGACTGGCCGCCACACCTGCTGGCAAAGTTCCCCGACCCGAAAGCCGATGTCGAAACCGCGCTCAGCAACTATTTTGGTTGGTCGAAGGGGAACTGGGGGACTGCTGATTTTCTGGCTCAGTGCACCGAGGCGGAGTTTCCCCAATGGATCCGCGATGCATGCAAGAAGCTGAAGGAACTTTGCGACCTACCCGCACCGGCAGCGAACCCTACCGACGACTTCGACGCGCTGCTGGCCTGAACTAATGATCCTGTCCGATGGTCAGAAGGACGTGCTAGCGCAGGCCGGAAATCAGCTTGTTATTGGCGGACCCGGTTCGGGAAAGACCACCATATCGATTCTGAAGGCGGCGCAAGTCGCCAGCACCATGCTAGTCCCCGAACAGCGGATCCTCTTTTTAAGTTTTGCCCGCGCCACGGTCTCGCGCGTGCTGGAAGCTATCGATGATGAACGGGGCGTCTCTAAAGCCGAAAAGCGCGTGATTGAGGTCGACACGTATCATTCGTTCTTCTGGCGCATCCTGAAGGCGCACGGCTACCTCGTGGGATTGCCGCGTGTCCTATCAATCCTGACGCCGCCCGCCGAAGCCATCGCGCTCTCGGCGATCCGAAACGACTATCCGGCCGCATCCAAGGTTACTGATGCCCAGCGCACAGAAAAGGTAGAACGGGAAGATCAGGAACGAAGCCGCCTAGCGGTGGACGAGGGGCAGGTCTGTTTCGATCTGTTTGCGAAACTGGTGACGCAGCTTCTGGAAGGATCTGACCGGTTGCGCAAGCTAGTATCGACCCGATATCCCTACATCATCCTCGACGAATTCCAGGATACCAGCGCGGAGCAATGGGCGGTCGTCAAAGCCCTGGGCACCCACAGCATATTGCTTGCGCTTGCTGATCCGGAACAGAGGATTTTCGATTTCATTGGGGCTCACCCTGAAAGACTCAATCACTTTAAGGCGCGGTTCGCTCCATCCGAGACGGACCTTCGCAATGACAACCACCGCAGCAAGGGCTCTGATATCGCCTTGTTTGGAAATGAAATCCTTATCGGCAAGTTCTCCCAAGAAAGATATAAGGGCGTCGAATTTTGCGGTTACCAGTCCAATGCCAATCAGGCTTACACCACCCTAATCACGCAGACCGTGCAGGCACGAGCCAGGCTCCTGAAAATCATGAGCAAGGACTTGTCGCTTGCAGTGCTTGTTCCGACCAAGACGATGACGCGCATGGTCTCGGACGCCTTTCGGGTATCCTATGGCAATATTCCGCCGATCGGCCATTCAGCATCGGTCGATATGGAAGGTCCAATTCTTGCCGCCGAGATCATCGCATATCTGCTTGAGCAGAATGAACCTGTACGTCACTTTGACATGTTCGTCGATCTGCTGTGCAATTTCTATAAGGGGCGTGGCGGCAACACTCCGGGCAAGGGCCATATGACCGAAGCCGCACGACTACGGACAGCCGCCGATAAATGGAAGCAATGCCTTTTAGCTGGCAAGACGCCGGCGAAGAACAGCATTTTGAGTGCGGCTTCCGAGGTCGGTCTGGCGACTCTTGCGCTCGTGCTCACAGGCGATCCGGACAAAGACTGGGTCGCTATGCGCGCCGTCGTCGAGGCAAGCCCTTGCCCGCGCATGCGAGCGGTGGCGGATGAAGTTCGCAACGTCAGGCTGTTGGAGCGCGGCACGCAATTACGTCAGGGCCTTGCCCAGGATTGGCGGGATCACGGCGCTTATCGCAATGCGCTTGCTATCGTCAGGCAATCGTTCGTGCGCGAACATTTTTCCAGCGCATCAAAGGTCGAAAGCGGCATAATCGTAATGAACATGCACAAGGCCAAGGGGAAGCAATTCGACGAGGTGATCATCTTCGAAGGATGGCCTTTGCGGCAAAAGGGACAGATCGTTGCAAACCCCAACCGCATCGTGCGGAGCAATGTGATCGACGGTAACGTCGGTCAGGCACGCCAGAATTTTCGGGTCAGCGTCACGCGAGCCAAGCTGCGCACGACAATCGTGACGCCAGCCGACGACATTTGCGTTCTGCTCAGGCCGGTGTAGCCAGGCCTCAATCGCGACCATGAGCTTGCCTGCAGGAAACGCAGTGTCAAAGACGATTTCGACAGTTACGGAGAGCGCCGCTCCACTATAATGAGGGCAGCCTGGCTATCGCTCCGGCTTGGACCTTGACGACGATGGCGTTGCTTGCGAACCGTATTACGGCCAATAAGCGGGAGCGTTGCCGATGCCAGAATGCAAAAAATACGAGATCCAATGGGCAGAATTAAAAGCTCAGTTAAAACACAAATAAGCGCCCAAGGTTTATGTTCATCGTAACATCTCACGAAACCTTTCAAGCCGGGCTTGCGCGTCACTCGCGGCATTGCTGTCGGCATCGGCCTCATAAGCCGCGACCGCGCGCTCCATAGCGCGGACTGCCTCTTGAATAGGCGTATCTTTCAACGGCCCCTTCCGCTTGACCTTTGCGAGTATTTCGTAATCCGATGCAAGGTTCTTCAGTACGCCCGCGAATTCAGTGTTCGGCTGGTTGAACCAAGCGTGTTCGACGAGCCCAGTGTGAATTTCGATCGCTTCACCTATTTCCGCTCGCATCTGGCGGCGTGTTAGTTGTCCATGCTCGACACTCGCCGCGAAGGTTTCCTCGGTATGAATCGCAAGAGCCTGAGCCAAGCCGTCGCGTGCTTCGATCAGCTTTTCGCCCAAGGCCGAAGGTTGTTTCAATGCTTGCCGATAGGCATTGATAACACTTTGATCAGCGGTAGCGGATTCGTCTCTTTCCCACAATTCTTGCATTGCGCGGGCTTCGTAGAATTTGAGCAGAGCTTTACCGGTGGCGGTTGACTTGGGTGAACCATCCCGCGGCTTTTTGGCAATTTCGATTATTTCTTTAAGGGACGTTACCGCGTCTTCAGACGATTGCTCGATTGTGTCGAGGCGATCAAAAAGCGCTTCAATCAGAAAAATAGCATAGCGAACTCGATGCTCTGGCGCTCCGTACCGGTACAAATGTTCGAACTGTTCAATGGCTTGGTCAATGAGCTTGATATCTGCCTCGGGGTCTTCATCAAAGGCATCCTGCAAACTTTGCGCGTATATTAGGCGTGATCGGAGGTCATCGTCCTTGGTCGCCCGAAGTGCGTCAGCTGCGGCCTGAAATCGCCCCTCGCTACGTGCTTGCAAGGCTTCCGCTATGGCATGCCCTTTCTTATATCGGTTAGCTTCTGCAAAATCGATCCTAGTACGATAGTCTCGAATAAGTTCGTCAATCTCATCGTCGCCTTGTTCTGGAAGTTTGTCACGCTGTTCTACCAAAGCACCAATCGGATCAGCCACCCAACTTGGCTGACCTTCGCCAAGCTCGCGCATCAAACCTTGAAAAAATCGGTCGGCATCTTGATCTGGAATGAAAAACTTATTCTCGCCAGTTTCAAGAAGGGCTTGGGCTCGGGGCGACAACTCACGGTAGCTTTTTTCATAGGCGACCCAATAGACGACCATTCGCGGAATTGTGCGGGCTGCATATTGAAGCAGGCTCATCACGCCCTCTTCCCCACCCGCATAGCCAACTACGACGAGAACAGTGGCATGTTTGAGCAGACTCATCATAACTGTTTGCAGATTGCGATCGTCTCCGGTTTCGGTCAGCGCAGTGGGGCTGTTACGCAGATCGTACGTATGCATTGAGCCGTGGAGATGAACTACTTGCGGCCAAGCAGGCGTAGGAGATATTCGTGTTAACGACTCTAGGCCATCGGCTACCACTGGTGTAATACCAGTCCGCACAATTCCTTCCAGAGCCAGCTGGTCAAAATTGGTCGTTAGAACTGTGTGGACGTATCGTTGCTGTACTAGCGCACCAAGACAGGCGTGTGCCCAGTTCATTCCGTTTTCTCGATCTTCGATGATGCGCGAAATGATTTCTCGTTGCTGATTGGGGCTCTTTAAGTGTTCGGCGAACAAATAGGTATACAGCGCCGCCCAATCACCGTGACCGCTTGCTAGCTCGAACCGCTCCGGTATAATTCCTCGCGCGATTAGAAGCTTCAATGCTTTGACAGGGTCATTACTTTCGGTTGGTCGTGATGGTCCAGACGAATATCTGCGAGCAAGCACGCAAATACACCGCTGTGCGACACTTGAAGCTAAGGGGATCTTTGCGCTTGCCGAGCAGCCAGCACCGAGCAAAAAGATCGCTCGCCCACGCCTACCCGAAATTTCGCCGACATCGAGCAACGGCTTTTCGCTTCTTGTCGCCTTTACAGGAGCGCTATCACGAGCGAGACGCAGATCACGAGCTAGTTGCTTAATTGTCCGGGCCTTTAGGCCAGGTCGCTTTTCGTCACTGACGATGTCCATTTGCCACTCCCCGCTAGCGCCCTATAACACCGTTCATCGCTTGAATTGCTAAGCATTTTTGTCGCATTTCATATCAACGTGTCAATCGTCTGCGTGAATTTGCGTACTCCTATATGTTCCAAATAATGTCTATTTTTAATGATAGATATTTAATCATATAAATTTTATAATGCTAGCTTAATTCATTTTTTCTATTAGTGTTTGAGCCACCTTGTATTTTTACTTATAAAATACTTATATTGAAATATTTGATGCAATTGTCAGTTCTCACGTTATGATGTGTTTTTGCCAAGGAGATTAGACATGCAGATTCGGGCAAAGACCAATCGTCCGTTAAGCGTTCAGGGCAAAGCCTTGGGAAGTGCAGTCCTGGCGCGGTTGATCAATGAAGTGCGCAACGAAGATAGTGGCGTGGCGCGCAGCTATGACCGGACCCATAACCGTCACAATCGTTGAGAGTGAAATACAATGACGGTAATTGATACCGTCCTGCTGAAAGTTGCCAGCCGGTGCAATCTTAATTGCACTTACTGCTATGTGTTCAACATGGGCGATAGAGGCTGGGAGCGACAGCCTAAACGTCTATCTGCAACTGTGATGCAACGAATTGTTTCCCAATTAGCGGACCTCTATCAACAGCAGGATCAGCCCTTTAGCATCGTCTTGCACGGCGGTGAACCGCTGCTGCTCGGCTTCGAACGTCTAGAGGCACTTTTTTCTCAATTGCACTCTGCAATCCCCGCTTGCAGTATACATCTACAGACTAACGGCACTTTGCTCGACATATCTATGCTCGATCTGTGCGCGCGGTTTGGCGTAGGGATTTCTGTGAGCCTTGATGGTCCGGAGACTATCACAGACCGATTTAGGGTCGATCACAAGGGCAACGGCTCATTCAAACGCGTCATGCGAGCGGTTGAGACTTTGCGCAAACATCCTTCCGCAGAAAGGCTCTTTTCGGGATTGCTCGCTGTGGTCGATCCCGCAACTGACGCAAAAGAAGTCTACGATTTCTTTAAGAGAATAGGTACTCCTAGCGTGGATTTTCTTTACCGAGACGGAAATCACGACCAAGTTCCATATGGCAAGTTGTCATTTCAATCGACCGAGTTTGGTCGATGGATGTGCGATTTGGTCGACCACTATCTTGCCGACCCAAACCCGCCCAAGATCAGGGTGATTGACGACATGATCAAACTTCTTATTGGCGGGTCAGCACGCAAGGAGGGCGTTGGAGTTTCGGATTACGGCATAGTCGTGATCGATACCGATGGCACGATTTCGAAAAACGATACGCTGAAGAGCACCAATGATGCCGGCGACGTTTTTCCTCAAGGCTGGTCCATCATGCGTGACCGACTTGTAGATGTACTAAGTACCCAAGAATTTCTAGAATATCATATGAGCCAACGGCCGTTGTCCGAAATTTGCAATGGCTGCGAAGATCTCGCAGTATGCGGTGGAGGCATGTTAACGCATCGCTTCAGCAACAATCGGGGCTTCGATAACCCTTCTGTCTTTTGTCTGGACCAGAAAATGGTCATTGCGCGACTTCGCGAGTGGATTATTTCGTATAATGAAAGAGCGGCATGATTTCGCTTTCCGCTCCAGATTTTGCCGAGAACCAACCGTTTCCACATTGCGGATGGGACCAAGTGCTGCCGGTCTCGGAAGCGGATGCCGTTCTTGATTGGCTTGAACGCGCACCTTGGCAGTTGCGCGTCGAAAGTTTTTACGAGCAACATGAATTCAGCTTGCTCTCAAATTCGCTGCCGACTGAAATGGCCGCGTTAACGTCCCCGGATACGACCGGCGGCTTGGCCAGTCATTTGCAGGATTTATTCGAGGTCGATTCCCCTCTGACACTAGTCGATGTGTCGGCGCACCGTCTGTCGGCGGGCCAAACCATCCGTGTGCACAACGACTTCCTAGGGACGGAAGAAACGCATCGACTGCTTGTTCAGCTGAATCGAGGCTGGACGATCAATAACGGGGGACTGTTGATGGTGTTTGGAAGTGATTCGGCAGAGGACGTGCGCGATGCAATGTTGCCAAACCATGGGAGCGGCTTCGCCTTCGAAATATCCTCCAACTCCTTCCATGCGGTGTCCACTATAAATAGCGGGGAACGCTATACACTCGTCTACACATTTCGATCAAACGTTGCCTGAAGCAAAATTCGTGACAAAACCGTGGCATCTCGAAACGCTTGAAATAGCCGACAGGCAACTAGCTCCGCTAGAATATATTACGAACGTTTCGGCCGAGGTCCCAGAAAAAGCAGCGCATAGTTTTAAGGGCTTGGGCCTAGAACTTTTGCCGCGTAACGCGACCGATGCCGCCGCTCTTTTGCGTGCGGGATTACTAATCGCCCTAATTCCAGACCTTTGGTTTATCATTACCAACCGGGTAAACAATATAGCGATCGTTCACAGTATCGATGATTGTTATGATACCAGCCATAGTGATCCAAGTTGGCCCGGACTGATATTGGTTTCCATTCCGAGAGCGACACCAGTTGGGGACCTCCGACTCGCGGAAGCAATCATTCATGAAGCAATGCATCATCATTTGTCGGCGTTGGAACAGATTGTCCCACTGGTCACTTCTGGTCAGACAATTTATTCGCCGTGGAAATGCGTGGAACGACCGGCCATCGGCATATTGCACGGAATTTATGTCTTTGGATGTGTGAGCCATGCCTTCATGCGCTTAATCGAGTTGGGTGATCTTCATGCAGATCAGTTGAAGCATGCCCAGATGCGCATCGAGGAAATTCGCGAAGAATTCGAGGCTATCGACCATCGCAGCTTGTATTCAAGTTTAACGTCGTCCGGTAAACAAGTGCTCGATTCGGCAGCAGGCGAGTTAATGAACTGAACAAGGGCAGACTTTAAAGATCGAGCTCTGTCAAATAAGCGGCTGAAAGTTAGGCAGGCCGCGATCGCAACGTTTGATCAGCATATTTTAAAGTATCTCAGCCCCTCGGCCATGCCGTCGCAACGGCGTTCTCGCCGAGTTCGATCTGATGACCAACATAATCTTTGACTCCGAGCGTCGCTCCGGGCGGCAAGCGCTCCTCAGCAGAGCCAACCGCGTTCGCGATGAACTTGGCAATCATTACTGCGTCCTTGCCCCACCAAGGCATTACAGCGGCAGCCAACTGCCGTTCAAACCCATGAAGGTGTTCGTCGTCGAGGAAAAGTAAATGAGCCAATTGAGCGAGTGCCTGATCGGCCGTAGCGAAAATAATTCGCTCCTTTTCAAAGTCCGTCGTTTTTGCGCGACGGACGAAGTCGCTAAGATGCGTGATGTCCCACGCGGCATTGCGCACACCGGCTAGCGCTCGAGTTCTATCGAAAGACTTGAGCTGTTTGATCATTCCGCCCCGGGATGCGCGCGGCGATAGGAACATCGCTGCAAATATTGCTGCGGGGCCTGCAACTATGAAATCAGAAACCATCCACTCAAGTAGTGCTTCCGCCCGAGCAAGCGGTGCCTTATCAGTGTCGAGCTCGAGTAATGCTACTTTTAGCGCCACAGCATAGTTGCAACGGTAGCGGTGAATCGGTGCGGCCATATCCATGGCCGTCGGCGGACCAGGCTTAATAGTTGCGAGCCGAGCAGATCGTCGGAGTGCTACGTCTATCCAGGCTCGTGCTTGTCCATGATCCGCGGCCCGGAACCAACCAAGCTCCTCGTTAGCGGTCGAATTGCCTTCACGATGGGCCAGCTCGTGAAAGGCGATCGAGGGCTCGATAAGCCAATCCATTGCTTGAGCGAGAGCCATGAGGTCTATCGCTGCCTGCGTGGGACGATCGGCAGGGTGGACAACGCCATCTCGCGCTGCTCGCGCCATTCGCGAAACGATGTTGCGATCGGGCAGGATCACAGTAGCGGTACGATCAACATATGCTGCGTAAACCAATGCCTCAAACGCAAGAAGGCCGGCTTCAGGTGGAATGAAGCCGGGAACTAAGGTGCCAGATGCGCTCACGCGTTCGGCAATTTTCTGCACATCTTGGACGGGAAAATCTGGGTCAAGCGCGATCAGGACCGTTGCATCTTCTTCTAGCATTTGCCAACTCGTTAGAAATTTTTCAATCCAAGACAGTTGCAGCCGAGAGCTTTCTTGGAAACAATTTAAAATGCCGATCAGCCGAAAATTTTGCGAATCTAGTCTTGATTTCGTTGAACGGCATCTGTGAACGCCGCGGCCAATATTCCAGTTGGCATGGCTATCAGCCCAACGCCTGCAACCGCAACTACGGATGCCACAATCTTGCCAGCGACGGTGATAGGATAAACATCGCCATACCCAATCGTCGTGAGAGTCACGACGGACCACCACATGGCGCGTGGAATACTGCCAAATTTTCGGGTTGCAGTCCACCTTCCAAAAAATGGAGGGCGGTCGCACCAAATATCAAAACCGCTCCCGCTAAGCCCATCGTGAACAGCAACTCAAACTTTCTTGCAGCAACAGCGGCGCTGACATGCCGAATGGCATCTGACATCCGTCCGAGCTTCGCCAGCCGCATGATCCGAAGTAGTCGCACAAGGCGAAGGACCATCAGGTTCATCGTGATAAAGGGTGCGATCGTCACGAGGACGATGGCTAGGTCAAGCAGACCGGAAAGGGATAAAACGAAACGCAATCTTTTGCGCCAATTACCATTGCCGGAGCGCTCTGCAGCCACCCAAAAGCGGGCAACATATTCCAACGCAAAGACAGCCGCAAAGCTAAGTTGGATACTAGCAAAAAGCACTTCGCGCCCTGCAACAATCAACGGCTCGGTTTGCAAAATCGCGATCACGGTTGCCGTAATAATGAGTATAATGAGGAGCCAGTTCAACGATGACAGCCCGGGTTCGCTTCGCGCTGTCGGTTCGATAGCCCTAAATAACCGTGCACGGATTGTCATGGGAACATCGTCAGTTGTGTTCGTGGATGTCTGGCCAGGCATGTTCAACATATCGACTCACAAGGTACGCCGTCGCCATCACCGTCCAATCTACCGATGCCGCACTGGTTCAAATAATGATATGCTTCTTCGCAGCTGTCCATTTGGCGGCAAACAGATTTGCCACCGCAGCTGAGGCCGCTCTGGACCGTTGGTGCGCCAAATGCGCGAAGGGGCGCGGCTGGTTCTTCTATTGCAAGCGGTTCAGGCTGTTCTTCGCTTAAAAGGCTGGCTTTTGCCCAGCATTGATCGCCACCTGATCGACCGACTGCAAGCCAGCCATTTCTTGCATCGCCAGCGCTCACCGCATCGCCATGGTCAAATTGCGCTGTCACGCTTCCGTTGGGCGATGGCTTTGATCGGCAGTTCATTTTACGCGCAACGACATACATTTTGATGGTTGAATCAGCTTGGGATTGACGGTCAGTAAAATCGGTAGTGGCTGTGGGTGACTCGAATTGAGAAACTGATGTTTCGTTTCCATTGCTGCATTTGGAAATGGCAAAGACAAAAATGCCTGCAACCAGCAGGAGAACGCATCCATCATTTGAGGATTTCTTTGCCATCGCCCCCTGCTTGTCGTTTAAATCAACATCGAAACTAAAGATTTCTGCATCGCTTGCTACCATTTTCCCAATTTGTATAAGTTGGAACAACGATCAATTTTTCGGCGACATCGAAATCATCGCCCAATATCTGCCACTGCAATCGCACCTGCCTTGCATACAAAAATTTAGAATGTCTCTCGAAAGAAAGAAGGAATAAAATGGGGCTCAGATTCAGACAGTCTTTTCAGCTGTTCCCAGGCGTCCGGCTTAACTTAGGGAAGGGCGGAGTTAGTGCAAGTTTTGGCATCCCAGGGGCGACAGTAAATTTTGGACCGAATGGCGCGCGAAGCACAGTTGGAGTTCCTGGCACCGGCTTTTCGTATACGCATCATCACCGACAAAACAGGGGTTTAACACCCGATCCGTTGCCTCAGCAGAACTTTGTACCGGTTTCGCCACTGAATGACCCTGCATATTGGCGGCATCCAAGCTTTGCTATGCGCCAGATTAACAGCGCCTCGGTCGAAGAACTCACGAGCGAAAGCTTGGTTGAACTTCGCGACATGATTAGTGAAGCCAGATCTCAGCGTGCTGAAATCGAGAGTGATCTGCACGATGCGAACAAGTTATTCTTAGAACAAACTAAGGACCTTGATAAGCGACAGAAAAGCATATTTCGCTATTTCTACAAGCGCCGGATTGCTGAACTTCAGGACCAATTGCCGACGACGCAGGAGGAGCTGGATCGGCTCCAGGGGTGGTTGAAAACGACAAATATTAATATGTTTTTTGAAACGAGCCTGGCCGCCAAGCAAGCTTATGGCGCAGTGGTTCGTTCATTTGAGAAGTTGCGCAATAGTACAGCGATTTGGGATATCACATCCGACCGCGACACGATCAAGGTGATTGAGCGGACCGCAGCGTCGCGAACCCTGACGCGGACACCGGTTCAGCTTTGTTATGCCGAAACCGATCTGATAAAGTTTGATGGCAAGGCGCTGCGTTTCGAAAATTCAAATGGCGAACCAATTCTAATTTATCCCGGTGTTATTATGATGCCTCGTGAGGACGGTGCGTTCGCCTTGATCGATATTAGAGAGGTTCAACTTGAGGCTGAAGCAGTCAACTTCATCGAAGAGGAGGTCGTACCTTCAGACGGTCAAATTGTCGGGCAAACTTGGGCAAAGGTGAACAAAAACGGTTCGCCTGATCTTCGGTTTGCGAATAACTATCAGATACCGATTTGTTTATATGGCAGAATTCTCTTCACTACTGCCGGTGGTGTCAGGGAAGAGTATCAATTCTCGAATGCCAATGCCGCAATTGAGTTCGGTGATGCGTTTAAGGCATATCAGTTAGCATTGTCAGCCTAGATTGTCACATTTACCGGTGAGACCAGTGCGTCCTCATCAACAGCGATCGCTTTGCAGCCTTCAAAGCGACCGCGTTGGCCGAGGATTTAAAGCACTATTGATTCATAAAACCACCTTGCGTTCGACACGGAACAGCCGTCACTATTTCATCAGGTAAGCCGACACCTTCTCCATTGTCCCCAGCCTAGGCTTCCTCCCTGCCCGCAAGTCTGTTACAAATCTCGGATCACCAACCGCCATCCGCCCGAAGCGCGTTGGCGACAGCTTGGTTCTCATAAGATACTGCTCGATCTGTTCCAAAAGTTG
>Ga0075152_10001232_pt1 | contig 18479 bp, 24 predicted proteins | sample JI61114C2DNA_FD_70964 | JGI IMG/M metagenome (GOLD analysis project Ga0075152, IMG submission 70964) | Wastewater effluent complex algal communities from Wisconsin, to seasonally profile nutrient transformation and Carbon sequestration -... | ecosystem: Engineered > WWTP > Effluent > Algae...
GCTTTGGTGGAGATGCTGAAGGTTGCTTTGGAAATCTTGGACGACTGACTTATACCTCCCCACCACGTTCATGAGGTCTCGATTCTACGAAAATGAGGCTTAGAGACTGCTACTTGCACTGTTGAGCTGCTTACTCTGGTGTCTGGCATCATCATTCAGTTTGTCCAGCCTTCCCTTAAGAGTTTTGCACTATTGTTGGAGATCTTTCAGGGCAATTTCCCTCTCCTGCAAGGTTGCAACTGCCCTGCCCTTTTCCAAAGAACATTCCACAAGACTCTGTATCATTCCGTTGACGTCTTCTTCCAGCTTTCTCTTGGCTTCTTTCGTCGTTGACAGTTATTAGTTGGCCACAATGAGCTGTTTTCTGCATGAGTCAAGCTCTTGATTCTTTTCTGCCAGTTTCCTGTCGAAATCCTCGAGATCCTATAGCCTTGCCTTGGCAGTGTCTAACTCCAGCTTGAGCCTATCACTAAGTTGGATCTGCTCGTAAATTTCTTCTGTGAGGCATCGCTTGGTCTCCTGCTCCTCAAAGAGTTGATCGTACAGCTAACTAAAGAGTCTGTTCGATTGCTGTTCATAGAATTAAAACAGTGCCAGTTGGCTCAGCTGTTGGCTGCTGTCTACGAATACCGATAGCTTCGAGTCTAAGAGTTTTGACTGGACCTGAACTGTGTCGTTAAGCTCACTATAAGTTATTGGACTGTTCTTCTTCAGCTACTCAGCTAACTCAGCCAACATCTCCTTGAGATATCCTTGCTGTTCTCTTGACATCTACTTCCGGAAAGACTGAACGATGGAACCAACTAGTGCCCTTGAGTTACTATGGCGGTAGCAGATCGACTCAACTGACTGGCACAGTCTGTCTATCTATGTCTTCGACAGCAACCCATGGGTAGTGCTCAACACATCTCTTTGGAACCCCTCAACTTCAGCCTTCATGCTTAATGCTTTGCAGATGTCCTCATAAGGATCGTTTAGGTTCATCATATTGACAAAGCTGCTTCGGTTTTGCAGGGCTACTTCAAGCTCGGTAAGGAATGCTCTCACCACTTGATTGTTCTTCTCTTGCTCTGCGCACGACAGTGCCTTTATCTGATCCTTTGGTAGTTTCATGCCAACCTCCAGCCGATTATCCCCAAGACTTTTGATCTTATAGGCTTCCACTTCATCAGACTTCTCAGTGATGAAGTATGCTGATTGGTCAGGTAGCTCTGTCTGTCCGGGCCTCTTAGCCATCCTGTTGTAGTTGATTCGTTCGCTGAAGCAGATGCACCCACATATCGATACCATTACGCGTTGCATGAAAGCTCGATACTTCTCGTCCAGCTGGTTGTTGGGTTCGAGGTAAAGTAGGTAACTTCCTGAAGTATCCATCTGCTGACTGATGAGCACCCCAGTCTAATTTTCACTATTGAGATGCGTGACCCTGCCGTAGAGCTGTTCGATGGCGCGAGCGGATAGTTCCACAGCGCCAGCGAACCTGGCTTACCGAAAGTTGTTCGGTAGGTTCAGCCTTACTGTTTAGGTGCGTTTGTCCAATACCAAGAAGCTGCTGAAGTACATAACGTATAATTATTTAGTTTGCAGTCAGGCATCCAGCTGTTGCTGCATCTATTCCAGCTATGACAGCAGCTGCTGGCGCTGGCGTTGCTGCTAAGTCAGTGATGTGCGGATGTGCGTCTTCTTCAGGTCCAGCTCCCTAAGTTCCTACTCAAGCATTGAGATGAGGTCGTTCTGGGTCTTGGCCAGTTGCTGCTGACTCAGCTCGTCAGTCTGGTTGTCCGATTTGACTGCCTTGAGTAGCTACAGGCTCACCATCATAGTCTATTTCTTCCTGAGGAGCAATCCGCACTTAAGCTCAAGATTATGGATGACCAGTTGTTTCCGTTCCTATTCAGCAGTATTCGAGTAGCGGAGGTAGCACACATCGCAGCACCTACTCATCACCAAATCCAGTACCTTTCAGTGTTGATCTTACCAGTAGAGCAAGGATCACATGCAGCGTTGGCACAGCACCTACAATGATGCTGCCGCAGGTTCGTTGAGAACGGCCGGAAGCAAACCATACAGTATGGCTGTTTCTTATACTCTTCCTTTCCCTTGGGTTTAATGTCTGTTGCTAGCTGCACACCTTACTAATCACTTCGAGGTTAGGCTTCTCCTTTAGAGCCAGGGACTGTTCAATCAACGACTGGGTATTCGTGACGACAGTGAATGACCGCTCCCTGTCTACCTCATCCACTTAGATATCATCTTTGGTCTTCTTGCGTTCGAAAGGCTTGCTCATCCCAACCAAATATTATAGCCGAGCTTGGAGAAGCAACACCGGTATACTCTGCATTGGCATTCACAACGCAAATCATCTGAATCACTTCTTGCTCATGCATCTGAGGATCATCTCCTTCAACTCCGATGTGGATACCTTACCATCATTATTCTTGTCCAGGGCTTTCATAACTTTCTTGACATCCTCGTCGCTGATCTATCTGCTCTCGCGTAGGTGAAGAAACACGTCTTGGATGATCTTCGCAACTTCTTGTCCCTCCAACTCGCCGCTCCGGTCGGCGTCATACTTCTCAAACAGCTGCTTCACGGCTTGATCGACCTTAGATTCGATGTCAGTGTTGCTGGTTGGCTTGCTCATAAAATTAAGAATTATAACAGGTCGGGCTGTTTGCGCCGTTCCAGACTATAAATTGAGCGCTACCCCTGCCAGTCACTCGGCAGTAGTCGATTATATTGGATTATGAGGAAAAATTCAATTTCACTGAGGAATCGGCCATCGGCTCGAGAGCGTATTGGCGAGAATATGCGCCATTTGGAGTACTACTACCCGCTGAATCGCAAATCCGAAATTATTGGGGAGAAGCTACGGCAGAAATAAGTGGACAAGCACAATCGCAACCAACAAACCCTCATCACCGATTGGTTGTTTCGTGGGCAGGACCGGTCGAATGACAAACATCTACTGTACGATTGTGGATTATCATAGGCTGAAGATTGACAAGCCCGTGGTCCTCCTGATCTTCCAGTTCCTTACCCTCACTGATTCGGCTCGAGTGAGTCGTGCATGTCGATACCTGCACCGCTGCTACAATAGTATCTGGCTGAGCCTAGACTACTTCGAAGAGTTCGATTTAGGGCACTTTTCCGTGATGGAACTCAAGAAGGTTATGGAGAAGAGTGTGAGGTTGACTCATATTCGCACAGTGAAGAGACTGCTCAATGGCAAGAACCTTCAACACTATACTGACAAGTACGTACAACAGCTATCGATAGAATTCGGTTGAAAGCGGTAGCCAGTCAAGTAACCGGCCAGTTAGTCTCGTTTGAGATCGAACCCAAAAGACCCAATATGGGCGTCTTTCTCGTGGACGAGAATATCCTCGAAATATGCGGACAGAGCTACCAAAGTTTGATGCTCGTGTCGCTCATTAACTGCCACTTTTTAACCGGGAAGTCGTTTGTGGGGATTAGCAAGTGCCGCAAACTACGCAACTTCAGCCTGACTCGCAACAAGTAAAACGACTTGTAATTCAGTTTGGTCGAGGACTAGCATATCGAGGACATTGTGAATGGATGCAAATTGATCACCAACATGAACCTTTCTGGCTGCGAAAGCCTATCGGAGGCATGCTTTAGGAGCCTGGCCAAACTTCAAGACCTAAAAGTCCTGAATATGAGTTGGTTTAAAGGCTCCATGGGCACTCTCTGGCTGCTGGGCTCCCTCCCGCTCCAATAATTAAACCTCAGCAACTCCACAGTTCGCAACATTGAACTCTCCTCCGTTCTCAAATTCAACAATATTGAAAGTTTGAACATCAGCGGTACTTCATCCATCTATTAAGGTTGTGAGTACATTTCCATTGACGGATTAGAAATTCTTGTCACAATGGAAGCTTGTCGAATGAAATCTCTCAATATCTCCAGATCTAACCTCACCGAGGAGGATATCTACCGACTGGCCGAGCACACAAGTCTCGAGAGCATATCAATTCCCACACTGACTCCGCGCATTCTAGAACGGTTGCTGGCAAACCGCTCCCCCCGGAGCATACCGTCCTCCAAACCGAACAGCTACTGACGTTAATAAAAGTATTGACCTGTAGGCCACGCATACCCACTTTTAAATATTGTTTTTGTTGTCCATGAACAATTTCAAGAAGGAGGAGTAGAGTGACGGTTAGTTGCCACACTCCGATGAAATAGACCAAGAAGATGTTTGGAAGGTGGTGGATGCCTACTTCCGAGAACACAGCCTCGTCAACCAACAAGTTCTTTCATTCAATCAGTTCACGGAGGAAATCGCCGATGTGGTGAGCGAACTGGGCAAGTTCAAAGTGCTTCAAACCGAACAGCACAGTGTCGGTTAACGCAACGCCATTGATGAGGGACTCAGCTATCGCTTTGAGTTCGAAAACCGAATCTATCGCTATACGGCGCTAAACCATAGCAACAAGGGGGGTGAAAACGAATAGCTGACACCGATGCTAGCACGTTTGCGAGACCTCAACTACGAACGAGAGATCTTTCTGAAGCTGCGAGTGGACAAGATGCAATGGGATCCAGAGAAGGGTGATGATGTTGTGAGAGAGCACCGACCAATCCGGAATATCAAGCTTGGTAGCTTCCCTGTCATGGTCCGATCCACTTGGTGTGCGCTTAGCGACAAAACAGCCGAGCAGCGCAGAGAAATGGGAGAGTGCTAGTATGATCAAGGCGGATACTTCATTATTAAGGGTTCTGAGAAAGTCGTGGTGGGGCAGTAACGCATGGCCTTTAACTTTGTGTACACCTTCAAGAGCAAGGACTAGAAGAACCCATGGGTGAGTGAAATTCGTTCTATGCCCAAAGGTGTGGCTTCCCTCCCGGCAATCTTCAAGATCATGATCAAAATTGATAGAGGAGTGACGATTGTACTATGTCGCATGAAGTATGTTGAGAAGGACCTCAACATCGGCTTGTTGTTTCGAGCATTGGGAATCCAGTCTGATCTGGATATCCTGCGATGCATCTGCTACGATCTGTCGGATCCCACAATGTTGGAGATTCTGAGAAATTCTTTGGAAACAACAGAATTAACAACGACCGATCAATGCCTCAAGTTTCTTGGAAGGATAGCGAAAGGTACTGAGGATACGGAGGACGAACAGAAGAACATGCGAAAGGCACGTAATCTTCTTGAAAAGACTCTCTTACCACATATTGGAACCGATTCCGAAAGCTTCAAAAGAAAGGCTTATTTCATCGGTTATATGATCCATAAGCTGCTCAAGGCACATCTCGGTCAAGCCAATGAGGATGATCGTGATCATTATGGTAAAAAGCGTTTGGACATGACTGGTACCCTACTCATCTCACTCTTCAAGGAGCAATTCAGGAAGAAGTTTGTAGATGACGCTAAAGCATCACTGCAGAGAGAAATCAACAGAGGTAAGAGAGTGGAACTCAAGATTGATGACACCTTCGACTCGACAGCAATTACAAAGACAATCAAATACGCACTTTCAACTGGGAACTGGGGAAAAAATAAGGGTGAGCCAGTGAAAACTGGTGTTGCTCAGGTCCTCAAACGAGATACCAGCTATTTCGCTACTTTGTCACATTTGCGAAGAGTGGTGGCGCCTATTAAGGCAAGTTCTAAATCATCCAAGCCTCGTATGCTCCACAACACGCATTTCGGAATGATCTGCCCATCAGAAACTCCCGAAGGACAGAAGATCGGTATCGTAAAGAACATCTCGTTGATGGCTAATATTACCCGAGGTATGCTCGATGAGGACAATGACCGGTTTGAGAGGGATATCAGCAGAGCTAAGTTTTCGACTTTTGACGTTAACATCGACCCAAGCGCAATCATTAACAAGACCAAGATTATGCTCAACGGTAGTTGGATAGGCATCACCGAGAACCCCGCAAGTGTGGTGGGGTGGCTGCGTCAGGTCCGTAAGGAAGGAGATATCCCCTACGAAGTGTCTATAGTCAGGGATATCGGCCAGAGTGAGATTAAGATCTACACTGACTCGGGTCGATGCATGCGACCACTGATAGTGGTGGGCTAGAACAATGTCATCAAGATGAAGAAAAGCGATTTACGTGCAAACGTGTCTTTCGAGGAACTGCGTAGAGAAGGGCTCGTAGAATTTGTTGATGTGGAAGAGGAAGAGAATACACTCGTAGCTATGGATCTCAGTTACCTCGATAACAAACTCATGAAGTATACTCACTGCGAAGTGCATCCCTCAATGATTCTGGGAGTCTGTGCGTCAGTCATTCCCTTCGCCAACCACAACCAGGCTACAAAGAACACGCTGCAATCTGCTATGAGTAAGCAGTCTATGGGTCTCAACAGCTCCAACCTCCAACTTCGCATGGACACGACCAGCCATATGTTGTACTACCCACAGCTGCCGCTTGTAACAACCCACCCAACAAAGTACATCTCAGTGCCAGAATTACCTATTGGTTGCAATCCGATAGTCGCCATGGCATGCTTCACTGGTTACAACCAGGAAGATAGTATCATCATCAACCAGTCGGCCATCGAGAGAGGTTTCTTCCGTAGCGTTTTCTACCGTACTTACTCTACAGACCAGAAGTATGATTCGGCTAACAACACCAGCACCAGAATCTGCATTCCTCCGCAAAACTAAACCCGGCTACAGTTAACATCCGACTTCAGCAAACTCGATGCTGACGGTATTATATCTCCAGGCAAGCTCATTGACAATGAAGAAGTGCTTATCGGCAAGACTAGTGAACCTATCGAAGACAATATCGAGCCTGATGCAAAGAAGACCTACAAATACAAAGACTCTTCGCTGAAGAGTCGAAGGGCTGAGCGAGGCTGTATTGACATGGTCATTGTGTCCAACAATCAAGACAACAATAAGTTTGCCAAAGTAAGGGTCCGAAGTATTCGTATTCCGCAGATCGGTGATAAGTTCGCCAGTCGGCACGGACAGAAAGGAACGTGTGGCATGACTTATAGGCAGGAAGACTTACCATTTACGGTTGAGGGTATTGTTCCAGATCTCGTGGTCAACCCACATTGTATACCATCACGAATGACTATTGGGCACGTGATTGAGTGCCTCATTGGCAAGCTGGCAGCACTAAAGGGACACACTGAGGACGCTACACCATTTACACGGTTCAACATGGATATCAAAGCCAAGGATATGCATGATTGCGGTTACCAGAAGTACGGTAACGAAGCTATGTTCAATCCCTACTCTGGTAACAAGATGGAAGCACTTATCTTCATTGGCCCAATCTACTACCAGCGACTACGCCATCTCGTCGACGACAAGATGTACGCAAGATCAAGAGGTCCAGTGGTGGCACTGACCCGTCAACCCACTCACGGAAGAAGCCGAGCAGGTGGTCTACGTTTCGGTGAGATGGAACGTGATTGCATCATCTCACACGGAATCTCACGGTTCCTTCGCGAACGAACTTTCTTAGTTTCAGATCGCTTCCGCATCCACGTGTGTTCAAGCTGTGGACTAATGGCTATCGCAAACATCGAGAAGGGCGAGTATAAGTGCCGAAACTGCAGCATGGTATACCTCACTTTTAATTCAGGGCCCAAAGAAGAAGGAGCCGCGTATCTACCAAGTGTAGCTGCCGTATGCTGCCAAGCAACTCATGCAAGAACTCACTGCCATGCATATCGTGCCGCGAATCGAGCTGGACATCAAGCCAAACTCCATCTGATAGTATAGTTAAGCGCTTGGACGTTCCATATTAATTCGCTAATGGAGGCAAGTTCTGAGGTAGCAGCCAACGACTAACCACAACGCAACAGCTTCGGCTATATGTTCCGACAACAACTCATCACAGCCTGGAAGCCAGTGCCAACGCCAGCTACATCGCTCATCCTCTACAGTGTGCTCAGTACTTCATTAGGTTACTTGCAGCCGTGTTCTTCGCAGCCATTGGCGTAACGATGTTCATACTCACCAATCAGCAGTACTACGCGGAGGTTCGCTACGACCAGACATGCATGGGCCTCACCACGTGCACTGTAAACATCACCCTACCAACTGATATCAGTGGCCCAGTGTACCTGCATTATGGCCTTCGATAGTTCTATCAGAACCACCGAAAGTTCATGAAGTATCGCAGCACTGATCAGCTGGAGAGCGGACTCCAGTTCAGCAGCGTTGCAGCAGTAAAAGAAATTGGAAATGTAGGCTCGAAGCTACTGCAGCCAGCGCACCACCAATGCCGAGATGGGCTGGAATGTGTCTGCCACAGGCGCTACACTCAATCCTGACGATGTGGCGTTTCCGTGTGGGTACGTTGCTTACAGCTACTTCAATGGTAAGGGTTTAAAAGCTATGGTAGATACGTATGCAAGCCTTCAGTCACAGAATGGTACGGCATTCAGCATCTCGGAAAGTGGAATTGCTTGGTCAGTTGATCTCACAAATACAAAAAATTGGGACCTCACCAAACAGAAATTCAGCATTGAGAACGAGCACTGGCTGGTTTGGCTGAGACCGTCAGTTCGCAAGGACTTCTACAAACTGTGGGGCATAATCAACCAGGGAATGCCAGCTGGGCAGTACTCCATCGTCATTACCAACAGTAATAATTTACTGATTGTAGACTATCCTATCTCCTTCGGTCAGAAGTGGTTGCAGTTTACAAGTGCTGATGTCTTCGGCAGCAACCACTCAACGCTAGCCATCGCCTATCTCGTGGCGGCGGGAGTCTCTCTGGTTCTCATGATAACCTTCTGTATCATTTTCGTCAAGGAAAGAGTGGAAACAGAAGCAAAAAGACGTCAGCTGCAGCTGCGCAACGCAATCTGATAACGCTGCCTTATTAAATTGACTGAATAATTTTAAGCAAGATGTAACTCGCTAAGGTGCCCCTGACGGTGTCGAGTCACGAGTCGGTCGACGATCGACTACGTGAAGAAGACCCCAAAAAACTCAGGAAGAACGTTGAACTATTCAGGAGGGAAGTCGAGAAGTAGGTAAACAGAATGGCCGAAGAGCATGCTCAGGAAGTGCGTCGTCTGTGCTCGAAGATCCAAGAACAACAACGGTTGATAGAAGCCTACGAACGGAAGTATGGGAGGATTGATGAACTGTCCCCCGCCCGGAAGTAGAATAACCTATCACAAGACACACATCGATTCTCATCAGCAATGGTTTCTGCTTCGCTGGTAGCCAGTCCAGTGAAGTCAACAAACCTGCAGAATTCACATATCATCAACCGAGCCAACGAGTCACCTATTCGGCTGGTGCATAAGAACAGTGTGGAAATGGGCCTCATCCTTGGCCAGAACGATTCATTCTAATGTCCGCCTCCTGATGAACTCTACAAGTCGAGGTACGAGCAACGAAGCCGTTCAAAGAAATTGGCTGAGCAAGACGTGTACAATACGCTGTAATTTGTGGAGTGATGCAGTAAACAAAACAAGCAAATAGTCGAAAGTGGTACCATGAAACTGCTCGAGCTAGTCGGGGAAGCCAAGCCTAAGGAACAGGATGTCTTTGATATAGAGCAGATCGAGAAAAGGGAGGTCGTGCGGAGGGTCAAGGATAAAGACGAAGAGCTCAACACTTCTTTAAGCTTCATCTGCGATAGCCTTGAACGTTCAAAGGACAAAATCAAGAAAAGGCAGTCACTCAAACCGGTCAAAGCTCCCGAGAACCCAGAGCTTGAGGTACACTCACACTTCATTCAGAAACGTAAAGAAGGTAAACAGCGCCTCCAGTTTATCCTGAGATAGATGCGTGAGAAGATAACTGTCCAACCTAACCCATCACCGAAGAAGGAGTAGATCAAGACATCGAAACTACTTACAACAGGCCACCCAGGCACCTCCAAAGTTCTGATCAACCCAGTACCTGTTGATCTTGCGAGGAAGTAGTCTGCTCGAGGAAATTCACCAATCTCCTCCTTCAAAAATACTTCCAGCATCCTAAAGAACTCAAGTTAAGGCCGCTACAACAAGACTATCGAAGGACTGAGTGAAATATCGAGGGTAACTCGCCAATCAAGTCCCTCCAAGATCTTCGTCTGACTGCACTTTTGACTGAAGCCTGTTATATAATTTGAAAATGCCTCCCAAGCAGAAGTAACAGAAGAAGGGCATTAACTATCGTCCGGCAGCACCTGCCAAAGATATCGTGCCTCCAGCTGTCAAGGAGCCGCCAAGAGAGCCAAGGCCGATCAAACCCCTCTAAAACTTTCCTGAGATCGTCAAGAAATATGTAACTTCGGGCTTACCTTAGGAGTTTGAAGTTAAGGACAAGGTGGAAGCTTGGCCGGGAAACGAAGCAGCTAAGACATTTGACTTTGGAGTGGAAGCAACTGTTGCATTCAAAGACCCACAGAGGGATCTCGTTAAGCAATTTCTGGCATCGTCGAAAAGGGTTATAGAGTGGAAGACTCTGGAGCAAGCATAGAAGTTGCAGCAGATGCACCGATAGGAGGCAGAAGCAGAGGAACTGGGAGGCAATCATACCCGATCCTTGCATGAAGTTAAGTACCTGGACGTCGAGCTCGAAGCTGGAAAAGCACCGTCAAAGATGGTAATGCTGTAGTCATTCATGCGTGACTAAACTCTATAGGAAACTTAACGCAGAAAGAAATAAGAAGCAGAGAAGGCAGCAAAAGAAGCGAAGGACAAAAAGAAGCCAGCGAAAAAGCCCGAAGAAGTGAAGGAGGAGGGTCCTGTGAAAATCAAGGACGTCGAGCTATCTGACGTTCAAGTCAGTGCATCTCTGCTGGACGAATCTAAGTGGATTGGGTCACAGTTGCAGCTAATCAAGCAGCGAAACATCCTGGACATCTACACTCAGGAGCCCATTTGGAAGAAGATATACCCCCAGGTGGATGGCATGCCGGTGATATGCCGCAGTGGTCGTTACTGGGTTAAACTTTACTACATGGGCAAGGAAATCAAGGTGGAAGTAGACGATGAAGTTCCTTTGGGAAGTCAGCTCCAGCATCTCTTCCCAATATCCAGCAAACCAACTGAAAGATGGACACTCATCATAACGAAAGCGTTGGTGAAGTTGCTTGCCATCAATAACTCTGGCAGCAACATATATGGAAACGGATTGGTGCTCTATGCACTCACAGGACTCATCAGTGAGCGTATTCCAGTCAGTGAGTTCAACGATTGGTAAAAGCTGGGAGACCAGCTATCGGACCGTCATTATACCAACAAGGATGTGTTCGTAACTTGCTACTCTACTCCTGGGTTTAAGCCTCATCCACCTTCCAATATCGTCAAGGGAGGAACTGAGTTGCATAAACTGCTGGAATTCAGCAACTCGGAGTTTGAAAAGGCTCAAGTAGATTTGCGTCGGAAGCGCAGCAAAAGTTCTGAGCAGCTTGTATTGGAGCCACCACCAGCGATAGTCGAATAAATCCACGATAACTTGATGCCTGGATACGCCTACTATCTTGGCGATCATCTGTTCAACGGAACGTTTAATATGGTGTACGCTCAGAAGATGTCTCAAAGAGAGGTTCGTCTGCGTCAAGAATACAACTAACTCACCAAAGTATCGCTCGGGAATAAGGCCAGAGAAGAGAAGTTGGAATACCGGAAGAAAAAGAAAGAAAAGCGAGAGCGTATTCACCAAGAGGAGCAGAAACGTGATAGTCTGCTGAAGAAGCCGCCACAACCATATCACTTTGTCAAGGTTTGTGCAGACATCAATGTGCAGGGCGACTACTCGGTAGATGAAATTGGAATAGCCAAGAAATGTATCTTAAATGATCTGCAATACCCGCCTAACTACGAATTGCCAACGACCGCAACAGCTGAAGGTAAGGGCGATGATGGTAAGAGTACCCGGAGCTTCAGTCTCACCAACAAAGTCAGCAAAGAGGAAAAGGAGGAAATGGTGATAAGGCCACTTGAGGATTTCAGTCAGTTGCCTAACATCCAGGAACCACTGAAGAGACCTGAGAAGGGAGTTTGGATCAAAGACCAAGATTTCGTAACCAGCTTTGAGTACCTCCAGATCTTCTATGATCCCAACAAACTGCCTGAGAAGCAGGTCAGTCGTATCGACTATTCAGTCAACAGCGAGTTCACAGTTGACGAATCCAAGTAGGTGCTGATTGTTGAAAAGCAATAGGATAGGACTTAAGACACAGTGCTACTGTTCGGCTTTGCTCCTGAGTATGGGGCAAAAAAGTGGTTGATACGTCCGTATACGATGCTGCAGAAGTTTAACTTCGATGAGTTCAACACGATTGATAGCACAGCAGCCCTCGACGACAATATCTCCTGCCTCAGCCTTAAGCTATCAAACCAGAATCACGTGTTCAAGGTGCTAACTCTATCGAGAGGAGGCTATTGCTATTGGTTAGCAAGCAACTCCAAGTTCCGTCTTTCGAGTGTAGCCGGGTACCTCACAGATTTTGAGGGATACACAAGCAAGACAATCCCCTGCGACTACGCTGCAGTCGAGGCCGAAAAGTATCAGCTGTACTTCCGACTGAAGTTCGATTGTCAGGAGGCTACCACTGCGTTGGTGAGATTGAAGAATATCGATCCATATATCTTCAAGAGCTTAAGGTACAAGTTGGTGACGGTGCCTGTCGACGGATCCATGGCACAAGAACACGAAGGAGTTCACCTCAACAAGAATGAGTCAACAATGATCGTGAGCAGCTACCTGCGAGTAGAGTTGAAAGCAGGCGTCCGCTATTACCTCCTGCTTGAAGGAATCCTTCCGTTCAACCTTCCAGAGGGCTCCATGGAGATTGAAGTTTTGCTCAAATCTGCAGGAGCCACTTTCGAGCTTGTCGAACAAGTTGAACCACTTCGTTATGTTGAAAAGTACAATCCCAACAAATATGGAGTGATCTGCAGAGAAAAACTATTTACAAACGGAGACAACGTCGCAACGATTTACTTCCAGCTTGTGAGTGGAGAGGTCGGATCAGGAGGTAGTGCTCCTCCAGCAGCCGATAAGAAGGCAGGCAAAAAAGGTGGAAAGTAGGAGGCTGCGCCGTAAGTGGTTGAATCTGAACTCAAAGAAAAACGACCTATCAAACTGTAGCTCTTTTATGGAAACAAACTCGTTTTGTCTGACTTTGGGTATAACGAAGCACTGTTTTCCAACATCTCATTGAAGAGCACAAAGGCTGCTGACGCGAGCAATTACTACGTGCAAGCCAGCTTCGATTTGAGGGAATGGCCTGAAGCTAAAGAGGTAAATGAAGCCACCAACAAAATCTTTTGGTCGATGAAGGTATTCAGCCTTGATTCAGTTGCTGTAGTTCGCGACACTGATAAGGAGGACCAAGACAAAGAGATTAAGAGGCAGTGGGAAGAAAAGGAACCCGGTAGAGCATAAAAGGCCAAGAAAGCTCGCAAACGCTACCTGTTACAACTTCGACAAGAAGCAGGAGAACAACTCGGTGAAGAAGACCTTAAACTCTTAGCAGCTCCAAGGCTCACGAAGAAGCAGCAGTTAGAGGAAGACCGTAAAGCCAATGAGGATAAGAAAGGAGGAAAAGCAGGAAAGAAAGAGGATAAAAAACCGGGTAAGGATTCGAAAAAGGAAGAAGTTGTTGTCAAGCCGGTCTAAGAAAAGCCACGCGAGTTCCCTAAATCGTCTGCAAATGTTATGATCGAAATCCAAGACTTCCTCAAGCATTTGTAAGCGGAGCGAGTGATGGTGGAAGAGGAGTCACATAATCCTCGTGTGAGGACCCCAGCTGATCTTCGTTCGATTTAGGAAGGAGCACTGATGGCCCACTAATAGCGCGTGGCTATCCTTCAGCGCAACATTGAATAAAGATAACTGACGAAGATCCATCAGAAGTAGCAAAAGTAGATGCTGAGTCTCTTTATTACTCAACGACTTGACGAATTCAAGAAGGGCTGGCAAGAGTACACAAAAGCTCGGAACGAAATCTTCGAAAAATCAAAGGTTCGAGTTGAAAAGGAGAAAGCTCTTCTGGATATCGTCAAAGCTGAGAAACCAGCTATCAACGAAGCCGATCTCACCAAACTCATTGGATAGTATGAGTCCATTGAGGGACACAACAAATAAATCGTAGAAGTCTTGCACATGGTCCGCAAGAACATTCGAATTGGAAGTCTAAACGATCGTCTTACGACTGCATTAGCAGGCTTCGACATTGAAGAGATAAACCGCATCGACGAGGAGATCAAGCGGGACGAAGTGGAAGGCATGACAGCCGAACTACTGCAGCAAATGGCAGCCCTGCAAGAAGAGGCAAAGAAAAACCCGAATTATATCTTGGAGAAGCAAACCTAAGCCAAAAAGGGAAAGAAGGGGAAGAAATGATTGACACGTTTAGATTATCCAGTAGGCATAGTCACGAGTTGAGATGTTCGAGCTTCCGCTTTTAGTGTTTCCATTCATCGGCATCCTTCTCCAGCTGCATTTCCAGATTTTTGCAGTGGAATTCCACTTACTGTACTCGCTGACCGATTTGCATAACCTCTGCAAATCGCTTTGTTAGGCGGAAGTTTTCTTCTTTTGTTCGCTTGACTTCCGACTCCAGCTACCCAATTCGACTTCTCATATGTTCTTTCTCCTTTTCACTTTGGTTTAAACGCCGGAGCAGTTAGGTATAGCGCTGCTACTGAGCGATTTACATCTTTCGGATGCGATCTTCGTTCACAGCCTTCTCTTCCAGCGCCTTTTTCTGGAATTGATCGCGAAGATGGGCACTTTCGGCTTGCAACCTCGAATTTTCCTTGCGTAAATCGGCTGTTGGGTCAGACTAGAGTCGAGTTCGCTCCACTTCTTGCTAAAGCTGCCACGTCAGGTTCTAATATTCAGAGGGGCCAGGCTCAGGGTTAGGTTTCTTTTTTCTGCTTTTATCCACAAGGTTAAGGCCTGCAGGCTTGCGAGGCTTCTGTGGTTCACTCGGTTCAGTTTGCCTAGTCTTGTATGGTGAGGAGTTTTACGAAGTTTCAGTGGTGCGCTATTGTTCGCCACTGCTCAACGGTCGAAGTGGCGTCACAGTCGGCATCATCGACGATTTCATGCCCGTTGGTGAGAGTATCCTCACTGGCGAGACATGGGTAATGCCGATCGGCATAAATGTCGAGTCGTTGATGCGATAGATAGCTCGCGGCTGCCCTCCACCTATCATTTAATTATATTATGTTCAAAGTAAAGGAGTACAACCCAAAGAATCGGTCGTTGTTAGCGGCGGCGCCAATTCGATAAGCAACCACTATCATGGAAATTGAACCTCTATGCTGGGCTGTGCTTTCAGTGGCTCGCAGCAAGTTCTGTAGCTCCTGCCTTGACGAGCGACCTGAACTATTGCGGTGTGGTGCATGCGCCACCCTCTACTACTGTTCGAAGGAGTGTCAGAAAGCCGACTGGAAGCTGCACAAGCAGGAATGCAAGTCGTACAGCCAACTCACCAAATAGAAGAAGTTCAAGATCACTGCGGAGTTCGTACTGTTGGTGCGGTGTTATCTACAATTTCGGGAGGATAAGCAGTTTTCTGATAAGGTGCTGGAGATGCTCGATCTCCAAGATTTCCTGCCCGAAGAGAAGAGCTAACACTTCAGGTCGATGGCAGTGTGCATCGTTGAAAACATCCAACTGGAGAAGTCAGCAGAAGTGCTGGCGCTGTTGTTCAAACTTGCCAACATTATCTCAGTGAATGCCTTTACCATCCAGGACTACCTGTTCAACTATGAGGGCATCGCTATCGGACTGTACCACCCTGCCAACTATATCAACCACAGTTGCAGTCCCAACGCAGTTCAATTGTTCGACGGAAAAACATTAAAGATCATAGCCCTTCAAGACATAGCAGAGGACGAGGAGATCTTCATCTCGTACTTAGATGAGCTCAACGATCAGCCAACCCGCAACAAGATGCTCAGAGAAACCTATCTGTTTGACTGCGGTTGTTTCCACTGCCTGGCTGAGAAAGCAGTTAAGACAAACAGTTACGCACTTATCTGCCAGCAATGCGGTAATGGTGCACTTAAGCAGTCACCAACTACCAAACTGTACGAATGTGGGGAATGTAAGAAATAGTTGCAACAGGAGGACATTGACCAGCAGAAAAAGTAGATTGCGAGGCTCAAGGGACTGCTTCTTGATACCAACCAGAAGTACGAACTCATGCTAAAATCTTTCTTCGAGCTAAGGAAGTTGGTGAGGTTGAGCTAAGCGTGGTTCAGCAAAATCCTCCAGAATTTGTATTTGTCTGCCCTGACCCTTGCCAACTCCGAGGAGAACCCTCAACAACAGCAGAAGCACTACGAAGCGAGCTATAAGATCTTGAAGACATACCTGGATAACTTTAAAGGTTGGTATAAGTTGGAATCCTCGCAGGAGTTTCACCCACTCTTGCTTTGGAAGTACTCTGAAGCAGGCAAGCTGGCCATGTACCTCAACAAACCCAAGAAAGCACTGCAGTATACTGAGAAGGCCATAGAAATTCTCAAAAAGTGCCGATTGTCGGAGAGGCATCAATAAGTTCGCGACCTCAACCGTCGCTACCAGGAGTTGGTGGTGGAATGTCGTATGCATGCCACTACGCAACTCCAATGATGTGTATCAAGTGTGTTATTGCATTGAGCCGTAAGAGCCTATGAACATCGTCAACGACCCAACTTAATGTTCTATTTCCAGAAAATAATTCTATGAGCGGATGCGATCGGCGCAAGCCAGCAACCATTCCTTCGTTCTTGAGGAAGACGCTACAGATATTGGAGGTAACCTACACCACTCATATAGGACCCCAGTAGTGCAGGAGCAGCTTGCTGGGCCTCCGATGGGCGGGGGTTTCTCATCCTCAACTAGGAGATGTTTGCAGAAAAGGTCCTCCCTCGTTACTTCAAACACAGCAATTACTCTTCGTTTGTGCGGCAGGTACCCATCTATTCCATTCAGCTCAACATGTATAACTTTCACAAGGTCAGGGAGCCCGGAGCTGAGAGCTACTTCTACCATGAAATGTTCCGAAGGAGCTGCAAGTACTGCCATCGTTAATTGAAGCTCTGATATCGCTATGATCAGGAGAAAGCCTTAAAGAAAGAAGAGAGTGTCAAAGGGTTTTATTGAGCATGAACCGAGAGCCAGGGCAGTTGTCTGTCCGATTAAGTCTAAAGATGAGTGTACCAAAGCCTCAGAGGAAATCAAGTCTGTTTTCCAACTCCAGTTCCACTCCGACGAGGATATCTCGATTGCTGACCGAGTGGAAGACACATTGCTTATTCAACCATCCCTGAACACCCGCGAGCTTATGTATCCAAGTAAGGGCAATATCTACTTGGCAGCGTATCAGACCGAACCGACGTCGCTGTACAGCCTAACAAACCTTATTAAGTGATATTGCTGCGATAAATAATGAGCGAGGTGAAGTCCGAACAGCCCAAGATGGCGCGTCCTCCCCTCCCGCAACCTAGGGAATCCCACTACCGCACTTCCATTGGCTTTGAGAAGCCAGAAAAGGAGCGGGATCATACTGAGTACCGCGAACATTCTGTGAAGTAAACGGTGTTTGCATATAGAGAGTTAACAGAGGTGAACAACTCCCCAGAAGATGCTGAATAATTGATCAGAAAGTTCGAGATGTACACACCGGAGTCTGAATTCGATGTGGAAACGCTACGCAAGTCGGAGCACGTCAAAATAAAGCGATACAAGGGCTGCACTTACTTCGGCGAAGTTATGAACGATAAGAGGCAGGGCACGGGAATCATGCTCTATCAGTCAGGCAGAGTTTATGAAGGTTCGTGGGAAGGTGGCTTAAAACACGGTAAGGGGTACGAAAGATTTTCGAATGGGTCAAAGTATACTGGCAGCTATGTTAATGGCAAACCTGAAGGCTTCGGCGTGTTCCGGTGGCCGAATCATGAAGTCTACGAAGGAATGTGGGTCAATGGTCAGAAACATGGATCTGGAATGTGGACAGGTTCAAGAGGAGACTCCTACATTGGTGAGTGGAAGTTTGGCATGACTGACGGTTACGGTGTCCATACTTGGATCAACGGGGACAAGTACGAAGGACAGTTTCGGTCCTGCCTAAAGCACGGAGAAGGAGTATAGAGATTCGCAAACGGCGATAAATATGTCGGCAATTACGTGAATGGAAAACCAGACGGTTACGGTGAGTACTTGTGGTCCAACGGTTCCTTCTTCAAGGGCAGTTTTAAGAACGGATTGCGACACGGCCATGGAGTCTGGAAAAAAGGACCAGGCTAATCAGATCAGTACGAAGGGGAGTATGTCAACGACAAGAAGTGCGGGTATGGAATATTTAGCTGGGCTGGTGGTAATATATACAAAGGAAACTATTTCGAAGATCTGCGCCACGGATATGGCGAGATGTATTGGTCCGATGGCACCCACTACAAAGGAAACTGGTAGAAAGGAGTTCAGCATGGAGAAGGTGAGTTAGCTGACAACGAGACACTTGCTAAGAAAGGCACCTTTCATTACAACATGATGGTCATTGAAGAGGAGAAGCCCGAGGCG
>Ga0075152_10001233_pt1 | contig 18476 bp, 13 predicted proteins | sample JI61114C2DNA_FD_70964 | JGI IMG/M metagenome (GOLD analysis project Ga0075152, IMG submission 70964) | Wastewater effluent complex algal communities from Wisconsin, to seasonally profile nutrient transformation and Carbon sequestration -... | ecosystem: Engineered > WWTP > Effluent > Algae...
GTACACGTCCGCCGGGTTCCTGAAGATCTCCATGCACGGCTCGGCGACCCCGGGCGAGTAGGCCAGCGAGAGGTCGCGCTGGGTCGTCAGCGGCTTGGTCGGGACGACCTGGATCTTGCCCGGGCGACCCTTGCTGTGGAACTCGAGCGCTTCCTTCTTGCGATTCGACCGGCTGCTCGGGCTGCTCGGGTTGCTCGGGTTGCTCGGGTTGCTCGGAGGGCTCGACATGGCTGCGGACGATACTCGCCTCCCGCGGCCGCGTCACCTGCCGCGCAGGGCCGCGAACGACCCGCGAAGCGGCACTCGTGCGGGTGTGCAGGCCGATGCGCGCCCGCGCACCGTCAACGATCGAGCAGCTTGTGCACCTGGGTGCGCTCCCACAGGACCGACTCGGCGTAGTGCTCGAAGCGGGCCTCGGCGCGGCGAAATTCGGGGGTGTGATACACGCGGCGGCCGTCGACGATCGGCATGTCGTGCACCTCGTGGAGCATCTCGTGATAGATGATCCATGCGACGAAGAAGCGCGGGACGTCGGCGGCGTCGAGCACCGGGTGGATGCGGATCAGCTGCTCCTCGACGCTGTAGCTGCCGAGCTTGATCGACTCGCGGCCGGCGCGTCGGCGCGTGCGCGGGCCCCAGGTGATGCGCGCCCCGATCGCCCCCTCGAAGTACTCGGCGTTGAGCTCGTCGAAGATCGCCTTCAAGTTGTGGTGCGCGCCCTGCACGTCGATCGGCTGCGCGCGCGGCTCGACCGGCGGGCGGATCAGGTGCTCGTGGTGGTCGATGTAGCGGCGCAGCAGCGTCGCCGAGCGCCGGTCCTGGCTCTGCGCGTACTGGGCCACCGCGCGCAGCACCGCCGGCGGCGCCGCGGCGAACATCCGGTGCATGCGCAAGGTCCAGACCCCCTGCCCGCGCTTGATCGACAGCATCGTGTTCAGGTTGTCGGTGAAGACCACCCGCGGCCGACCCTTCGTGAAGTAGGCCGCGAGCCGCGTCTGCAGCCCGTGGCGCCGCTCCTCCGCCTCCGCTTCGCTCCACGCCGAGCTCGTGTCGGCGACGTCCGCGTCCCCGACCGCGAGCGCGGCGTCATCGGCGGCGGCGTCGTCGGCGGCGTCGTCGTCGAGGTCGGCGTCGAAGTCGTCGTCGACCTCGTCCGCCGGCGGAGCGTTGCCGGCCGGCGGGTCGAGCACCCGCATGAGCGCAGCCGGGGCCGTGTTGCGGGGGGATTTCATGGATGGAACTTCGGGCGTGGGGGCCAGCGCAAGACCGTGGCGACCCCGCAGTGCAGTCTGAAGCATAGGTTGTCCGCGACGAAGGTAACGGCCGCCGATGATCTCGGCCGGATCACTTGACGGGGGTAGGATATCGTCCCACGAAGCGGCCGAAGAAATTTCGGCCGGGCTCGCCAGGAGCGCCGCAGCCCGTCGCGAATTTGCCTTGCCTCCCGTGATCTGAGAGGGCCCCCTGCCATGACCGTCCGCATTCTCCTGTTCGCCGGCCTGCGCGAGCGCCTGCGCAGCGACTGGGTCGAGCTCGAGCTGCCCGAGGGCGCCACCGTCGCGGAGCTGCTGGCGGCGCTCGGCGAGCAGCACCCGGCCCTGCGCGAGCTGCTGCCGCCGTGCCGGGTCGCGGTCGAGCAGGAGTTCGTGGCCGCCGGGCACCGCGTCCGCGCCGGCGACGAAATCGCCGTCATCCCCCCGGTCAGCGGCGGCCACGGCCCGGCCGAGGACGACCGCTTCTACCTCGGCGCCGAGCCGCTGGTGCTGGATCGCGTCATCGCCGCGGTCGAGCGCCGCCAGGCCGGGGGCGTCGTCACCTTCATCGGCAAGGTCCGCGACCACAGCCGCGGGCACGCGATCGACCACCTCGAGTACGAGGCCTACGCGCCGATGGCCCTGAAGGTGATGCGCAGCATCGCCGCCGCGGTCGAGGCCGAGGTCGTCGACGCCAGCGTCGCGGTCCACCACCGCCTCGGTCGCCTCGCCATCGGTGAGGCCGCGGTCGTGATCGCCGCGGCCGCCCCGCACCGGGCCGAGGCCTTCGCGGCCTGCCGCGCGGTGATCGAGCGGCTCAAGCAAGATGTCCCGATCTGGAAGCGGGAGGTCGCGGTCGACGGCACCACATGGGTGGTCCAGGGGCCCTGACCCGGTCGCGGAGGACGACCCCGGAGACGCCCCGCTGGGGTATCGTCGCGACGAATGGCGCGGCACGCGGCCCTGTTTCTCCTGTTCTTCCTGTCGGGCATCAGCGGCCTCATTTATGAGTCGATCTGGTCGCGCTACATCCGGCAGTTCGTCGGCAGCGCGGCGACCGCCCAGGTGCTGGTGCTCAGCCTGTTCATGGGCGGCATGGCCCTCGGCGCGCTGCTGGTCGCCCGCTGGCTCGCCAAGGTCCGCCGCCCGGTCCGCGCCTACGGCCTGATCGAGGGCGGCATCGGCCTGTACGCGCTGGCCTTCCCGTGGCTGTGCTCGGGGGTGATGCGCCTGTGTTACGACACGATCTTCCCGGCGCTCGGCGGCGGGATGCTGGTCGGCGCGGTCAAGTGGACCATGGCCGGTCTGCTGATCCTCCCGCCCTGCGTGCTGCTGGGCATGACCTTCCCGCTGATGAGCGCGGGGATCTTGCGGCGCGACCGCGCGCGCTCGGGCGAGATCCTGAGCTTCCTGTACTTCACCAACAGCATCGGCGCGGCCCTCGGGGCGCTGCTGTCGGGCTTCGTGCTGGTCGGTCGCTTCGGGCTCCCGGGCACCCTCGCCTGCGCCGCCGCGCTCAACATCGGCATCGCCGCGGTCGCCCTGCTGCAGCGCGGCGAGCACCCGCCGATCACCGGCGACGCGGGAGACGCCGGCGACACCAGCGACGCCGCGCAGGCCCAGCGCCGCGCCGGCCTGGTCCGCCTGCTGCTGCTGGTGTCCTTCGGCACCGGCCTGTCCTCGTTCATGTACGAGATCGGCTGGATCCGGCTGCTGTCGATGATCATCGGCAGCGCCACCCACTCCTTCGAGGTCATGCTCTCGGCCTTCGTGTTCGGCCTCGCCGCCGGCGGCCTGTGGGTGCGCGGCAAGATGGACCGCTTCCGCCGCCCCGAGCTCGTGCTCGGCTTCGTCCAGATCCTCATGGGCGTCGCCGCCGTCGCCACGCTGCCGCTCTACGCCCTCGCGGTCAAGGCGATGGGCTCGCTGATGGTCGGCGACGTGCGCACCGAAGGCACCTGGCTCGCCTTCAACGCGCTGCGCTACGGGCTGTGCCTGGTGATCATGTTCCCGGCGACCTTCTGCGCCGGCATGACCCTGCCGCTGATCACCCACCTGCTGCTCAAGCGCGGCCAGGCCGAGGGCATCATCGGCCGCGTCTACGGCTTCAACACCCTCGGCGCGATCGTCGGGGCCACCCTCGCCGGCCTGCTGCTGATGCCGCTGATCGGCCTCCAGCGGGTGATCGTCGGCGGCGCGGTGGTCGACGTCGTGCTCGGCCTCGCCCTGCTGCGCATCGAGCTGCGCAGCAGCGACGCCGCGCCGGGCATGGCCAGGACCTTCCGCCTCGCCTGCATCAGCAGCGCGCTGGTCGTGGTCTTCGGCCTCTTCATCGTCAAGCTCGACCCGATGGTGCTCTCGTCGACCGTGTATCGCCACGGCCGCACCCGCCTCGGCGAGGGCTACGAGCTGATCTCCTACGTCGACGGCCGCACCGCCTCGGTCACCGTCATCCGCCTGACCGACGACCGCGAGTATCGGGTGATCTACACCAACGGCAAGCCCGACGCCTCGCTGGTGCTCAACCGCTACCCCGCCGGCCGCGACCCCGGCCTCGGCCCCGACATCGCCGGCGACGAGCCCAACCAGATCCTGGTCGGCCTGATCCCCCTCGCCATCCGCCCCGAGGCCACCGACGCCGCGCTGATCGGCTTCGGCTCCGGCGTCACCTGCCACGTCATGCTCGCCTCGCCGACGCTCGAGCGCCTCGACACCATCGAGATCGAGCCCGAGATGGTCGCCGGCTCGCGCAACTTCCTCCCCGTCAACGAGCGCGCCTACGACGACGAGCGCAACCACTTCTGGTTCGACGACGCCAAGGCCTTCTTCGCCGGCGCCGCGCGGCAGTACGACATCATCGTCTCCGAGCCGACCAACCCGTGGGTCTCCGGGGTCTCGAGCCTGTTCACCGTCGAGTTCTACCGCGAGGCCAAGCGCTACCTGAAGCCCCGCGGGGTGCTGGCGCAGTGGCTGCAGGGCTACGAGCTCAGCAACGAGCTGCTGCTGACCGTGCTCGCCGCGCTCGACCAGGAGTTCAGCGACTACCAGATCCTCCGCGTCGGCGACAGCGACTGGGTGATCCTCGCGGTCGCCGAGGGCGAGCTCGGCGCGCTGAGCCCGGCGCCGCTGCAGTGGCCGAAGATGCAGGCCGAGCTCAAGGTGATCGGCGTGCACGACATCGGCCAGCTCGACAGCCTGCTGGTCGCCAACCGGGCCATGCTCCACCCCTTCCTCGTCGACAAGCCGGCCAACTCCGACGCCCATCCGATCCTCGACACCGGCGCCGAGAAGGCCCGCTTCATGCAGGACGAGGCCGGCGTGCTGCACTCGCTGCGCTGGATCCCCGCCCCGCTGCTCGAGGTCCTCGGCGGCCTCGAGCGCCGGCCCTACCCGCCGGGCGGCATCGGCGATCAGCGGGCCCCGCACGTGTTCCTCGAGACCGAGGTGGCCGTCGCGCTGATGCGCCTGTACGAGGACCACGCGGTCGACCTCAGCGAGTCGGTGACGGTATCGGTGATGAACCAGTGGATCGACGAGCAGCGCAAGGTCGAGGCCGATGACGCCGACTGGGACACCTGGGTCATCCGCACCTACGCGATCTTCACCCAGACCGCCCCGCACCTCCCGGTGGCCGAGACCCGCTGGTGGGCCCACGTCCAGCGCACCGTCGCCCGCCCGGACGCGCCCGACGAGCTGCGGCGCATGGTCGACACCCTCGACGCCCTGCTGCGGCGCGACGGCCCCCGCCTGCAGCGCGGCCTCGACGACCTGCGCGCCCGCGGCAGCACCCTGCTCAGCCCCGGCATGATGTCGATCGCCGGCATGATCGCGCTCGAGCTGCGACACGCCGACGCGGCGTCGCGCCGACAGTTCTCCGGGGAGCACATGGCCAAGGTCGCCGGAAGCGAGCCGAGCGCCGAGAATCTCGCCTACCGGATCCTGCAGGCCTTCGTCGAGCGCTGAGCGCCACGCTCGTCGGCGCGGATCTGCACATCCCCCGCGAGGCCCGCTCGCGGCGGCGAGATCGAGCGCCCGCGTCGTGCGAGGCACGCCTACGTCTGCGCCGCGCCGGGTGTACGCTCACGATCCGCTCGTATGGACGGTGCACCGGAAACACCCGCCAGGACGCGCCTCGCTCTGGGGGTCCTGGGACTCGTCGCCGCCGCCGTGCTCGCCGTCCTGGCCGCGAGCGTGCGCGCGTACGTCGATACCCGCTGCTGGCAGTACCTCGCGATCGCAGGCTCCGGCCTGCTCTTCACGCCGGTGCTCGGCTCCGCATATGTGGCCATTCGCCGCGGGCGCATCTCCCCCGCGATCGAGCGCATCTACGGCGTCGCCGCGGCGGCCATGCTGCTGAGCCCGCTGTGGCTCGTCCAGGTCGAGGCCCTCTTCGCCGCGCTGTTCATCATCTTCGTCCTCGCCACCGCCCCGCGCCTGCTCTCGCTCGAGCGCAGCGATCGCTGGGTCTATCTCGCCGTCGGCGGCGGCATCCTGACCAGCGCCGCCGAGCTGCTGCCGCTACCCACCCGCCTGCCCGCGGCCCTCCAGTACGAGCTCCCCTTCGCGCTGGTCGTCCTCGGCGCCGCCGCGGCCTTCACCGTGCTGCTCGTCCGTGACGCGTCGCGCTTCTCCGTCCGCACCAAGCTGGTCCTCGCCTTCCTCGTGATCGCCCTGTTCCCGATCGGGCTCATCAGTTACGACACCACCCTCAAGGTCGTCGCGGGCGAGCAGGCCCGGGCCCGCGACGAGCTCCGCGACGGCGCCGCCGCCACCGCCTTCCTGTGGTCCGCCTGGTATGACCACCAGCGCTACCGCCTCGCCCGCGTCGCCGCCAGCCACAGCATCGCGCAGGCCTGCAGCGATCCCGCGGCCGCTCGCGAGGCCGCCCGCCGCCTCGACTCGCTGCTCCCCGAGTTTCGCGGCCTCGCCCTGTGGAGTGCCCGGGGCGAGCTTCTGCTGGTCATCGGCGAGCCGCCCGGCCGCCCGACCGCGCCACACGCCGAGCTAAGCCGCGGCGGCGACGGCGGCTTCGTGATGACGCATACGGCCTGCGACGGCGGCCTCGTGGCCCTCGCGCTGCACCGCGACGCGCTCGACACCTGGGCGCGGGCCGCCGCCGCCCGCCACCACGCGACGGTCGTGGTCCGCGACGCCGCCGGTGAGCGACTCGCGGGGCCGGAGGACGCCGCGCTGCTCGCCAGCCTCGACGCCCTGAAGGACCTGTCCCCGCGGACATTCTCGCTGTCCGACGCGATCCTCGAGGACCACGAGGCGGCGCCACCACGGCTGCTCGAGCTCCCCGCGACCGGGCAGATCGCCGCCGCCACGGTCATCGAGCCGAGCGGCTGGGTGCTGGCCCTGGCCCGCGACCCCAGCGCGCTGCATGACGCCCTCGCCCGGCAGAAGCGCGAGGTCCACGTCTTCACGCTGATCGCCGCGATCCTCGCCGCCCTCGCCGCCCTGCTGCTGGGCCACGCCATCGCCGCCCCGCTGCAGCGGCTCGCGGCGGCGCTGACCCGCTTCACCTCGGGCGAGACCTCCGTGCGCGCCGAGGTCCGCTCACAGGACGAGATCGGCCTGCTCGCCAACCAGTTCAACCAGATGGCGGCGCAGGTCGGCGGCCTGCTCAATTCGCTCGAGCAGCAGGCCTTGCGCCTGCAGGGCGAGGTCAGCGTGCGCGCGGCGCAGGAGGAGCGGCTGCAGCTGTTGAACACCGAGCTCGGCGCCGCGCGCGATCAGGCGCTCGCCGCCAACCGGGCCAAGAGCACCTTCCTCGCGCACATGAGCCACGAGCTGCGCACGCCGCTGAACGCGATCATCGGCTACGGCGAGCTGATCGAGGAGATCTGCGACGAGCGCAAGTTCACCGACATCGCCGACGACACCCGCAACATCGTGCGCTCGGCCCAGCACCTGCTGACCCTCATCAACGACATCCTCGACCTCTCGAAGATCGAGGCCGGCAAGCTCGACATGGTCGTCGAGGACTTCGACGTCGCCGCCCTCGCCCGCGAGGTCGCCGAGACCGTCGCCCCGATGATCGCCGACAATCACAACACCCTCGCCGTCCGCATCGACGCCGCCGACACCCGCATGCGCAGCGACCGGACCAAGCTGCGTCAGGCCCTGCTCAACCTGCTCAGCAACGCCGCCAAGTTCACCGAGCGCGGCACCATCGTGCTCAGCCTGCGCCACGAGACCGTCGCCGGCCTGCCCTGCCACATCTTCACCGTCGTCGACCAGGGCGTCGGCATCCCCGAGAGCGCGCAGGCCACCCTCTTCGACCCCTTCACCCAGGTCGTGTATCCGCAGGTCCGCAAGCGCTCCGGCACCGGCCTCGGCCTCGCCATCACCCGCCGCCTGTGCTGGCTGATGGGCGGCGAGATCGACGTCGAGAGCGTCGCCGGCAAGGGCTCCACCTTCACCCTGTGGATCCCCTCGACCTTCCGTTCGCTCGCCGGCGGCGAGTCCTGGCGCCCCCTGCGAGGCAAACGCGGCCAGCGCGACGCGCCCCAGGGCGCCCCGCTGCGCGCCTCGGGGCCGGTGCCGCGCTTCAAGTCATGACCTCGCGGCCGCACGCGCGCCCATAACCCCGGGTCTGCAGGCCCCGCTCCGGCGCACCTCCCCGCCGAGCAAAGCCCCCGCAAGCGCCTTGCCGCCGCCGCCGCCGCCGCGATATCTTGCGGTCCTCGCTCTCTCTGGAGGCTCTCGTATGACTCGGATCCCTCGCCCCGGACGCGCGGCATCGACCTCGCTCGCGTCCCTCGGGTTCATCGCCGGCCTCACCCTCGGCTGTAACGGCGCCCTCAACGACGGCGACAGCTGCGTCTCCACCCGCGAGTACTTCGCCGCCGAGGCCTGGACCAAGGTCATGGGCAAGAAGTGCATCACCTGCCACGGCCCCGCCGGCATCGCCGAGGAGCAGAACGCCGAGTTTCGCCTGCTCCCCTCCTCCTACCCCGGCTTCATGGACGCCAACTTCGAGGCCGTCACGGCCAACGCCAGCATCTCCTATGACGGCCTCTCCGCCCTCCTCGCCAAGCCGAGCGGCAAGACCTCCCACGGCGGCGGCGAGGTCATCAAGGCCGACAGCGAGGAGTATCGCATCATCGCCGCGCTGCTCGAGCAGCTCGAGGACCCGGTCGAGTGCAGCGACGGCGACGGCGCCCAGCTCGACGGCGTGGTCCTGCTGAGCCCCGACGAGACCCTGCGCAAGGCCGCCCTGCACCTGGTCGGCCGCCTGCCGAACGCGGACGAGGTGAAGGAGGTCGAGGCCGGCGGTGAGGAGGCGCTGGCCGAGGTCGTGCGCGGCATGCTCGAGGAGGACGGCTTTTATGACCGCCTCGGCGACATCTTCAACGACCTGCTGCTGACCGACCGCTACACCGCGTACACCGGCTTTGCGATCGACCTGCTGAACAAGGACGACTACCCGAACGCGGGCGCGTGGTGGAACGGCATCCCGCAGGACGACCCGCGGCGCTACCTGGTCAACCTCGCGGTCGCGCGCGAGCCGATCGACCTGATGGCCTACGTCGTCCGCAACGACCGGCCCTTCACCGAGATCCTGACCGCCGACTACACGGTGGTGAACCCCTACTCGGCGCCGCTCTACGGGGTCGACGCCGACTTCAAGGACCCGACCGACTACCGCGAGTTCAAGGAGGCCAAGCTCTCGATCGCCCGCGACGGCAAGAAGCTAGCGATCGGTCACGCCGGCGTGCTCAGCTCGCCGATGTTCCTCAACCGCTTCCCGACCACCCCGACCAACCGCAACCGCCACCGCGCGCGCATGGTCTACAAGATGTTCCTGGCGACCGACATCCTGCGCATCGGCGAGCGGCCGATCGACCCGACCGAGTCGCTCACCTACCAGAACCCGACCCGCGACGACACGAAGTGCAACTTCTGTCACAAGCAGATCGACCCGATCGCCGGCGCCTTCCAGAACTACGACGACTACGACATGGAGAAGCTCGCCCCGGAGCGCGAGTGGTTCCCGGAGATGTTCGCCCCCGGCTTCGACGGCGAGGACATGCCGAAGTCCGAGTTCCCGAACGCGCTGCCATGGTTCGCCACCCGCGCGGCCCAGGACCCGCGCTTCGTGCTAGCGACCGTGTACACCGTGTTTCGCGGGCTGACCGGCCAGGAGCCGCTCGCCTACCCCGGCGACCCCGAGCACCCGCAGTACGGCGCCCAGCTGGCCGCGTGGCAGGCCCAGGACGGCCTCCTGCGCAAGATCGGCGACGACTTCGTCGCCGACGACCACAACCTCAAGACGATCATCGAGCAGGTGATCTTGAGCCCCTACTACCGGGGCAGCACCACCGAGGACGAGCCGGGCGAGGACGAGCTGGTCGAGCTCGCCGCCGTCGGCACCGCGCGGCTCTCGACCCCGGAGCTGCTCGCCCGCAAGATCGAGGCCGTCACCGGCATCCGCTGGCTGCGCGCCTGGGACCTCGCCGACCTGCTGCGCACCGACTACGAGATCCTGTACGGCGGCATCGACTCGGACTCGATCACCCAGCGCCTGACGCGGCTCAACGGCATCATGGCCAGCGTCGCCTCGCGCATGGCCAACGAGGTCGCCTGCGGGGTCACGGCCTACGACTTCTCGCGCCCGGCCAGCGAGCGGACCCTGTTCCCGAACGTCACCGTCGAGCACTACCCGCTCGGCCCCACCGGCGCCGAGATCCCCGACGCGATCGCCGACATCAAGGCCAACATCGTGCACCTGCACGCCCGGATCCTCGGCGAGCAGCTCGACATCACCGACCCGGAGATCGAGCGCACCTACCAGCTCTTCCTCGAGACCTGGAAGGAGGGCGCCGCCAACGTCGCCGGCGGCAAGGAGGACGCCTGGCTGAGCTGGTGGTGCATGGCCCGCGTCGACCCCAACACCCAGCAAGACCTCCCCGAGGCCCAGCAGATCAGCGACGACACCGCCTACACGATCCGCGCGTGGATGGCCGTCGTCACCTACCTGCTGTCCGACTACAAGTTCCTGTTCGAGTGAGGAGACCATGACCATGGACCGCCGCAATTTCCTCAAGATCGCCGGGATGACCGGACTGGCCGTGTCCGCCCCCTTCGGCGTGCGTCACGTGCTCGCCCAGCCCGACCCCTACAAGGGCCCCTTCTTCGTGCTCGTCAACGCGAGCGGCGGCTGGGACCCCGTCTACCTCTGCGACCCGAAGAACAAGGGCCCGCTCAACCGCATCTATGACGGCCCCGCCAGCGCAGGCAAGGTCAACTACGCGCCCATCCCCATCGACGACGCCGCCCTCGGCCTCGAGCCCGGCGGCAGCGCGTACCTGATGTCGAACCAGCAGTTCTTCGAGAAGTACGCCGCCCAGCTGACCGTGCTCAACGGCGTCGACATGTCGACCAACAACCACGACGGCGGCTCGCGGGCCACCTGGTCGGGCCGCCTCTCCGAGGGCTTCCCCAGCTTCGGGGCGCTCGTCGCCGCCACCCGCGCCCCCGACAGCTCGCTCGCCTACATCAGCAGCGGCGGCTACGACGCGACCGAGGGCCTCATCCCCCTCACCCGCATGAGCAGCATCGACGCCCTCCGCCGCGTCGCCTATCCCAACCAAACCGACCCGAACAACCCCGACACCGACCAGTTCCACTCGACCTCCACCGCCGCCCGCATCCGCAAGGCCCAGGAGGAGCGCCTCGCCGCCCAGCTCGCCCAGCAGCGGCTGCCCCGGGTCAAGACCGCGATGAGCGAGCTGACCCTCGCGCGCGCCAGCGACGACGTGCTCAAGGACCTCGTGCTGCCGGCCGACCTCGTCGACCTGCCCGGCTACCAGCTCAGCGACCTGCGCAGCATGATGCAGCAGGCCCAGCTCGCGGTCGCCGCCTTCAAGGCCGGCATGGCCGTGGCCGTCAACCTGAACCTCGGCGGCTTCGACACCCACGCCAACCACGACGTCGACCAGGTCCGGCAGCTCGCCAAGCTGCTGGCGGGCGTCGACTTCCTGATGACCGAGGCCGAGCAGGCCGGCATCGCCGGCGACCTCGTGATCATGATGGGCTCGGACTTCGCCCGCGGCCCCGGCTACAACGCCGACAACCAGTACGGCGGCAAGGACCACTGGTCGATCACCAGCGCGATGCTGATGGGCCGCGGCATCGCCGGCGGCCGGGTCATCGGCGCCACCACCGACGACCAGCTCGCCCGCCCCATCGACCCCGGCTCGCTCGGCCTCGCGGACGGCGGCAAGGTGCTCAAGCCCGAGACCATCCACCTCGCGCTCCGCAAGCTCGCCGCCGTCGCCGACGGCGCCCCGGCGAAGGCCTACCCGCTCGCCGGCGACGACATGCCGAAGCTGCTGACCGGCTAGTCGCCCAGGTCGCCGGGACGGTGCCCGCGCCCCGCCGCCCCATCCGGGCCTGGGACCCGCCCCAGTGCACGCCCGGCTCAATTTCGCCCCGCTCGCTTGCACCCTGACGCACCTCGTCCATGAGCCTCGCCAGGTGCCCCATGCATTTTCGCGCTCCCCGCCGTAATCTCGCCCTCACCGTGCTGCTGAGCACCGGTGTCACCAGCTGCAACGAAGATTACCCGCCCGACGGGTCGACCGACTTCGCGGGCGAAGACGGCGACGACGGCGACAACGACGGCGACGACGCCGCTGACACTGTGACAGGACGCGGCGGCAGCGGCTCCGAGGAGCCCGTCGAGCCCGACGGCGTGGCGAACGACGCGGGCACGCGCTGAGGCGAGGCCCGCGAGCGGACGTGCAGCGTCAGCCCCCGGGAAGCCGCGGCTTGCAGAGCACCCGCGGCAGCTTGACGCGAAAGTTGGAGCCGATCCCCGGCTCGCTCGAGACGGTGACGTCGCCCTCCATCAGCTTGCAGAAGCGGTCGACGATCGCCAGGCCGAGGCCGGTGCCGCCGTACTTGCGGGTCGTCGACATGTCGGCCTGATAGAAGTCCTGAAACAGGTTCTCGATCTGGTTGCCCTCGAAGCCGATCCCCGTGTCGCTGACGTTGCAGATGACCCAGTCGCGGTCGTCCTCGTGCAGGGCCGAGACCTCGATCTTGATCACCCCGTCGACGGTGAACTTCGCGGCGTTGCTGAGCAGGTTGAAGAGGATCTGCTTGACCTTGGTCTCGTCGCCGATCATCAGGTCGACGCCGGGGGCGACCGTCTGCGACAGCATGTTGCGGTTCTTCGCGACCATCGGCGTCAACATCGTCGCCACCCGATTGACGAGGCCGACGATCGAGAACTCGAGCAGCTCGAGCTCCATCTTCCCGGTCTCGACCTTCGACAGATCGAGGACCGTGCTGATCAGCTCGAGCAGGTGCGTCCCCGACATCCGGATCTTGCCGAGGTCGGCGACCATGTGCCGCGCGCCCAGCTGCTCCGCGTCCTCGACCAGCATCTCCGCGAAGCCGATGATCGCGTTCAGCGGCGTCCGCAGCTCGTGCGACATGTTGGCCAGAAAGGCGCTCTTCGCCCGCGACGCCGCCAGCGCCTCGTCGCGCGTCCGCGCCAGCTCCTCGTTGTGCCGCCGCAGCTCCTCCGCCCCGACCTGCCGCGCCGTGATGTCGCTGACCACCAGCACCTGCCCCGCCGCCTCCGTGAACTCGTGGCAGTGCCCGGTGAAGGTCACCTCGAAGACCTGCCGCTCACCCCCCCGGCTCAGGTCGACCACGCTGCGACCGAGACGCTGCGCCCCCTCACAGCCTGGACACGGGCTCTGGGTCGGCTCCGACAGCCCCCCCGCGACGTCGAGCCACCACGCCGCCACCGAGGGCCACCGCCGCGTCAGCTCGCGCAACGTCGGGCTCGCCTCCACCAGCTCGCCATCGGCTCGCAGCACCGCGACGGCGGTGCCCACCGAGCGGGTCGCATGCTCGAGCAGCGCCGACCGCTCGTGCTCCGGTGCGACGGTCTGCGCTTCACGCGGGCTGGTGCGGGCGGTCTCCAAGGGCGATGTCGTCAAGCTCAACCATGCCGATCCGCGCGGCTTTGAGCAAGCGCGGGCCGCGACCCGCCGCACGTGCCACTGCGGGCTGCTGCGGGCGGCCCTGCGCAGACGCGCAGCCCGCACACTGCCCCGCCCACACTGCCCCGCCCACACTGCCCCGCCCGCCGCCAGCACAACCCCGCCCGCCCGCTGCCCCGCCCGGCTCAGCGCGAGGCCTCGGGCCGGGGCGGCGGCGCCAGCAAGCGCTCGTAGAGGCCCGCCGCGGGCGCTCCCTCGCGCAGCATCGCCTCGGCCCGCTCGAGCTCCTCCTGAATCACCAGGCGAAACTCGAGCTCGGGGACCGCTCCATCGAGCGCCCGACCATTGACGAAGTACGCCGGCGTGCCGCGGACCCCGAGGGTATTGCCGAGCTCCTGGTCGGCCGAGATCTTCGCGTCGAACTCGGCGCTGTGCAGCCGCGCCTTGAACTTCTTCAGGTTCAGGCCGAGGTCGACGGCGATCCTCAGCAGCGTCTCCTCGTCGAACTTCGCCCGCGTCTGGTACAGGCGGTCCGCGAACTCCCAGAACTTCCCGTCGACCTCCGCCGCCAGAGCTGCCCGCGCCGCCAGGAACGCGTGCCCGTGGAACGACAGCGGGAAGCTCTTGTAGACCACCCGCAGCTTGTCCCCGTAGCGCTTGCGCAGCTTCTCCAGCGTCTCGTGGCCGCGCACGCAGTACGGGCACTCGAAGTCCGTGAACTCGACCACCGTCACCGGCGCCGTCGCCGGCCCGCGCTGCGGCGAGCCGTCCACCGGCACCGGATAGATGAGGTCCGGCTTGAGCCCGCGCCGCGGCTTGGCGTACTGCACCTCGCGGTAGCCCCCCGCGATCGCGTGCTCGTAGATCTTCTCCGGCGCGACGCCCTTCGCCTGCCAGCCCGCCGCCAGCTCGAGCTCCTTGTCGATCACCTCGCGCAGCACCTCGAACGACTTGGCGCCGCTCAGATGCCGACCATTGATGAAGTACGCCGGCGTGCCCGTCACCCCCAGGCGCCGCGCCTGTCGCAGGTCCCGCTGCACGCTCGAGCCCCACTTCAAGCCCTCGAGGTCCGCGTGCAGCCGGTCCATGTCGAGCCCCGCCTCCCGGGCGTAAGCGTCGAGCTGCTGCATATCGAGCCCGCGCTGGCGAAACAGCAGGTCGTGGAACTCCCAGAACTTGCCCTGCTCCTGCGCCGACTTGGCCGCCAGCGCCGCGACCATCGCGTGGCTGTGGAAGTCCAGCGGATAGGCCTTGTAAGCGACCCGCACCCGCTCGCCATACTGGCGCTCGACCTGCTGGATGGTCTTGTGCCCGCGCTCGCAGTACGGACACTCGAAGTCGGAGAAGGCCACGATCGTCACCGGCGCGGTCGCGGGCCCGCGCACCGGCGCGTCGCCGAGCTCGACGAAGTAGCGCTCGAATGGCACGTCGCCGCGCTGCTGCGGCTCGTCGCCGCGGATGTCGAAGCCCGGCAACTTCGCCGCGTCGTTGGCCAGCGAAGACCCCGCCGACGACCCCTTCACCTCCGGCGCCGCGGCCGTGCCCGACGCCGCCGGGCGACAGCCACCCGCGCCCAGCGAGACGCCCAACGCGGCGACCAGGGCGCAGATCCATGGGAGTCGAGCGGTAGGGGTCCGTGGCATGTTCGCCCGGCATTGTACGCCCGGCGCCCGGGATGGCCCGCGGCCGAGCAGGTGCGAATGCCCACCCCGACCGCCCGTCGGCCGCCTCGTCGCCCGCGGTCCCGGGCGCCGGCGCACCGCGCTACCATGCCGGAACGGGAACTTCCCGCCCCGACGAGGCGTCCTGGCGACGCGGAGGCAGCGAGCGCATGCAGCAGGTCCAGTGCGACAACGTCCACCACTCGTACGACGGCGTGCGCGACGCGGTGCAGGGCCTGACCCTGACGATCAAGCGCGGCGAGGTCCTCGCGCTGATCGGCCCCAACGGCGCCGGCAAGAGCACCACCCTGAGGATCCTCGCCACGCTGCAGTGCCCCGACCGGGGCAAGGTGCTGTGGGACGGCGCCGACGCCTGGCCCGCCCGCTATGAGATCCGCCAGCGCATCGGCTTCCTCGGCGACGGCACCGCGCTGTACCCGGGCATGACCGCCGCCGGCTACCTGCAGTTCTTCGCCGAGTGCTACGGCCAGTCCGACAAGGCCGCCCGCGCCCGCGTCACCGAGCTCCTGCAGATCTTCGACCTCAGCAGCAAGTCCGAGGCGAGGATCGCCGAGATGAGCAAGGGGATGCGACAGCGCCTGGCGATCGCCCGCACCCTCGTGCACCGCCCCGAGCTGCTGCTGCTCGACGAGCCCGCCGACGGCCTCGACCCCCTCGCCCGCAGGCAGCTGCGCGAGGTCCTGCGCCAGGTCGCCGGCGAGGGCGTCGGCATCGTGATCAGCAGCCACATCCTGCGCGAGCTCGACGGCTTCTGCGACGCCGTCGCGGTGATCCAGAAGGGCAAGCTCGAGGTCGCCGGCCCCGTCGAGGAGGTCATCAGCCGCTACGAGGTCGGCCGCCGCGTCCACGAGGTCCAGGTCACCCGCGGCCTCCAGGTCGCCCTCGAGGTGCTGCGCAGACACGAGGGCCTGATCGAGCAGGTGCTGCCGCTGCACAAGGGCGAGGAGCTGCCCGACCCCGCCACCGCCGACCGCGGCCTGGTCCGCGTCCGCATCCACGGCAACGAGGAGCGCGCCGCCCACCTGCTCCGCGAGCTGGTCCTCGCCGATGTCGAGGTCATCTCGCTGTCGAAGGTCCGCTCCGACCTCGAGGACGTGTACAGCAGCCTCGGCCGCGACAAGGTCAGCTAGACCTCGGCGTCACTGACAGCCGAGGTGCACGTCGACGACCTCGCCCGCGCGCGCCCGGCCGAGCGCGTCCGTGTACGCGAACGTCGCCCGCTCCACCTCGCAGTTGCCGCGCAGGTCGCAGCGCCGCTCGCTCGCGTAGCCCAGCTCGATCGCCACCAGCCCCAGCGAGCTCACCGGCTGCAGCTCGAAGCCCGTCGAGCGCCGGTCGCCGTCACCGTCGCTCCACACCACCAGCGCCGCGAAGCCTGGGTCCGCCGCCGTCAGCCGCCCGTCACCGTCGCTGTCCAGCTCCTGCAGCGCCCTGAAGCCGTTGTCCGCCAACCCGCCGCCCCGCAGCCGCGTCGCCGAACCGAACAGCTCGTGCCCCCCCTCGATCGCCCCGGAGCGGTCGCGGTCCAGCGCCAGCCACGGCGTCGCAGCCGTCGGCCAGTCCGTCGCCGCGCACTCCGGCCCGAGGTCGAAGCGATGCCCCGCGCTCTCATAGCCCACCTGCGCCCCGTCGAAGCTCAGCACCAGCGGCGTCGACGATCCGCCGCAGTCGATCTCATCCACGTACGGGACGCCCGCGGACGTCAGCTGGCAGGTCGAACAGCCGTCCTCGAGCGACTCGCCCGGCGTGCACACCGGCTCCGCGACACATTCGCCCCAGACGTACTTCTCGCCGTTCGAGCCGCAATACTGCGTCCCCATCGCACAGTCGCGCGCCGCCCCGTAATGGGGTGCATCGCACACCGCTGCTGGATCTCCGGTGCTCTCGGTCGCGCCCTCGGTGGTCCCCTCCGTGGTCCCCTCCGTGCCCTCCGATGCGCCCTCCGTGTCGGTCCCGGCCTCAGTGGCGTGCTCGTGGTCGTCCTCCTTGTCACACGCGACCAGCGCGGGGGTGACGAGCAGGGCGACGACGGTCAGGATTCGGCTTCGGATGCGCATGAAAGCCTCCCTAGCGACAACCATGCCACCTGAATATCCTTGGCTTTTCGCGTGGCGACCCCCGCGTGTACCGCCGCGACCCGGACGCCCGCCAGGACACCCGCGTCGGGGTCCGCCGTCACCACAGCGCCGCGCCGACGGCCAGCACCCAGTAGCGCGCCAGCTTCCCGAGCGCCATCCACAGCGCCGCCTGCCACCACGAGATCCGCATCCACCCAGCGAGCAGACACAGCAGGTCGCCGCCGACCGGCGCCCACGCCAGCAGCAGCGTCGGCGCCCCGAAGCGGCGCAACCACTGCCCCCAGCGCGAAGCCGCCGCCTCCGGCGCGACCCGACCGGCCACGAAGCGCCCCAGCGCATAGCTCGTCAGCCCGCCGAGCGTGTTGCCCAGCGTCGCCACCGCGAGCAGCGCCGGCACCTCCCCGGGATGCAGCCGCACCAGCGCGATGAACAGCGGCTCCGAACCGACCGGCAGCACCGTCGCGGCCAGGAAGCTGACCGTGAACATCGTCCACAGTGAGGACAGCACCGTCATCTCCGGCTCAGCATACCCGAGTCACAGCACCCGCGGGCGCGACCGCCTCACCACCCTGCGGCCTTGCGTGTCCGGGTGGCCTGCCGGCATGCTCCCGTCATGCCCGCGCAAAGCTCCGCCGATGTGATCGACTTCTGGTTCGCCGGGTCCACGCGCCCGAGCTGGTTCGTCCGCAGCGAGGCCTTCGACACCCTCGTGCGGGCCGAGCTCGGTCCTCTGCACGTCCGCGCCGTGCGCGGCGAGCTCGACGCCTGGGCCGACGACCCGCACGGCGCGCTGGCCCTGGTGCTCCTGCTCGATCAGGTCCCACGCAACATCCACCGCGGCAGCGCCAACGCCTTCGCCAGCGACGCCCGCGCGCTGCAACACGCCCGCGCCGCCGTCGACGCCGGCCTCGACCGGTCGCTCTCCGAGGTCGAGAAGGTGTTCCTCTACCTACCCTTCGAGCACAGCGAGGCCCTCGCCGATCAGGACCGCAGCGTCGCGCTCATGAGCGTGCTCGGCGACCCCCTGTGGCGCGACTACGCCGAGAAGCACCGGGTGATCGTCGCCCGCTTCGGCCGCTTCCCCCACCGCAACGCGATCCTCGCCCGCGAGAGCACGCCCGCGGAGCTCGAGTTCCTGCAGCAGCCCGGCTCGGCGTTCTGAGCACCCGCGGCGCTCAAGCAGCCACGAACACCGGCGGCGCTCAAGCAGCCACGAATACCCGCGGCGCTCAAGCAGCCACGAACACCCGCGACGCTCAAGCGGCCACGAACACCCGCGACGCTCAAGCAGCCACGAATGCCCGCGGCGCTCAAGCAGCCACGAACACCGGCGGCGCTCAAGCAGCCACGAATACCCGCGGCGCTCATCCGACCCCGACGTCCTGAGCCGGACACCGAGCGCTCGCACGCCGCGCTCGCCAGGCCCGACGTCCTGAGCTCGGCGTCACTGACAGCCGAGGTGCACGTCGACGACCTCGCCCGCGCGCGCCCGGCCGA
>Ga0075152_10001234_pt1 | contig 18465 bp, 14 predicted proteins | sample JI61114C2DNA_FD_70964 | JGI IMG/M metagenome (GOLD analysis project Ga0075152, IMG submission 70964) | Wastewater effluent complex algal communities from Wisconsin, to seasonally profile nutrient transformation and Carbon sequestration -... | ecosystem: Engineered > WWTP > Effluent > Algae...
AAAATAAAAATCAAGTTCTGCCCTATCTATAGTGATAGATGGTAATCTTTTGCCTAAACTCTTTTGGTTAAGTCATAGAATGCAACAAAACCTTCATAGAAATTCTATTGCCCGGCTCAAAAAAAACTTATCGCGTAAATTCCTTTTTTAAACCGGCAACACCATTTTCAATAATGCTTTTTAAAGAATCGGTGGCATTTTCAAATAAAATAAACTTCATTCCATTCTCACGGAACAAAGGGATGTTCATTGAATCTTTTACCGTCATTTTTTCAAACTGCTGAAATACAATATCATCTTTCCCGGGTATATTGTGACCAACAAGGAGCAGGTTATTTATAGTATACTTTTCGGGCATCCAGAAAAGAAAAGATGCATCATCGCTGTACACTTCGGGCAAACCCATTTCCGGGCCATAATAATTCAATGCGCCTGCCGAATAATAAGCGCGGCAATACACCAATGTTTTCTTTTGCTGCTCTTGCGGTAAACTTTTATAAACCGCTGCAGCTTTTGCTGTCATTTCTTTCCAGCCCATCATATCGGCAAAATCCTGTGGCAGCGGGTGTTGCTGAAGGTCTTCCCATTTAAAGGAGCCCGTTTTGTTTAACCCTGTTGCTTCATAATACTTTGCCAACTGTTCCGGAGGCGCTACAGGCATTACTACAGGCATTGCAAACACGCCAAAAGAAACAGCAAACAACAGCATTGCATACCGTGTAAATTTTAAACGGATGGCAGTTGCCTTTTCTAAATGAAATGCGCCAAATGCAAACAATACAGGATATGCGCCAAGCGCATAATAATCTTTGCCATGCAAAACGATGAGTAAAATAATGACAGACAAATAAGCCCATGCAAACAACCGATAAGGTTTTCCTTTATTGGTGAACATGACAAAGAATAAACCGGCGATCCAGATAAAAACGCAGGGAAAGTTCATCATAAACTGGCTGATGATAAAATCTGCGGGATTGATAAACTGAAGCTGTGTTTCCTCCAGTTCCTTCATGTGTGTTATCACAGGAAAAAGATGGTTATACTGCCATAAAATATTGGGCAAAACAATGATGAACGCTACAAGCCCTGCATAATAAAGATGTTTGTTTAAAAATATTTTTCTGTGCCGTGTAAGCAGTAAACCAATTAAAATACTGAGTGCATAAAACGCTACAGAATATTTACTCATTATGCCAAGCCCAACGCTGACGCCGAAAATATAGAGCCATTTATTTTTTTCTGTTTGTACGTAACGGAAGGTGCTGTATGCAATGGCTGTCCAGAAAAATACTTCCAGAAAATTTGGCTGAAATAAAAAGAAGAGGCGCATATAACCATCCAGCATAAAAGGCAGCCAGCCAAGTACCAGTGCGAATGTTTTACCACCAAGTGATAAAATAATTTTGCCCACCAGTATAAATGTAAAAGCGCCAAACAATACAGGCCATATTTTTATCCAGAACATGCCGCCGCCAAATGCATTGGTAAGCCATGCAAATACAGACAGCATTGGCGGCACTTCCATAAAGCCCCATGCCATGTGGTGGCCTTCGGACAGGTAAAGAAATTCATCGCGGTGCGGCTGGTAAAAACTGTTTTGTAAAATGAAAGGGATAATCAGTTTTATTAAGGCGAGTATATATAAAAGCCTGTTGCCCTTCTGCATATTTAATTCTTTGCTGAAAGATACAACAGGCTTTGAAAAATGAAAATGAATTTTTATAAACCTGTCAGGTTTAAGTATGCAGTAATTGCAAAGTATTTTTTATACGGTGTATTGTTTCTTCCCTTCCAATCAGTGCAGCAATATCAAATACGCCGGGCCCAAACTTGCCGCCCACCAGCATAATACGAAATGGCGCCATTAATTCACCCGGTTTTAGCTGATGTGCCGCAGCCATTTCTTTTAATTCTTTTTCCAGTTCATCATGTTGCCACAAAGTGGTTAGTTCGTAAGCACGTATCAACTCCATAAAGAATTGATTTTTCTTTTCATCCCATTTTGGTTTTATGGAAGCGGTGTCAATTGTTTCGGGCAGTTTAAAAAAGAAGGAAGCCTGCTGCACAAAATCGGGCAACAGTGTGCAACGGTCTTTTACCATCTCTAAAACCTTTGCAAACTTTTTATCATCATCAATGGCAATCCCACTTTCTTCAAACAATTTTTTTACCTGCAACAGGTAACTTGCAACCGGCAACTTCTTTATCCATTCGTGATTGAACCATTTTGCTTTTTCATAATCAAATTTTGCCCCGCCCTTATGCACTCGGTCCATCGAAAATTTTTCAATCAGTTCATCCATTGTAAAAATTTCCTGTTCGCTTCCATCGTTCCAGCCGAGTACTGCAAGCATGTTTACAAATGCTTCTGGCAAAAATCCCCTTTCGCGAAAACCCTGTGCAAAATCGTTTGTACGCGGGTCGGTCCAGTTCATGGCAAATACAGGAAAGCCCAAACGGTCGCCATCGCGTTTGCTTAGTTTACCATTGCCATCAGGTTTTAATATTAATGGTAAGTGCGCCCATTGCGGCATGTTTTCTATACCGAATAAATACCTCCACAGCAGTACATGCACCGGTGCACTTGGCAGCCATTCTTCCCCACGAAATGCATGCGTAATCTTCATTAAATAATCGTCCACCACAACGGCCAAATGATAAGTGGGCATTCCATCTGCCTTCAGTAAAACCTTATCATCTGTTTGCGATGAATGAAAACTTACTTCACCGCGTATCATGTCTGTAAATTTCACTTCTTCATTATCCGGCATTTTTATGCGGATCACATGCGGCGTAGTTTCTTGCAGCAATTTTGCTGATTCATTTTCACCTAAAGAAATGGAATTTTTTAACCCCGCACGGTGCTGATGATTGTATTGAAAATTAGGAATTTCTTTACGTTTCGCCTCCAGTTCTTCCGAAGTATCAAACGCATAATATGCATGGCCATCTTTCACCAGTTGCTCTGCATACTGCCTGTAAATTTCTTTACGTTCGCTTTGGCGGTAAGGCCCGTAAGGCCCGCCATGCAAAGAGCTCTCATCCGGCTGTAAGCCGCACCATTTAAGGGTTTCAAAAATATACGCTTCAGCGCCTTCCACAAAACGGGTTTGATCGGTATCTTCTATACGCAAAATAAAATCGCCGCCATGGTGTTTGGCAAATAAATAATTAAACAGCACAGTTCTTACGCCACCCAAGTGCAAACCGCCGGTAGGCGAAGGTGCAAAACGCACCCTTACTTTTTTATCCATCATGCTGCAAAGATAACAGGGAGATTTTATGAGCCCAACAGAAGTTGTTTGAGCATCGCCTGTTGCGTCGCACTCTTGTACGTTCAGATTATATATGCAGCTTTTACCGAAGCAAAGATGGAAGCGAAGTGCTACACCGGAATGTCGTTGTAAGTTTTACCCGGCACACCGCACAACAGGAAATACTTTGCGGCGTTATTTTAAAATACTAATGTAGTTTCGTTAAGGTTAATTACAAAGAATAACGGAAGCCCCCAACAACATGAACATTGCTGAAGCTGATATATGTTCAGGAACTTCGCCCCATGCTGAAAAATGTTCAGAACGTAAAAGTGTGCGACGCAACAACGGATGCCCTGCCATGCGAAGGCCGGGCCACAAAAAAATGTATTTTAAAAATATATACTTACTGGTTGCTTTTTTATTTTTTATAAACAGCAAATCCATTTTTGCGCAACTTACTTACACGCACCTTGCAGTGCAATACGATACACCCTGGACCTGCGGAAAACTGCAGTTATTCCCCATCCGTTTTAAAGATATTGGCGGGGGTGAAAATGATTTTGCCAAAGGCAGCATCATAAGTTTTGAACAGGCTTTGCGCGAAGGAAAAATATCGGTAAAAGAAACAAAGGCCGGCGGCGGCGATGATGTGGGTTTACTGGAAGTAAGGAACCACTCTAAAAAAAGCATACTGGTAAACAGCGGCGAAATAGTGGCAGGTGGCAGGCAGGACAGAGTATTTGGCGGCACATCAATTATTACACCCGGCGAAAGAAAAACAGTGCTGCCGGTTTTTTGCATTGAGAAAGGAAGATGGGATAAAAAGCGTAAGGCTTTTCGCTACGCCGGCAGTGCCAACAGCCAGTTGCGCAAAGAGATCAATGTTTCTAAAAAGCAAAATAAAATATGGAAAGAAATTGACCGCCAGCTTATTGCCGATAGGTCTCAAAATATAACCAGTGCTTATCTTAACCTTTATAAAAGCGATTCGAAAATTGACTCTGCCTGTCTTGTTTTTTTTAATAACAAAATGAGGGAGAGCGACAGCGCTTATGCAGGTTTTGTTGCAGTTACCGGCAATCGCATAATTAACTGCGAATTATTTGGCAGCAGCAGTTTATGTACCGCCTCTTTTGATGTAATGCTTAAAAGCTATATGCGCAGTATTACCACAAACGATGGCCCGCCAAAGGTTTCCGGCGAAACAGTAAAAAAATTCCTCGACAAATTCCTCGAAACGGAGGCGCAGCAAAAGCAATACCTTTCAAAGCATGGAAGTTTGTACACCAGTAACGGGCATACAATACATCTTGTGGCGTATGCTGAATAAAACAAATCTTCTTATATTTTTATGCGCTGCAATTAATATCTTTAACGCAATAATTATCTCATGAAAAAATATTTGTTAATTGCTGTAATAATGATTTCCTGCAATCAATTATTTGCACAGCCTGCTTATACACCCACAGCAGAAAATCTTAAAGCAAGGGAATGGTTTACCAATGCAAAATTTGGGTTGTTTGTACACTGGGGGCCGTTCAGCATTCCCGGTTCCGGCGAATGGGTAATGAACGAACGCAATGTTACCGTAAAAAACTATTCAAGATTAATGGACTTTTTTAACCCCATAGATTTTGATGCGCACAAATGGGTAAGCATGGTAAAAGATGCAGGCATGGAATACATTACACTTATAACAAGGCACCACGATGGTTTCAGCATGTTCGATACCAAATTTTCTGATTTCAATATTATGAATTCACCTTACCACAAGGACATTGTGAAAGAGATTGCAGATGAATGTCACAAACAAAACATTAAATTATTCCTCTATTATTCTTTGCTCGACTGGCGCCGCGATGATTACAGTTACTGGACAGGCAATACGGGCAAAGGCACCGGCAGAACTACACAAGGCCAATGGGAAGATTACATACAGTTTATGAAAAACCAGTTAACAGAATTACTTACCAATTATGGTGATGTTGCTGGTATCTGGTTCGATGGCTACTGGGATCAGCTTGACAATACCAACCACGATAACCCCGTGTCGCGTGTTGACTGGCATTTCCGCGAAATATATGATTTGATACATAAACTGCAACCGCAATGTTTAGTAGGGAATAACCACCATATTACACCATTACCCGGCGAAGATTTTCAGATGTTTGAGAAAGATTTACCCGGAGGCAATACAACAGGTTTTGGCGGGGCAAGTATTTCGCAATTACCTATGGAAACCTGCGAAACCATTAATAATAGCTGGGGATTTAATATTACCGATACCACTTATAAAACGCATAGCCAGTTAGTGCAGTATTTGGTAAAAGCATCGGGTTTTGGTGCTAACTTTTTGCTCAATATAGGGCCAATGCCCAATGGCGATATACAGCCCGAGTTTGTAGAAAGGCTGCACTGGATGGGCAACTGGCTGCGCAGTTACGGCGAGAGTATATATAATACAAAAGGCGGCTATATGCGTCCGCAAAAATGGGGCTGCTTAACACAGAAAGAAGGTAAAATGTATGTGCATGTAATTGATAAAAATACCACAACCATTTCACTGGAAAATTTCCCGTTCAAAAAAATTACAAAGGCTTATTTGCTTAAAGATAAATCAACTGTTGCTGCAAAGCTTAATAACGGCACAGCTACAGTGAATACCGCAAGCTGCAGCAATGATGAACCCGATGAAGTAATTGTGCTTGAAGTTGCGAATTAAAAAAGAATGATACCAGCTAATATTTTCATAGCAACGTTCATTGCGTTGATAAATCCTGTATGTCTCATCGGGACGCAATCGCTTTATCAGTATATCATTGGGCTACTGTGGCAGCACAAACAATAACCCATTCAAATTTTAAGGGTTGTAAACGCCCATAACCAATATCGTAATCCATTATTTTTAAACCATGTTTTACACCGTAAAAGCACCGTGGATTTTTAAAAAGCTAAGACCGTCATTGCTTTGGCAAAAACCTGCTGACACAAAAGTTTTATATTTAACCTTTGATGATGGCCCGCACCCAACTGCCACGCCATTTGTACTGGATCAACTGAAACAATACAATGCAAAAGCAACTTTTTTCTGTATAGGGAAAAACGTGGTGGAGCAACCCGCTATTTACAGCCGTATACTGGAAGAAGGCCACCGAACGGGCAACCATACATTCAATCATCTTAATGGCTGGAAGACAGACAATAAAACCTACCTCAATAATATTTTGGAGGCTTCAAAATATATCGATAGTAATTTATTCCGCCCGCCTTATGGAAGGGTTACCAAATTTCAGCAAAAGATAATAACTGGTACAAAAGACAGTTTGCAAACATCAAACTTTGAACACCCGATTCCCAATTTCAACATAATTATGTGGACGGTTTTAAGTGGTGATTTTGATGTACAGCTTTCGCCGCAGCGCTGTTTGCAAAACGTAATACTCAATTCAAAAGCCGGGGATATCATTGTTTTTCACGACAGCACAAAAGCCTGGGAAAGAATGAGCTTTGCTTTGCCTAAAGTACTGGAGCATTTTAGCCGTGAAGGTTACAGATTTGAACTTTTATAATTTCTTAAAAGAAGGTATTTGAGATGGGTAACCCCCTAAAATGGAAAAGAGCCAAGGTGAAAACCCCAGCCCGTTTTTAATCCGTACCCTATGAAAACAGATCAAATGTAGGCGTTTAGTTGAAACTACCAAAAATATTTTTATGAACGGTTTTCAAATATTTTTTTGCAGCTTCATTACTAATGCATTACGGTAAATATGGACTTAAAAAAAGTTCCTCAAAAAAATAATTTCTTCAAATAACATTATAGCTAACTTACTTTTCAGATGCTCTTTTTTGCAAAAAATGTATAAAAATTAAATACGAAAAGAAAATCCGCCCATGAAACTCATTGACACACATTGCCATTTATATGCAGCAGAATTTAAACAGGATATTAATGCAGTAATGGAAAGGGCCCGCAAAAATGGCATTCAAAAATTTTACCTGCCTGCCATTGACAGTGAAACAACTACAGATATGCTGGCAATGGAAACAAGTTATCCCGGCGAATGTTTTGCCATGATGGGGCTGCATCCCTGTTCTGTAAAAGAAAATTACAAAGAAGAACTGGCACTTGTGGAAGCATGGCTTTTAAAAAGGCCATTCGTTGCCATTGGCGAAATTGGTCTCGATTTTTACTGGGATAAAACCTTTGCCACCCAGCAGTACGAATCTTTCGAAATGCAGATGCAATGGGCATTACAGCGCAACATGCCCATCGTAATACATACCCGCAATGCCATGAATGAAACAATAAATGCACTAAAACCTTTTGCAGAAAAAGGCTTGCGTGGCATTTTCCACTGCTTTGGCGGAACCCTTGAAGAAGCAAATGAAATAATTGATATGCAGTTTTTACTGGGCATTGGCGGCGTGCTCACCTATAAAAAATCGGGGCTGCAGCAGGTGCTTGAAAAAATTGACCTTGTGCATATTGTATTAGAAACCGATGCACCTTATTTAACCCCGGTTCCCTACCGCGGCAAAAGGAACGAAAGCAGCTACCTCGAATTTATTTTGCAAACACTTGCCACTGTAAAAAATATTTCAAAAGAAGAAGTTGCGGCCATTACTACGGCCAATGCAGAAAAAATATTCGGTAACTGATGGCAGAACATTATTTTTGCAACCCTGTAAAACGGAGAGTTGTCCGAGTGGTTGAAGGAGCACGCCTGGAAAGTGTGTATACGGGAAACTGTATCAAGAGTTCGAATCTCTTACTCTCCGCCTAATGTATTAAAAGCCGGCAAATTGTTGATTTGCCGGCTTTTTCCTTTATGTACCAGGTAGCAAAAGAGTTTGCAGTTATTTAAGCGAAGTGATTTTTTTGGGCCAAACATCAGATTTACTATTAAACTTTTGTTGCGTCGCACTCTTTTACCTGCAGGAAGTAATGCAGCTTTTACCGAAGCGTAGATCGAAGCGAATTGGTGCTGGTTTGGTCAACCAATGCCGGTGCAACAGCGGGGTTAAAAAAGTTTGCAGGTTTATACACCCGCAGCCTGCAGTTGCCCAATGATATACAGATAAAGTGCTTGCCCCGGAACAAGCCCGGGGTAAACTGTGCAACCGGGCTGCCATGAAAAGATTAGCTGGTATTATATTCTCACATATTTACAAATTGATTTTAAAGCAGCAAAGCTTTCTTCTGTTCAAACTGCATGCTGTGCAGTTTTGTATAATATCCGCCATGCGCAAGCAGTTCTTCGTGTGTACCCATTTCTTTTATTTCGCCTTTATCGAGTACGATTATTTTGCTGGCTTTGCGTATGGTGGAAAGCCGGTGCGCTATTACAATAGAAGTTCTTCCTTTAATGAGTGTATCAATTGCTTTTTGTATAAGCAGTTCACTTTCTGTATCTATGGAGGAAGTGGCTTCATCGAGTATTAATACAGAAGGGTTGTAAAGCAAGGCCCTTATAAACGAAATAAGCTGCCGCTGGCCAAGGCTTAATGTGGTGCCCCTTTCCATTACATTGTAACTGTAGCCTCCGGGCAGTTGCATAATGAACTCGTGCACGCCAATCATTTTTGCAGCTTCTAATACCTGGTCTTTTGTAATATCGGGGTTACGTAATGTAATATTATCTATTACAGAACCAGAGAAAAGAAAAACATCCTGCAGTACAACGCCAATGCTGCTGCGCAGCCTGTCTAAATTATAGGCTTCAATATTTACACCATCTAATTGTATATCGCCTTTTTGTATTTTATATAGCCTGTTCAGTACGCTGATGATGGATGTTTTGCCGCTGCCTGTATGCCCTACCAATGCAATTGTTTCACCCGCATTAACATTGAAACTTATATTTTTTAGTACATAATTTTCTTCGGTGTAAGCAAACCATACTTTATTAAAAGAGAGATGGCCATTAATTTTTTGCGGTACGTAGTTGCCTTCATCTTTAATGTAATCATCATTGTCCAGCACTTTAAAAATACGGTCGGCAGATATCATCCCCATTTGCAGGGTATTGAATTTATCTGCAATTACACGCAGCGGCCTGAAGATTTGGTTGAGGTATAAAATAAAAGCTACCAGTTCGCCAGCCAGGTTTTCATTTGCAATTCGGTTATCTGCCGCAATGCCTGCCAGCCACCAAACAAGCAGACCTGTTGACACCGCCAGTGTAATTTCTACAATTGGAAAAAAAACGGAGTAGGCGAAGATGGATTTTACATTCGCATCCCTGTACTTTTTATTGATCTTGCTGAATTTATTAAACTCCCTGTCTTCTGCTGCAAATGCCTGCACTACCTGCATGCCGGTAATATGTTCCTGCACAAATGCATTAAGCGCAGCTACAGCATTACGCACTTTTATAAAACTTTTATTTACACTTTCTTTAAAATAATAAGTGGCAATTATAAGTAATGGAAAAGGAATAAGTGCAATAAGCGTAAGCTGCCAGTCTGTTGCAAACATGGTTACGAGTACAATGATAATGGAGAGCAGATCGGCGATTATGGGTATTAAACCATCGGAGAAAATATCGTTGATGCTTTCAATATCGTTGATGGTACGTGTGGTAAGTGTGCCTATTGGTGTGGTATCAAACTGTTTAAGATTGAGCCCGAGTATTTTATTAAAAACAGTTACCCGCATATCTTTTACTACTGCTTGCCCAAGCCATGCGGTAATAAATGAAAAAAGGAACCGGAGTGCAGTTTCCACAAAAATAAAAACCACCTGGAAAATGGTAACGGCTATTATAAATTTTGTGGCATCGCTGAGATCGGTATTGTAAAAAAGCCATTGCAAGAGGGCAGGTGTGCCTGTTTCTTTTCCGGTTGCCTTATCAATAGTGAGCTGTATAAAAAACGGGCGCACCGGCGTTAAAAACGCCAATGCAACTGCAAGAATAACACTTAAAATAAACTGTAGCCGGTAAGGTTTTACAAAGTGGAAAACCCTGCGCATCAATGAAAAATCAAAAATCTTTTTTTTAGCAGGTCCACTCATAGTTGGGCGTAAAGGTAAAGAAGTTTACAGTTGGGGTTTCTTGTTTTGGAATGGCTTTTTTAATTTTTACAGATTCATCTTTGCAACTTCTGCTGCTCAAATTATTTCAAAAACCTGCGTATAAAAAATGACAGCAGCGCCACATCAACCTGTTCTATCGGGTGTGGTGTATTTGGCAAAATACCCAACTGTGCGTTTGGTAATTGTTTATAAACCGTTACCGTTTCCTCGAGGGTTACCATTTTATCCCTGTCGCCAAGCAGTAATAAACATGGGGTTGTAATGCCGCTATAATCTTCTGCGGCCAGCGTATTGCTGCAGCCAAGTTTTTGCAGCATTTCTGCGGCTTTATTTAAAACTGTTTTCCAGTCTTGCGGGGCATGGCGGTTCGCCAGTTGCGCGGCAAAGGCTGGTACTTTTTGCTCCAGTATGTTTGCATCGAGCATCTTTATTTCTTTGGCTGCAACGGCATCATCCCAGTACACTTTTGAAGCCTGTGTTACCAGTTTAATAATTTTTTCGGGATGGTGTTTTGCAATGTATAAACCAACATAACCACCCATACTGTAACCAAAAATATTTACCTGTTTAATGTTATTATTATCAAGGTATTGCAATACATCTTTTGCAAAAAATTCAATTGAGAATGGGTCGGCAGGAATGGGATTGCCACCATGCCCTGCAAAACTTAATGTATGAATAATGAAATCATTTTTTAATTCATGCGCTAAATTTTCAAGCTGGTCTTTGGCGCCAATTGCACCATGCAGTAATAATAAATGTTGCATAAAGTGAAGGTAATAGAAACTGTGCAAAATTGTGTGCCTGCCTGCATTAAAACCTGCCTGTAAATTGTGATGCCGAAACTGCGGATCATTGATTAAGTGCAATATATTTTTTAATGCTCCACCTGTTTACCAGCCATAAAACCAGCAGTATTAAAACACCTGCAAGTATGGTAGTGTAAGAAAGTAAGGGGCTTACGCTCATGTTTTGCGATTGCAGAAGACCTTTTAGCATAAACTGCAAACCGGCCAGCACCACAAGCACCACAAACGTAATGATGATATTTGGAGGGAAAAACTGTTTCATTAAAAACTTTTGCAATTGCTTTGGCGCAGCACCAAGTGTAATAAGTAAATTGATCTCTTCCTTGCACGATGCCACAGTAAGTTCTATAAATAAAGTAAAGATCAGTAAAGCAAAAAGCAGCATAAGCGCACCCGTTATCCACGAAATACTTACCACCGTATCTACCACCTGCCGGTACTTGCTGAACCTTGTTTTATCTGCATCCGTAGTAAGGCCATGCAGCTCTAAATAGCTTATCAGTTGCGGGTTTCCGGGATCTTTCGTTCTTATTACAATCCTCGATGCCTTGCTGTTTTCCGTTGTTCCAAATTCTTTATTGGCCCAATCCATAAAAGGTTGTGGCACCAGTACCGATGAAATGCGGTCGCTGAAACCAACCACTTTTCCATAGTAAAATTCGCGGCCCGGCGATGTTTTTATTTTTATTTGCATGGGCAGGTTTTTTACAAGTTCCTGCGTAAGCTGTGGCAAATTTTGCGAGGTGGCAAACCCAAAATTATACATGTCTAAAAACTGGTTGGGCACAATCATGGGAATGAAGGTGCTGTTATCATCCCACTTCCAGTCGGCGCTGTGCACATCTATAAATTCATCGGGTACGCTTTCAAAAAAAATGTCTGAATAAAAAGGAATCTTATCGCTTACACTTTGCGCCGCCACTTTAAAACGGCTGGGCGTTAATACACCGAGTGCATCAACAAAAGGTTGCTTTTTAAGGTCTGCAATTTCAGCATCGCTCAGATTGGTGGCACCAACTGTTTTATCGTTTACTGCTTTATTAATTACCAGAAAATTTGCAATACTGTCCTGGTTTGTTTTGCTGTACAGCAACTCATTATAATTTGCCTGTATTTGTACCGCAGATAGTATAAGCAGCAATGCAACTGATAACCCAACTACTGCCAACACAAAACGTGTGCGGCCAGTACTGGTTTTTATTAATTTTTTTAAAAGCTGGTTCAACATGTTTATGCTTACTTAAAAATGTTATGTGTATTTTATTGGCCGGTCTGCATTGCTACTATTTATCTTTCGTTGTGTCACTCACTTGTACGTTCTGTAATTGCTTCAGCAATGTGCAGTCAGCCTTACAAATGCAAAGTTCTTGTATAGTTGAAATGCGTATCATCTTCCAGGTCGGTTAAAATTATGCCTGCATTTCTTTTGGTACATTCCTGCGCTATTAATACAGATGCTTTTGCAATATTATCCTGGTCAAGATGGCTGAAAGGTTCGTCCATAATCAGCCAGTCAAAAGGTTGAATAAGCGAACGGATGATTGCAATACGCTGTTGCTCTCCATAACTGCACAAACCTGCACGCTGTTCTAAAATATGGGTAATACCAAGGTTTTCGGCCATTGTATCAATTACGGTGCTATCGCAAAAAGGCTGCTGCAGCACACGGTTCAATTCTATATTTTCCCTTGCGGTTAAATTAGGAAACAGGCGCAGGTCCTGGAAAATTACACTTGCATTTTGCTGGCGCATTTGTGCAAGATCATTGCCTTTTATTTGTTTTAAATCTTTACCATTCCAGTTTACTGTACCTTCATAATCGCTGCGCAGTTTGTAAATAATATGTGCGAATGTGGTTTTGCCGGTGCCACTTGGCGCTTTTATTTTTATCCATTCGCCTTTATTGAACTGTAGTTCACGGTTCCAAATATCGGAGCCGCGTTTTGCAAATTTATCTTTTAATGGAACCGGAACTATATTGGTTAAACCGATCTGCATATTTGAAACCGATGATTTTATTATGAAAAGCTTTGTGATCTGTGAAGTGTTGAATAACGTTATACTGTATAAGAGTGCGACGCAACGGATGCCTGATAAAGTACTGCTGCCCGGCCCAAAAAATTTTCGCTGCTTTTTATAAAAAAAGGCTGCATACGCAGCCTCTGATTTTATTGCTCCTTTGGTGCTGGCATGGGCGGCATTTCCATGTCTCCATGATCCATATCTTCCATATCGCCCATTTCCTCCTCCATAAACTTTTTTTGCTGGTGTTCTATTTGTTTTGAAACAGATGCAAAAAATTTAATCAATGTTACTAAACTGTTTTCATTGCTTTTTGCAGTGGTTAACTGAAAGTTGCTCGCTACATATTTACCATTAAAATTATCACTTGTTGCAATTACATCTTTAAAAGTTGCCCTGGCCGATTCTGCACTTTTGCTGGTGAAAGAATCGGTACCAACTGACTGCAGCATTTTATTTATATCAATATAAATTGCAACGGATTTACCCTTACACTTTTCTGCAATATCTGCAGGCAGCGATGCATTGCCTTTGCCCGAAAGGTATTGCTGCATAAGTGTGCTGTCTGTTGCAACAATAAGGTTTTTACCATCAACATTCCACGATAAGCCTTGAAAACCGGCGGGAACATACTGGCCATTTTCCTCTACCATTTCGCCACTTTGTGCAAGGCTGGTAACAATTTTATTGTACGCATCTTTATCGCCAATCGCTGCATTAAAAATCAGTTTGGCCGAAGGCTGGTGACTTTTAATTTTCATGCCATCATAATCTGTTTCGGTTTCGTTAATCCCAAAATCAGAAAAAACGATTGCGAAATCGCCTTTGAATGCCTTTGTTACATCTGCCAGCGAAAAACCTAATTTTTCACTAAACTGGTTTACAGTGCTTTCTAAACCTGCAAACTTAACTATCTCAATAATTATCTGCGGATTAAAAGAAAATGCTGCAAAACCCGAAACCGGCGATGGGTACTGGTTTACCATATCCATATTGGCCGTGGGGCCTGCATTTTTTTTCCATATCTCTGCAAGGTCTTTACCACTGTACGATTTAAAATTGCCCACAAGTTTTCCATCTTCAAAATTTATGGTGCCTGCACCGTAAGAATCGTTGAGCAGGTCGGCTCCTTTTGTAAGCCCAAGTAATGGAACAGCGGCAAGGGCACTGCTCGAATTTGTCCATACCAGGATATCGCCTTTCTCTTTCATCAGTTCGGTAAACTCGGGTATAGCAATTACAGATTCGTCTTCCTTTTGATTAAAGAGCGGTGCTAATATTTGAGCCGGTTCAGGGTTTTTACCTGAGCTTGCCTGACCCTGCATATCTGATCCTGAAACTATTACCACATCTTTGTTCCATCCGATCATCAGGTTGTTTTCAAATGAAATATAGGAGTAGTTGCTTTCTTTTTTTATTTCGCCGGCACCGGGTTGCTTTTTTACGTAAGATTCAAAAACTGCTGCATCCTTCATACCCACAACTATACCGCCTGAAACAGTTTGGCCGCTCATGATAGAACCGCCGTTTTTTACAAACATGAAAACATTCGATTCAAGGTCCACACCGGAGTGCATAAACTCTTCCAGGTGCTTTTTGCCTTCGGCAAGTTTAGGATCCTTACCCGGGCCCGCTATGGAAGTAAACAGGGAATCCCAATTGATATTGCCTTTTGTAGCTTTTTCTGAAAGGGCTTTCCAGTCCATATCCAGCACAAACAGGGCGTCTTTAGGAATATATTTTGCCTGTACAGGAACAGACTTTTTACAGGAAGTTGCCAAAAAAATAATGGCAACAAACAGAGATGTATAACGTGCAAGATGTTTCATAAAAAGAATGATTATAATTAATACGATGCGAAAGTATGTTTTCGAAATGTAAATTAAAGCAAAAAGCCCGCAGCTAAGGATGGCAGGCAGATTTATTGTTTGTCCGGCGGTTTTATTGTTGTAATTTTTATTTTAAAGGCAGCCCGGGCTGATATACTATAAAATATGCAATGATGATAAAATTGAATAATTATAAGCTTAGCAAAGCATAAAATGACATAAAAACTGGAACAGGTTATGCTTTGTTTTTTTTGAACTTAGCTGCAATACTGCTATTGATCAGTTGTTGTGTCACTCACTTGTACTCTATAACTTTATTCAACAAAAAAATACAGCATGCCGCAGAATTTTCAGGTACATACGGAACTTTAGTTCAAAGGTTCTTCCGGTATTCAAAACATATTTCTCCGGCATCTGTAAGCCCCACCATGAACCGCATAACTTTTGAACGGATTTCTTTAAAAACCATTTTTATAAAGTTTTAACTAAAAAATTAGTTGTATAACTAAATAAATAGTTTTATCTTTAACTAAGAATTTAGTTGTAAGCCCTTCCGCTTTGGTAAAAGCCGAATAAAGACGAGAACGTACAAGGGAGTGACACAACGAAATTTCAATTCATATTCTAATGCCAGGCCAAAAACTGTATTAAAAAAACATTGACATGAAAGAAGCAATAAAAACATTGACCAAAGCCGAAGAACAGGTAATGCAGGTGTTGTGGAAAATTGAGAAAGGTTTTCTTAAAGATGTAATTGAAGGAATGCCCAAGCCCAAACCACATTCGAACACTGTTGCGACTTTATTGAAAATTTTGGTGGACAAAAAATTTGTTGAAACAGAAACATACGGACGCATGCACCAGTACGAACCATTGGTAAGTAAAGAAGCTTATTCAAAAAATTCTTTGAATGGTTTGGTGAAAGGATATTTTGGCGGCTCCTTTACAAAAGCTGTTTCTTTTCTGGTGGAAGAAAACAAGTTAAGCGTTGAGGAACTGGAATTGCTATTACAACAACTTAAAAAGAAATAACCATGCTGCAGATAATTGGCATATACCTGCTTAAAGTAATGATATGTTCTGCATTGCTGTTAACATATTATTGGGTGGCGCTGCGTAATAAACGCTTTCACTATTACAACCGCTTTTTTTTACTGATGGCTGTTGCATTAAGTTTTACAGTGCCGCTACTTAACTTGCAGTGGTTTAGTTTCAGCAGCAACAATACACAGGCCATTACGCTTTTAAATGTTATGCATGGAACAGGCGAAGAAGGTGTAACGTTTGCCAGCAAAGGGTTTCAGCTTAACTGGTGGCAACTGCTTTCATTTCTTCCTTTTTTAATTACTGCTTTTTTCCTTTTGCTGCTCGCATACAGGATCGTAAAAATATACCAGATAAAACGAAGTTTTCCTGTAAGTAAAACAGCGGAGTTTGATTTTATAAATACAGATATAGAACAGGCACCATTTTCTTTTTTAAAAAATGTTTTTTGGCGTAGTGATATTTCGCTTGAAGAAAAAACAGGCCAGCAAATCTTGCGTCACGAACTGGCACATATAAAACAGAAACATACCTGGGATAAACTGTTTATGCAGATAGTTCTTGCCATCTTTTGGATGAACCCTTTTTACTGGCTTATACAAAAAGAATTATACCTGATACATGAATTTATTGCCGATGAAAAAGCTGTAGAAGATAAAGACGCCAGTGCTTTTGCAGCAATGTTATTACATGCACAATATGGAAAATTTATGTTTGCACCCGCTCAATCATTTTTTTACTCACCTATAAAACGAAGATTACTTATGTTCACCACTTCAAAGAAACCAAGCCTTAGTTATGTTCGCCGTTTAATGGCGTTACCCCTGCTAACTTTTGTTGTTTGCCTGTTTGCTTTCAGGCTACACGAGGATAAAGCAACTGTTGCAATTACAAAAGCAAATACACCTTTTAAACTGGTAGTAGATGCAGGCCACGGCGGAAAAGATAATGGCGCCGTGGGTGCAAATGGTTTACTGGAAAAAGACATTGCATTGGCCATTTCAAAAAAGATAGAAGACCTTGCTGGCGAATATGGGATTGATGTGGTAATGACGAGAACCGCAGATGAATTTTTACACGTTAAAGACCGTGCTGAATTTAGCAGTAAGCAACAGGCAAATGCTTTTATTTCTTTGCATGCTAATGTGGCGCTTCTGAAAGAGAAAAAAGATAAATCGGGAATGGAAGTTTTTATTTCTCCTGATAATACACATTACAATGAAAGCAAAACCATGGGCTCCGCTGTATTACAAAAATTGGGCACTGATTTTAAAGTAAACACACCGCTGATGATAAGGCAAACCGGTATCTGGGTATTGCAGGCAAATACCCTTCCTGCAATATTGATAGAATGTGGTTATATAAATAATACAGCAGATGCATTACTAATGACAACACAGCAAAGGTTGAAAACATGGCCCGCAAAATTTTAGAAGGTGTGGCATTATATGCCAACCATTCGGCAGATGAAATAAAAGAACTTGATGTAAAGAAAGAAACTGCCGCACTTACCGCAGATACAACTGTTCCTGCAGTAAAAGAAAAAGTAATTACAGGCAATATACAAGAAGGTGTATTATTTATAATTGATGGTACGGTTTCTAATACGGGCGGTATGGAAAAACTTGATCCAAACGATGTTAAAAGTGTGGATGTATTAAAAGGGGAAAATGCAGTTAAAACGTATGGCGAAAAGGGGAAAAACGGGGTAATAATTATAACTACAAAAAATTATAACCCCAAAGCTTCCATCGTTTTAAAAACACCGGGTAAAAACCCGCCACTTTATGTAGTGGATGGTAATTTTATTTCATCGGATGAATTGCAGATGTCGCTTTCGCCGGAAGATATTGTTTCAATGAATGTAATAAAAGGCGAGGATGCTGTAAAAGAATATGGAGAAAAAGGTAAGAACGGAGTAATTGAAATTACTTCTAAAAAGAAAACAGAAGAAGAAGGTTCAGCAACATTTTTTTCGGCGCCGGCAATTGTAAAGATTGAGGATAAAACAAAAAATACAGGCATTGAAATAAGGAATACAAAAGAAGAAACAACAGTTGATTCTGTTTTGTACATTATTGATGGAAAAGTTTCTACAAAAGAAAATGTAAATAATATTAAGCCTGATAATATTGAAAGCGTAAATGTGCTTAAAGGAAAAGATGCCGTGGATAAATACGGCGAAAAAGCAAAGAACGGCACTATAGAAATTAAACTGAAAAACTGATATAATGTGCTCTTACCTCCATAAAAAAAGCCGCAAAATTTTGCGGCTTTTTTTATGGAGTTGTTACTGCGTGTTCGCTTAATATTTTTTGTATTGCCATTACCATTTTTTCTCCTTTGTCTTTTATCTGTTCATCCGTCCAGCCAAGACTGATGGCTGTGGAAATACAGCGGCCCATAATGGCATCACTTGCACTAAAATCTGTTGTTTGCAATTTAAGCAAAGCCTCACGCTGCAAGGG
>Ga0075152_10001238_pt1 | contig 18449 bp, 14 predicted proteins | sample JI61114C2DNA_FD_70964 | JGI IMG/M metagenome (GOLD analysis project Ga0075152, IMG submission 70964) | Wastewater effluent complex algal communities from Wisconsin, to seasonally profile nutrient transformation and Carbon sequestration -... | ecosystem: Engineered > WWTP > Effluent > Algae...
GCACTGTCCTCCGTTGTCTTCTTCAGTTCGAACTAACAGTCTGCTAGAGACACCTTCAGCTGCCTACACTGGCCTTCCAGTTATGTACAAGACATCTTGCTCTCCTTCTGGTCGAGTTCACTAAGGCGTGTGGCATCCAACCTGATTTGCTTCTCCCTCATAGAGTCGTACTTGAGCTTGTAAGTCTCAAGTTCGGCTATGCGACTGTTCTGATCCTTACTGCGGGTCAGCAGGCTCTGATACTAGCGTTCGCGTGTAGTCAGCAACGTACTCTTTGATGATACCTCGCTGCGCAAGTCCTGCAGCATTCTCTTTGAAGTTGCCAATTCCTCATCCAACCTTCCGTTCTGTTCGGCGAAGTCATCGAGTTGCCGCTGTAACTCCCCAAGTTCGGTGTCTTTCCTAGCGAGTTCAGCTTGTAGCTCTCCAAGCTAGCTGTTTTCCTCGAGCTTATGGATAGCTGTTTCTAACTGCTCTCGAAGCTAACGATTGATAGCCTGCAGCTTGACCAGTTCGGTGGTGGAATCCTCAGAACCTCTCTTCCTTCGACTTTGCGGATAGTTGTCCAGGGGTTCAAGCGTATTAACCGCTAGGAGGTTTTCCTTGTTGTCCATGCCTTCGAATTTGTTTATAACGACTCTAATATAAACGTGCTCGGGTCTCTCGGATAATATCCGAAGTAGTAGCTCTTGCCGATTGGGCCGAACCTTTGACGGAGCTTGTTAGAGGCCCTTCCGATTAGGCTTGGCTTCGATGGTTAATGGTTGGAATGTGGCAGCTTGGCCTTAGACCGGGCTGGATGTCAATGGTGTACCACAATCAGAGTTTTTTTGCTATTGTTGAACCCACAATGTCAGTGAAGCTGTAACTTTTAGTGGGTATGAACTCCAGGAAGGTGAAAATTAGTTCTAGAGAGACTGACAATATTCTTAGAAAAATCACTGAACAACCAAAAATCTCCGACCGCAGTGATCTTCGAGTCTTAGCTTTTATGGTCAGTACTACTGAAGCTCTACTGCATGGAAACCTGGTTTCAAGTAAAAAATTGCTGAAAAGATGTTGCTGCTTCCGTACTTTGAACTTCGACCATCAAACTGCCGTGATCCTTTAGTCGAGCAGTGGTACTTCGATTGTGCTTCAGCGTGTTGTTGTTTTATTGCGGGCTTATAAAAGCCTGCGTATCCAGCACGTCCTATTAATCAATTGATATGTCATACCGACCTGCTCAACAAACTGGTGCTACCACCGGTCAGGCCCGCGTGGTCTCGACTTCTTCCCGAACTCAGTCCGGCGCTGCCCGTGACTTCGAGGGCGAACTTTACGACGTCGTCGCCGATAATCTCGCTACCCTCACCTGGTCCAACCTTGAGGGTGAGAACGTTATCATTCACGGGCCCAGCGACTTCGCGCTGCTCAAGGGCTTCAAGAATGCTCTTCTTGCTCTGAGGAACGACTTTGCTAGTGAAGGTCGCCTGCTCGTCGATGCTGACAAGAAGGAAGACTTCAGCCGAAGGTTGTTGCTTCTCGAACATGAGATTGACGGCCTGCTGAAGCGTCGAATCAACTTCTCCCTGAAGGATCAGGAAGGAGGTCATCGAACTATGGATTACACCAACATCCTCAACGAAAAGGAAAACCAAATCATCGAGCTTGAGAAGAAGATCCAAAACTACGAGGAGCGACTCAGGAGAGTTGCCGGTCGCGAGACCGAACTCGAAAATCAGATCGTTTCTTTGACTGCTGATCTCCGCCGAAAGGAAGACATCATCAAGAGCAAGAACGATATCATTTTGGCTGAATACGCTAACGGACAGCAGTTCAAGGATGCTTGGACTCGCATCAAGCGAAACCTTGATGGTGCCAAGGGAAAGATCAACACTGACGTTGAGCGACTTCTCTTCGACGGAGTCAACTTCCCCACTGTCGATGAAATCCGAGCTGACAGTCTCACTCGTGACGGTGCAGTTGCTCGTCAGACCAACATCCCCAACATCCAAAGGCTCCGGGGATCTCTTGTTACTCTCTTCAAGGAGTTCGAGAGACTACTCAACTCACCCGACCTGACCCAGGCCACCATTGACAGGTCCCTTGAGGGCTTCCTGCTCGGTCTTGAGGGTAGCCGACTTCGTGAAACCACCAGCCAGGCCTTGGAACGTGCCAAGCTCGAGGACCGCTTCAATAAGCTAAAGGCTTCGTTCGCTGGTGCTGCCGGTCTCTTCAAGAGCCAGCTCGACAGGCTTAAGCTCCAGACTCCTGGTGCTCGCTTCGAATTCGACTCAGGAATCTTCGATATTCTACGTGGCGAGAGCATCGATACTGCCATCGTCAACGGTGTGCTTCAGGTTGAGCGCTTCACTGAGAAGACTATTGAGGTTCCAGTTCAGGATGCCCGTACCAAGCACCTTATTCACCTGCTCTCCATCCAAATGAAGAAGTTCATGGAGAAGTATCCCAAGCTCCGCGACGAAATCGACACCCGACTGTACGAGTACTTCCAGCAGGAAATTATCGACCTCATTGAGGTTGACGAAATCGACCGTATCGTTCAGATCGTCAAGTACGTTCCTCAAGTCGTCAAGGTGGAGAACGTCTATGCCTACTCAAGCCAAAAGTCCAAGAGAATTGAATTCCACTTGCGAGTTCTCATCAAGGCTCTTCTTGAGGAGCTCGAGAAGCTCAAGCGACGCACCGGTGTCGTTCTGGAGATGGACGAGGGTATCCTCGCTATGATCAACCAGGAGATCATGGGAGTCATCGACATTGATGATGTGCTCAAGGTATTCCGAGTGGTGCCCAAGATCGTCGAGGTCGAGAAGATCATCGAGAAGATCGTCGAGCGAGTTGTGGAGATTCCTCAGGTCATCCCTATCGAGAAGATTGTGGAGAAGATCGTTGAGGTCGTCAAGATCCAGGAAGTTGAGAAGATCGTGCACGTCCCCGTGGAGATCATCAGGTACGTCGACAACGTCATCGAGAAGATCGTTGAGGTCGAGCGCATTGTCGAAAAGATCGTTGAAGTGCCACGAATCATCGAGAAGATTGTTGAGCGAGTTATCGAGATCCCCAAGATTCAGGAAGTCGTCAACATCGTCGAGAGAATCGTCGAGAAGGAGGTCCCCGTGACTGTCGAGAAGGTTGTCAACCATCTCGTGCCCGAGGTTAAGGAAATCCAGGTCGTACGTGAAAAGATCGTTCCAGTCGAGCGAATCGTCGAGCGCATCGTCGAGGTGCCAACCATCGTGGAGAAGATTGTTGAGAAGGTCGTGCAGGTACCTCAGATCATTGAGGTCGAAAAGATCGTGGAGAAGATTGTCAAGGTTGTCGAGTACCGCAATGCCCGCGAAGTCGTCAACCACGTCGAGACCATCTATGAGGTCGTCGATCGTATCATCGAAAAGCCCGTGCCAGTCATCCAGATCATCGAAAAGGTGGTTGAGGTGCCACAGATCATCGAGAAGGTGGTCGCCGTTCAGAACGAGGTTGTCCGAGTTCAGGAGGTTAAGGTCATCGAGGAGAAGATCGTCTATGTTGACCGCATTAAGGAAGTTGAGAAGGTGATCAACACTGTCGTACCCCTCATCAAGGAGGTCGAAAAGATCGTAGAGAGGCGCGTTGAGGTGCCCATCATTCAGGAGCGCATCGTGAAGGTGCCCGAGATCATTACTCAAATCGTCATTGAGCGAGTTGAGGTCATCAAGATCATTGAGGTTGAACGCTTCGTGGACAAGATTGTCGAAATCACCAAGATGGTTGAGGTCGAAAAGCCCGTGAACCACTATATCCGCGAAAACCAAGTCGTTAAGGTCATCGTCGAGAAGATCGTTGAGGTGCCACGCACTGTCGAGCGACTCAAGGAAGTGCGAGTCAACATTGACAAGATCATCGAGAAGATGGTCGAGGTGCCCAAGGTCGTGGAAGTCGAGAAGATTGTTGAGAAAATCGTTGTGGTGCCACGAGTCATTGAGAAGATTGTGGAGGTGCCCCAGATCGTCGAGAAGCTGGTGGACCGCATCGTCGAAATCGAGAGGATTCGCGAGGTTGAAAGGCTCGTCCAGGTCCCAGTCATCACTGAAAAGCTTGTGGAGGTCGAGGTGATCAAGAACATCTACCACGAAGTCGAGAAGATCGTGGAACGAGTCGTTGAGAAGATCGTACCATTCGAGAAGATCATCGAAACCACCAACATCGTACAACAGCCCGTGGAGAAGATCGTTGAAGTCAGGGTTGAGATCCCCAGGCAGATCGAAGTTGATAAGATCGTCACCAAGACCATTGAGGTTGAGAAGGTGGTTGAGGTTGAAAAACCCACCACTATCGCTGTCGAGGTCCCAGTGCCCGTCGATCGCATCATCGAGAAGGTCGTCCCCGTCCATAAGGAAGTCGAGAAGATCGTGCAGGTGCCTCAGATCGTTGAGAAGATTGTCCAGGTCAAGGTTCAGGAAGTTGTCATCCATGAGATCGAGAAGTACATTGACAAGGTGGTCGTGAACGAGCGCATCAAAGAAGTCGAGAAGATCGTCCCATACGTCCAGGAAACCATCAAGGAAGTGCCCTCAGTCCGAGAGAAGATTGTCCCCGTTCAGTCCATCGTCCAGGAGATCAAGCAGGTGCAGAACCTCGTTGAGAAGATCGTCCAGGTCACCAACGAGCTCCCCAAGGTCTACGAAATTGAGAAGCTTGTGGAGAAGGTCATCCAGGTTCCTCAGATCGTCGAGCTCGAGGTCATCACCCCCATCATCGTGAAGGCCAACCAGATCATCGAAGCAATCCGTGAGAAGTTCATCGAGATCATCGTCATCCATCAGGAGATCCTCCAGGTCCCCACCATCGAGGAGAAGATTGTTGCCGTCACCCAGCAAAACACCCAAATCAAGGAGGTCGTTGTCAACCGCGACAAGATTGTCGAAGTCGATAGGTTCATCACCAAGACTGACACCAAGAACTACGTTCAGGACAACGTTAAGATCGTTGACAGGTTCGAGGACCGATCTATCCCAGTGTTCTCCACTGTCGAGAAGATCGTTGAGGTTCCACACATCCTCGAAAAGATCGTCGAGAAGATTGTCATCATGCCTCAGATCGTTGAGGTTATTAAGTACGTGCACGAGATCATCGAAGAGGAGACTCTTGGTGTTGCCGTCGGTATTGACATTTCCATCCAGGAAACCCGCTACAAGGAGCTTTATGGAGTTCTCAAGATCCGCTTCGAGACTCTGTTGACCGAGTTGAGGAGACTCCGCACTAAGCACCCCGAACTCAAGGTCGCCATCGACGTTGTCGAGAAGTTCCTTATTGAGTTCGATCGACTTGCTCAATTCCAGCGCATTGTCGCTGTCGAGAAGGAGAAGATCGTTGAGATTGAACACAACGTGCCAGTTTTGGTCCCCACTCGCGATGCTATTTCCATCCGCACCGACCTCGCAAACGCTCTGCTTATCGAGAAGCTCGTTCTTGAGCTCCGCCGCTTGAGAAAGGAGAACCCCGCTCTGCGATTCAACCTTGACGAGGACGTCCAGCTGATCTTCTTCAGCGAACTCGGAGGTGCCAGCCTACCCGCCAATCTTTCTGAGGAACTCAACGGTCAGCTCCGCTCATACACCGATTCGATGTACCGCAAGTTCACCGACTTGGGAGGTCAGTGGACCACCGATCACGAGCTTATGCTCAGCACCATTCTGCAGGAGCGATTCACGCTCGCCAACCTCATCCGCAACGCTAATGTCGAGATTGAGAAGGCCCGTGCCATTGCTGATAAGAGATTGGAGGGTCTGCGCAAGTACAAGCTTGCAACTACCACCTTCGAACAGAAGTACAAGGGACTTGAGGGTGAGCTTAGCCGCATCATCAGTAACCCACAGTTCGGTGAGTTCTCTGGAACTTTCGGCCGTATCTTCGGTGATTTCAACACCTTCATTGGTACCGAAATCCGAACCATCGGTTACGAGGAGGAGCCCATCATGGTGCTTGGAGACATCCACGGCATCGATGGTAATTTCCTGCGATTGGAAAGCCGATTCCGTGAAATCGAGGCTGAAAACCGTCTGCTCCAGCAGAAGTGGTTGACCCTCCAGAAGGAACGCCCAACCAACAATGCTGCTATCGACCAGACCCGCACCATTCAGAACCTGCGAAATGAGATTAACAACCTCAACAACCAGCTCAGCACTCTGCGCAGCCAGAGCAGCGTTAACGTTAACATCTCTGCCAATACTCAAGAATATGAGATTAAGATCCGAACTCTTAACAGCCGCATTCAGGAGCTCGAGAGCCAACTGCGAACTGTCCGCATTGACTATGAGGGACAAATCCGCACTGCCAAGACTGATTCTGAGAAGGGTCTTCGTGATGCTCAGCTCAAGGCCAGCGACCTCGAGAGGAAGCTCGCTAATGCCGATCGTGAGATTACCGGTTTGAAGAAATCCCTCAGCGACAACGAGCGACGCATTGCTGAACTCACTGCCATCGTTAACACCAAAGAGTCTGGCCTTCAGACTCCCGCCCAGCTCACCAGCAGTGGCAACCTCGGTAAGGCTTCTGGACTCTCCGGTACCACCAACACCAGCAACTTCGATGCCGGACGATACGGAACTGCTACCACCAGCGGCAGCGGATTCAACTACTCCAGCCCAACTGGCGCCACCACCCCCACTTACACCAGTGGAACCGCCAATACCTATGGCGCTACTGGAACCGGCAGCGTCGTCAGGAGCGGAAGCGCCTCAGGTCTTGCCAGTGGAAACCTCTCTGGCAGTGGAATCTCTGCCGGAACTGCCCTCAGTGGCAGCTTGAACACCAGCGGAACCTTCAGCAGCAGCACCTATGGTGCCGGATCTGGACTCACTGGTGCTACCTACACCTCTGGATCCACTGGAGCCACTGGAGCAGTCGGAGCTACCTACACTTCTGGCACCAGCGGAGCTACCGGAACCACCAGCTATGGACTTTCTGGAGCCACCCGAGTTGGAGGACTGAGCGGAAGCATTAGCAACAGCAGCCTCGGCAGCGCCAGCAGCAGCAGCGTCACTGGAAGCACCTCTGGATACGTTCCAGGCCAATACAGCGCCAGCAGGACTGCCGGTCAGCGTTGATTGATGAGTTGAGAATCATTATGTGTTTGTTAGTTCTTTGGGTATCAAAACCGTGGTAAGCGTAGTCTTTCGAGCTCTCGTCTTAACTGATTTAGCAAGCTCGGCTGGGCTGTTGTCGTGACCGACTGGCTGGCTAATTTTGGAGGACGACAACTCCTGTTTTCGCAGCCACCCGAAAGAAATCTATAACGTTTGTTAGTATACCGATCAGAAGGTTGTTTCGAAGTTGACTCCGATTTGGATTGATTTATAGTTTTGGCTGGGGGAAGCCGTTCGGAGCTTTGCTTTGAGTCTTCTTCGTGTACCACTCTGTTGCATATCCTTCGTAGCAACTTCATCCTACCGGATAGCCACCCAAAGCCTGTGCGTACTCGCTATTCATTTACGAACCTGTCGATAAGGTCGTGACGACCTTCTTCCAGAAGAAGATTGCTCCACAAGGTCACAAGATTAACCAAAGATTCTAGCATTGTTGTACACACCATCCGACTTTCCTGATCAAATTTGGCGAGGTTCCGTACACTCATGATTCTATCAGTGCACTCTTTCACAAAACCTTTTTGGCGTTGCCGAATGGTGGAATAGATGCTGCCGTCGAGATATCCGTACAGTTTAGTTAGGGGCTCCTTCCACAGTAATCCAATACACTCGCTGTTCACAAGCTGGATCTCTTCGCAATAGCGCTGTTCCAGCACCTTGTTGGATGTCCTGCGGTACTCCAGCAGCGCCTTTACTTGCGCCAGCAACTCTGATTGGCAATGTTATAGAGCCTGGTCAATCCAGTCCAGAAACTTTCTGATCTCAGTACTATTCCTATGATAGATTAGAGCAAACTCTCTGACAGTGCGTTTGCCCATAAGCAGTCGCTCCAGTGATCGATACTCTTCCGCAATGCTGTCGAACTTACTGATGTAACTTTCAGAAGAGTCGACTTTCTTGTGCTCACGGCAAATAACTTCGATGGTCTTAAGCAATAGAACTTGCTGAACATCATCTACTTGCTCGAGCAATTCGTAATGGTTGTCTGTGAGGCAATACACGATCAGAAGTTTACCAGACTCGAGGCAATAAGGGTGCAGATAGTCTGCAAACTCGTTTGAGCCCAACAGGCTCGTCGGAAGATTCTTCTGTTGGTTATATTCCACGAAGTGCACTGTAGACTCGTAGTATGTACCAGTAAACTCATCGAAGCCAGTGATGCGGATTCTTACAAGCAAGTCTGCAGGTTCTTCACTATGCTCGCAACACAGCTGTGTCCTTAAAGCAATCCGAAGGTACACCATAAAATCGCAAACATCCCTGATCTTCAGTTCGGTAAGGTTATGCAGATAGTGCTCATCTCTCTGGAGGCAGGTCCTAGTCGGTTAGAGGGCCAGAAGATCCCAGAAGCAGTTTGCACGATACTCAAAGAAGCTGCACTTCACTGAAGAATTAATTCGGTAGCTGCTATTCGTTTCGTTGAACAACTGCTCGACGTACTGCAGTAACACTCCATCCTCTGATTTGTTTCCCAGCAATGACCTTCGTCGGTCCTCCACAGTTCCACCCGCAACCACAAACGTATGGTGGATACCTGCGAACATCTCGTCGATGAGAAACATTCCCTGCAGTTGATCGTACAGTTTAGGATTACCTGCGAGCTGAATAGCGTTGCAGTCGAGCACTAGCCCACCCCTACCTCCGAAGGTCTTGCGTATGTACAACGTATTGTGACCTGCTTCACATCTCTTGTACTTATAAGCTACATGGATTCAGTGGGTTGTCCACAGGGTACCACGCGAAGCACCACCTTGGGTCGACTTGCTTCCTTTTTAGTCTTGGAATATTCCATATAAATAGACGGTTCTGTTGCAGCCAATCTCCATCAGATACACCCTCTAATGGATAAATAGTAAACTCAGTGTCAATGGAGCTGCCGACGGTTAAGGGTGTTCACGTCCAGCACGGCTTCCCTCATCATAAGTTAGGTCAACGCATAGCTCAGCTCAATTTGGAGTTCCACGACCTCGTCTTTGTAGTTTATGAAGCTCGACTACTCCTCCAGCAACATGTTGGCAAGCATCCGTGACATCCGTTCTTCATTCACTTCCCGTTTGGTTTCCTATAGGATCACCGAATTGCTCACAGGACTGTCCTCCTTGTCGAAGATGATACCTGCCATGACAGTAGCCTGCAGGTACAAACGGTCTGCTGCCATCAACATCACACCCTACCTTAGTTGAACTGCTTACCCCAAGCTGCGAGTGGGAGATGCGTGTGGTGTGCACCCGGCCATCAACCTCCCAAATGTATGGCTGCCCGTAAACTCCATACGGGCGAAATTCGTCGAGACATTCGTTGAATGCTTCGAAGATAGACTGATGCCAGCAGTAAGTCAATGCCTGCAATTTTTAAGTGAGACCCTTGTCGAGTTTACTCCCTTCATATCGGTGGAAAAAAGCGATATTGATGACGTATTCAGTTGATTATGTGTTTGCACTGGATGACGATGAACTCTCGTCTCCGATTTCTCTGAGGCTAAGGTATTCCAAGACCTCCTTGGACGAAGGTCCCAACGGATGGTTGATGTTACGGAGTATTGACAGCACATCTAACTGGTCTGCCTCCTCAATGATGTAAGTAATGAGCCCAGTGATGTAGCTCTTAACCTCAGCAAAGTCAGTACGGATGCCTTTGTTTACTGTTGGCTTCTTCATAGAGGCTGAGGGTTTGGTTGCTCGGTGTGGTTTGGGTGTGCCAGCCATCGACTGGATGCTTTTGATGTTTATGAGCTATTCGCAGACCTGAGTTATTTCAAGCTGCATTATTGACTCGAAGACTGCCTGTCTGCTGAAGAGCTGCCTGCGCATATATTTGCTCATCTCCTCACTACGCAGGCTCTTCGTTCGTTGTTCTTATTTTGTTACGGGGGTCGTGAAGAGGTCTTCTTCCTGTGAGCTATTTAAGTTATCCAAGCTTAGTCTTCGCCAGCTAGAGTCCTGCTCAGGTTTTGGTGTTCCTCTCTCGGAAGGTGCCTCTTCGGAAATAACCTCATCGACAAATGCTTCCAAACAATCTTTCTTTGGGGCTTCGAGGAGCTTGCCTACCGATGTGAGTGGTATTAATGTTTCCTTAGATTCATCGTCGTCCATGCATCGCCGAGCAAAGCATTGTATTTTCCCACCACTACCCATGATGGACTTGTCTTCCGCATCAAGGTACACGTGTGGATGCTTCTTTGAAGAGCTGCTGCTGAGGGTGCCTCCGCATTCGTCCAGCCTATTTTCAAGGCATCGTTTTTCAGATGCTGATTTGTTTTTGAGTCGTTGTACGATACCAGTTTCCTCCACCAATTCACGATAGCGATTGGGTAGATGCCCTTCTTGCTTCGGAGCTTCCCGAACAATGCTCGACTGCAAACTTGACTGTCCCTCAATCCACTTCTTGTTGAGCTCTGTGTACTGTATCAGCTGCTTCAGCAAATGTTAGTGCTGGGACTTATCCGAGAGGTTTTCGCTGATGAGTGTGTTGATTCGGTTCCACTGCTCCAATTGATGGGCTTTAAAATACTCAATTTATTCCTGTGCGACTGCTGAGGTCGAATGGGCTATGGAGTCTTGTCGCACAGAGGTATCTGGCGAACGAAATTATGAGCTCCCTGGGCTGCTCTCTTCCGGGTATGTCTCTTGCCGATTCTTTTGAGCCGATATGGTTTTCTCCACTAAATCTTAATACTTGCGGATGTTGAACTGGAACTCTTCTGAAAGCTCTTCTTCGGAGCGTTACCGACTTGCTTCCTTATACTCATCGATGGTGAGAATTGCGAATTCATTGACAGCGTCCACTTGCTCTCTCTCCCTAGCTGACGAACCTTCGAAGCTGGGTGTCTTGGATATTTGTTCGACTTTTAGTAAACAGTTCCGCGTGAAAATATCGCCGTAGAAAGTCATTAACTTTCTCTTTTTATAGTTTCGCCACATCCTTTGGATTTTGATGGCAGCTTACTATCTCAACCTATCCGTCAGGCAACTTCTCAACTTTACCTTCTTGGCAGGTGTTGGTGGTGCGGATGGTTTCTTTTTCGTGAAACTCAGACAGTTTGGAACACGTGTTTCCGTGAAATTCATCTTCTTGGACAGTGTTCCTTTCGGTTCGGGACTGCTCTGGCTTGGTTGGGCGCCGACGGAACTTATCTCTGTTCGGATTAGTCTTTCCACAAGTGTTTCGTTCGAACGCAGATGCTCTTCCTAAGGACTCTGTTCACGTGTATAGTATGGATGCTCGGTGTCAAACCTCTTCCGTTTTGGACGCTCATAGATTGCCGAGTTGTCCATTCGAGACCGACTGTTTGGCACTGACATTCGATACTTGGGACGTGTCATATCCACCGACTTCGACTTCTTTCGTTTTTCCATGTTGGTCTTTTTCTTGAGTTCCTTGGAACCTGCTCCCTTCGACCCATCACTATTATTCCTTCTGGAGTGTTCATTTGACTTCATCTTCGCCCTGTTGTCTGGCCTGTCCCTGGACATCACCCGACGATGCCTGAAAGGATCCTGGATGCCACTGGTTTAAGGCTACTGCGTTAGAAACTTCACTGAAGTAAACCATAGCACTACCAATTCGAGTTTGCTCAGTCCTACTGATAGTATTCAACATCTTTTTCTTTTTGGTAGGTTTGGCAGGTTTGCTGGGAAGGTAACTGGCCAGCATTGCAGACATGGGCATCTCAGGTTTCTACTTCCGTAGCAATTTTGGTTCGTCTTCTGAATATAACCAGTGGTTACTGCTGGTTGGTTCCGATACGAATTTCTCCCGCACGGGCGGCTTATCCTTCCGCTACGGCATCAGGACCACTGCGACCTTCTTCTTGCGTGGCTCCTCAGCAACCACGCCGTTGACTACCGTTGGTTTGTTATGCTTGCCGAGAGTGATGTTGTATGATATGTTGATGTTGATGTTCTTGCTGGGGTGCTGGGGGGGAGTGCCGCCGCGCAGCCGCTTATTGTCCTTCGGCAGCATTTAAATTTATAGTTATTGTAGGTTGGGCTCGTCGCGTGCAGAGCCGTCACCCAACCGTCAAGCCAAGCGACAACGGAGGAGGACGTGCACTGCCGATCTCCGGCAAGTATTAGATTATATGGGGTTAATAATCCTGCTGGTCGTGCTGGCGGTGCGCTGCGACGAGTACACGTTCGGCAAGTCAGTGCAGCTGGTGAATAGTGGGCAGTACCATTACGTTGCCAGCGGCGGATACGTGTCCATGCTGTTCAGCTCTCTAAGCCTCACGAACAACCAATACACCGAGGCCAGTATCAATGCGACCCTCAACATTTCGATCTACAACGGTGGCAACACCACGAGCAACTTCTCCTACGACTTCCTCACGTTCCCATCTAACAACCAACAAGCGGCCGCACAGTTCCGCTGCTACCAAAACTACGTCGACCTGCAGATGAACACCAACATGAACTGCACCATCCCCAACTGCTCACCGTGTGGCAGCAGCAACCAATGCATCGCTCAATGCTTCAACAGTGGCATCAATTCGGCGTGTTGCTGCAGCAGCTGTAGCAGCAATTACAGCTTCCAAATCCTCAATAACACCAAATTTAGCGACCTCAGCAGTAACCAGCTGGTCATGGTGTTCGACAACTCCGACTTTCTTGGGCCTTACAACCAGGTATTCGTTGTGCTAGCTTAGACGATCTCGCCCATGGCACTGCTGGTCTACTACTAACTCAACCTCGACCTCAACGAGTAGTACGAGGTGTTGCTCTACATCGTGTTGGGGCTGTTCCTGCTGTTCATCATTATTATGGTGGCGACGTGCATCTGGCTCTACCGGAAGATAGACGCCACAGGCAAAGAGCTGTTCCTGTTCGAAAGGGACCAAAATGGCCTGAGCGTGAAGTAAGAGTGATCATAGGTACCTACTTACCGACCAGATTTTGCTGCTTGCATTATAACTATCCTGCATGTGCCATAAAATATATTGTTGGAATCATACATGAACTACCCGACGTTCGAACGAAGTGACGCGCAGTTCAGTCCAGCCCCACCACCTTATGGTCGACCTCAACCTTACGGTCAACAGAACTACCCACCCGCCTTTAACAACCAACCGCCAGGTACAACAGTCGTGCCAAAATAGTTATCGTGGTCAACCAAAGCAATGAAGGTTCGCTATTGCCTAACGACGCAAGCTTCTCCAACGTGTCCACCAAGGTCTGCTGCCGTCAGTGCAACCATGCCGGCATGACAGTTGTGAACTCCCACATGGGCTGTTCCACTATCCTGTGGACCCTGTTATTCCTGCCTTGCCTGTTCGGGCTCATATGCTGCTGTGTCGACACCTGCAAGGATAAGACCCATATGTGCTCCAAATGTGGCTCTGTCGTCGGAGAGTACAAAAAGCCGTGCTGCTGAATCCATCTTAATATCTATAGTCTTTCTTGGCAGTTTCAGTATTAGCAGTGGTGGTGTAATGTTGCTGAAGATCCAGCAGGCAGCAGTACCTCTTGCGTCATACCAACCAGATGGAATTATGAGGAAAATATGAGACTGGTTGGACGGCCCAAAGGAAGTCTGAAGTTGGGTGTGTTAGCTTGCTGCTGTATAAATTTAATGTTGATCGCAAAAGGAGGCGATACCGAAAAGGTCAAACTCTCACTTCCCACGACACACAACGCTCACGAGAGGGCAGCCGAAGATGATCCGGTGCCTCCAGATCTTGCAACCAGTGGCTCGGAAGGAGAAGAGGAGGTACCAATGAGGCTAGTTGCAGTCTACTGACGTGGCTGACATGCGCACCCTCACAATCGCCCTTCTCAACGTGAAGTCGATCGACCAAGTGCGTCAGCGCTACCTCGACAAGCTGTTCGAGGTCGGACTGCTGCGCAGCCAACCGACGAAGAAGCACCAATCGAGTAAGTCCGTTCTTACTCCCAGTAATTATCTTCGACTGGGACGATACGCTATTGTGCACGAGCTTTATCGGCGCCTTCCGTCCCAACGAGCTGCCCGAGGAGGTCAGGCTAGCCATGCTGGCACTTGAAAAGCAAGCAGTACAATAGTGAGAGATGGTAGGTTAAGATGGTGGAGCGAGCGACTAACTATGGCCAAGTCTTCATCGTCACGAACGCCATTAAGGGTTGGGTGTAGCGCAGCTGTAAGCTTTTCATGCCAAAATTTCAAGCGTTTCTAGAAGAGCATCCTTTTATTGAGGTGGTTTCGGCTCGTGATCAGCACTAAATTCATTTTCCCGGAGATCACCTGCGCTGGAAGATCGAAGCCTTCAAGAAGATAGGAGATAGATTCGAACAGAATGTACAGCGATGAGATAATGCAGCTGACCACCAACATCATATCTGTCGGCGACTCCACTATTGAAGGTGAGTCAGCTGTGCACCTAAGCCAGTATTTCTCGGAACGGTTACTCAAGACTGTGAAGCTTCGGTAGAATCCTTCACCGGATGAGCTGACCAAACAGCTGCAACTCATCTATCACAGCTTCGATGAAATCCATTCGACGACCAAGAACCTCACAATCAAGCTGGAGAAGAAACGACAGCATGCCATATGACTTCTACTACAAACTATAAACAGGCAGAGTCACTCATAGACCAGACCAAGGTGTTATGCTTTCACTAACTGTTGAATCACCTTTTCGTAAACGTAAAAGTTCAGGCCGTAGACCGGCATAGCACGGAGCATGCAGATATTGAAGCCAGGTAAATGACGGCGCCAGCCTTATTGCTTGATTTCTCTCCACCCTCGTGCAATTCCCTTCAGTCCTTTATACTGCGGTTCATCTAGGCTGTCGTGCTGAACTCTCGTTTTTATGAGGTCCAAAGGATACGAAATTGACCAGTAGGACAACCCAGCGAGTGCGCCGCATGGAACAATTTAGTGGACTTCCACTTTGCCGTGAGTCTTGATATGCCTCTTCGCCCATTCATAAGAAAGGTAGTAGAATCCGGTCGGAATGAGTTCTCGGAAGAGTGTGACGGTAAAGCCTTGGTAGACTCCCTTGAGCCCGTGCGATTTGTAGATCTTTTTAAGTACGTCCATGGAGCCTGCGTATTGGTTTCCATAGATCTGCAGCTGCATGCGGATCTTGCCGTGTTCAACTGGCGCCGATATGCTGGTCCCCACAAAGCCAGCCAGCACGCCCGACAGGAATATCTCCTTGTAGTTGAGCTGCTAGCCGGCTTCTTTGCGCATAATGGACTTGAAGATTTAGTTGCACCCCATCTCCACAGAAACCAGGAGCCCAGTCCCGACTAATGGCGACAGCGTTCCTGCATGGCAGATGTCGACTACCTTTGAAGAAACTGGTGACGCCCTCGTTTCGAAGCATTCGCGACGCGCAGTCTTTGATGGACTTGTACTACTCGTTGGCCTGCAGCCTCACCTTGACAGTGTCGAAGGGTTGCCCGAGCAATACCTGCGTGAACCCTGCATGGACGCCTGCGTACCTCCCAGCACTCCAGCGGCAAACTCGTCGAAGGTGAGCCAATACGTATCCGATTTCTTACTCGACATTAGATGCCAACAATAATCACTGCAGCTTGGACTTGAGGACCCACAGCACGAAGAACGAAATAACTCTGGTGAGGATGCTCATGCCGACGAGCACTCCGACCGACTCCCACATGCCAATGTCGAAGTTCAGCAGCGATATTGGCGCGTTCGTCCCGTTGAATTAGTTGTTAGCGAGGCCCACAAAGGTGTACTTGATCGGAGATATGTACTCGATCCAACCGATCCACTCCGGCAAGTCCTTTCTGTTCTTGTAGAAGCCGCTGAAAAGCATGAAGGGTAGCACGAGGAGCGGGACCATTCCGGCTGCGGTCTTGGGGTCGCTGAAGAAGCTGCTGCTGAGCAGGCCGAATGAGGTGCCTGCGAGGGTGCACAGGAAGAGGAACAGGTAGAAGACGAAGAAGTTCTCAGCAGTGGATTTGAGGTCCATCATCCAGTACACGACGATGGCAGTGATGAACGGTATGATGAGCAGGTAGGGGATCTCGACCATGTTGCGGCTGAGGTAGTAGCCACCTACCGAGTACATCTTACTGCTCTGCTCCTTGAGGAACACGTTCTTTTCAAGCGGGAAGGTAAGGATCATCGGACTCAGCGAAGACATGAATGCCGAGATTCCCAGGAAGAAGAATGCACCGTTCTTCGAGTTGAATCCCTTGGACAGACCCTGCATAGTGTAGTCGCTTTCAAGCTTCCAGAATAAGGCTCCGGAAACCAAAGCGAGCAGGATCGTTTGGATGAGCCGGGACCTCATGATCAAAGGGTTGCGTCTGATATTAAGGAAGTCCCTCCAGATGAGGGTGCCCAATCCACGGCAGAAGCTCGTTCCGATCACTCGGCTTTCCCAAGTTCCTTGCTCAGAGCCTTCGATCATTTCGTTGATGGGCCCAGCGAGGTGTCGCTAGTAGTTCTCAAAGTATTTTGGGTAATTTTCCACGTTGGCCTTCGACTCGTGATGCATGATCGACATAAAGTAGTCTGGAGGGTTGCTGAAGTCTGGAGCTTTGAAGCCCATCCTGGCGAAGTAACCTTCAGCGTCAGCCGACGGCCCCTGATATACCAGCTTGCCGGCCACAAGGAACACCAACCGGTCGAACAGTTGGTAGATTTCGGAACTGGGCTGATGGATGGTCATGGCGATGGTCTTGTTGTTCTTGGAGGCTAACCGTTTCATGTACCAAACAATCACATAGGCAGTGAGGCTGTCCAACCCGGAAGTTGGCTCGTCCAGCAGCAGTACTTGGGGATCGCTGATAAGCTAGAAAGCGATTGACGTTCGCTTCTTTTCACCTCCGGAGATTCCCTTCAGTTCCGGCCCACCTATGAACACATCCACGCACTTCTCCAGCTTCAAGTCGCGAACCAGCTTGTTGACCTTAGCGTTGCGTTCCTCTGGCGACAAGTTCAGTTTCAGTGCAGCTGCGAATTCCAGTGTCTCTCGTACAGTCAGGGTCTGCATGAGAATGTCCGTCTGCATGACGTAGTTTGCGAAGTCTCCGAACGAACCGAAGTCGTATGGTTTCCCATTCACCTTCAAGTCCCCTTGAATCTCCACAGTACCGCTCTTATCGATGCGGCAGGCAAGGATATTCAACAACGAAGTTTTGCCAGCACCCGAAGCACCCATAATGGCGGTTACCTTGCCATGCGGAATGATACCGGTGACATCCTTGAGAATCTCCTTCTTGATGTTGGGCAATCGATTGCAGATGGTTCTGTTCTCATCAGGCACCTCAACCGTATAGCTGAGATGTTGAAATACAATATCGATGGGCGGGACATTCCCATCGATCATCCTGTCGAAGGACAGCTGTTCGGCAAGTTGCATTGCTATCAAATTCCAATTATTTTCTGATCACACTTAACCAAACTTAACAAAGCAAAAATAATTAGGGCTAACGACGAACTTCGCCGCGGATTCTTCGTATAATATGAAAAGGCTGCCCGAATTGCCCAAACTACGAATTAAAAAGCAGGTGAGGTTTGACCAGTCAGACTCGAGCAAGATAGGCGAACACTTCGGAATCTTTTGGGTCGACCATTCGAAGAGTATCAAGGAAATACATGCTGAGGAGGACCTGTAGGATGGGCCATCACCAACAGTCATCGAAGTGGGATCAGGCATCTACAGGGCACTCAATATCATTGAGGGGCTCATCTTGCTGTTCAATTCGACGGTCACGCCGGTGATTCTAGCCTACGGTCTCATGGGAGACAGTTATAAGGAGCTGATGTACAGTTCTATCGTTACGGATTTTGTCTACCTTCTGGTGATGCTGTGCAAGTTCCGCACGTGCTACATGACCAATGAGGGCGTTCAGGAGCATAACCAGCGCAAGCTATTTCTAAACTACCTCACAGGCTGGTTCTTGCTTGACTTGGTGAGTGTATTCCCCACTGAGCATCTCACCCACTTCCAATTCGATATGTCAATAGTGAGGGTACTCAACTTCGGTTACGCCTACGATATGACCTATGTGTGGCTCAGCAATGCAATACTCAGCAGCCTCAATAGGTTGGTGGAGGACTTCCGACCGAAGTTTCGCAGAGTCATCAACTATATCGTACTGTTGCACGTACTCACCTGCATGTGGGTGTACATGAACAGAATGGAGGGAGGTAGCACCCTGTTTGATACCTAGACAGTCAGCAAAGCTGGCGAAATCGATACCTGCCTAACTGCTCAACCCAGTAGCTGTACCTGCAATCACTGTACTTTGTGTTGATGACGGCTTCGTCAGTGGGTTTCGGCGATATGGTGCCACTCAGCGACACGGAGTACGTCGTAACGATTGTGCTGATGCACTTCGGGGTTATCGCCTACTCACTGATCTGTGG
>Ga0075152_10001244_pt1 | contig 18390 bp, 10 predicted proteins | sample JI61114C2DNA_FD_70964 | JGI IMG/M metagenome (GOLD analysis project Ga0075152, IMG submission 70964) | Wastewater effluent complex algal communities from Wisconsin, to seasonally profile nutrient transformation and Carbon sequestration -... | ecosystem: Engineered > WWTP > Effluent > Algae...
ACACTGATCAAGCTCGGTGCCGGCCCGGCCACCGCATCCGTCAGTTTTGATGCGACGATTGTTTCGATCAAGGCAGACCTGAAGGAGGGCGCGGACACCATCGTGTTTCAAAGCGTCAAGCTGGTGAAGGACGTGACGGTGAACCTGGGCATCGGCGCCAACACCGCCCGCTTCAACGAGCTGTCCATTGGCGGGAATCTTTCCATCCAGGGGGGCAACGATGCGGATCAGATCTTTTTCCGCGACCGGCTGCTGGTGGGAGGGAACGCCACCTTCGCCCTGGGGAATGGCACGAACTCCGTGGAATACACCCCGGGCGCACCCGGCTTTGACGCCATCCAGATCGAAGGCGCGCTGAAGTACACGGGTGGCACCGCCGGGGATACGCTGCTGTTCAACATCGCTTCCGCCATCCTGCTGGGCTCGGTGGACTTCGCGCCCGGCGCCGGCGGTGGCTCCCTGACCCTGGAGTCCACCAAGGAAGTCATCATCGGCGGCAAGTTCAACCTCACGACGCTGGACCACCCGGGGGCCCTTTTTGAAACCAGGGTGGCCTCCCAGGAGATCGTCTCCATCGGCGGCGCCCTGACGGTGAAGAACGGCACGGGCCAGAACGTGCTGACGATGTTTGGGACGGATGCCCTGCTCATTGGCGGCGCGGTTTCGGTGACCCAGGGCAACGTCAGCAGCGCGGCGAGGAGCGAGGTCATTCTGACTTCGACCGACCATGTCTCCATCGAAGGTGGGGTGACGATCAAGAACGGCAATGGCGACTACACCAACCGAATCTCGGCGGCGCAGGTGGAGATTGACGGCGCGGTGGCGGTGACGAATGGCAACTCCGGCGCGACGAGCACCCGGAACGAAATCTCCAGCATCGGGGGTTCTCTGGATATCCAGGGTGGAATCTCCTACACCAACGGCAGCGGCACCTACACCAACGAGGTGGGGCTGGCCGGGTCCTCGGTGAACGTGGGCGGCACGATCAAGATCGTGAACAAGGACTCGGCCGCGGATTTTACCGGGAACACGATCTTGGGGGCCCGCTTGTTCAGCGCCGGTGTGAGCATCATGAACGGCATGGGCAAGTTTTTCAACATAGTTGCGTTTGCCGATGGACGAATCGCAGGGAACCTGCAAGTCACCAACGGAGACTCCACGGCGGAGGTGGGCAACAGCTTTTCCCTGCCGCTGGTGACGGGGAACCTCACCCTGAAAAACGGCAATGGGGACTACGAAAACAATTTCTTTTCAGGCAACAGCCCGAGTCTCCGGGTGGGGGGGAATTTAAGCATCACCAACGGCACGGCCACCGCCGAGACCCGGAATCTGTTCTTTGTCTCCGCCCTGGATGTGGATGGCAGCCTCACCATCAAAAACGGCGACGGCCATTGGGACAATTTCATCGGCAGCAGCCTGGTGAACATCAAAGGCAGCTTGTCCGTCACCAGCGGAAACACCAACAACTTCATCAACTACAATTTCAACGTGACGGAGGAATTCCGTGTGGGTGGCTCGGTCAGCATGGTCAGCGGCAATGGAGACGTCAGCAACTTCCTCGGCAGCGGCGGCGCGCTACTGATTGGCGGCAGCGTGCTTCAGCAGACCAGCGTTCGGTCCTCAGGCGCAACCCCCTTTATCATCTCTTCTCCCAACTTGGTGGTCAAGGGCGGTGTGACCTTCAAATCCGCCGGGGGTGACACGACCACGGTGCTCGGAAACGGCGGTCAGCAGGTCTCCGTCGGCGGTGCCCTGAATGTGGCGATGGGGGATGGCAACGACAGCTTTTCTGGCTTTGGCTTCCTCAGCGTGACCACGGGGGCGGTTTCCATGTCGTTTGGAAATGGTAACACGAGCAGCACCCTGGGCTCAAACTTTGGCACGGTGATCAAGGGCGGCCTCAGCGTGAGTTCTCTGGTGGGGGATGACAGCTTTACGCTGGTCGGCGGCAGCCGCATCGGCGGCGCGCTCTCTGTCAACTACGGCGCTGGTTCCACGGGGACATTCTTCGCCAACAACTTCGAGTCCGTGGAAGTGGCGGGTGCGGTGAACCTGAACTTTACGGGATTGACGGGCGCGGCCACGGTGACGCTCAACCGGCTGGCGGCTCAGGGGAACGTGACCTACATGGGCTCCGCCGGGGCGGACACCCTCGCCATCCGCCAGGCGGTTTTCCGTGGCAACGCCACCTTCAGCACCGGGAACGGGGCCGACCAAGTCTCCATCAATGACTCGCTCTTCCTCGGCACCCTGGGCATCCAGACGGGCGAGGGCGCGGACATCGTGAACATCGAACATCTGACCTTCGACGCCGGATTCAACCTCACCGCCCGCTCCATCTTCCACAAGGCCGTGGCCATCGCCACGGGTGACGGCACCGACACCATCATCCTCGCCGGAAGTGTCTCCGCGCTCACCGCCGAATTCAAGGCCGGCGTCATGGTGGACGGCGGCCTGGACGTTGACACCATCACCAAGGGCACCAACCTCACCGGCACAGTGACGGAGACGAACCTGCCTTGAGGCTGCGGTCAAACACATCGACACGAAGACACCGCTTTCAAAGCCACCACGATCCCAAAGCCCGATGACTACCAAGGCACCTACGGCTTCTTCATGAGCGTCCTGCGGAATGCCACGAGTACCACCGGCCAGGGTGGTGCCACGATGCTGCTGCCGAGGCCGTGAGGACTATCTCAGATTCACCGCCCCACCATCAATGGGATACGAGCTGCCGGTGACGAAGCTGGCCTCATCACTGCAAAGATACAGTGCCAGCGCGGCGATCTCGTCCGGCTTGGCCATGCGGCCGATGGGCTGCGCCTCGCTGAGCTTTTGAAACATCTCCGCCTCACGTCCGGGATAGGTCGCGGCGAGGTAACCATCGACAAACGGCGTGTGGACTCGTGCCGGGGAGATGCAGTTGCAGCGGATGCCCTGCTTGATGAAATCCTTCGCCATCGAGAAGGTCATCATCAGCACCGCGCCCTTCGTCATGGAGTAGGCAAAGCGATCCGCCAGCCCCATCTGCGCCGCGATGCTGCACATGTTCAGCACCACGCCGCCGCCCTGAGCCACCATGCGTTCGATGGCCGCCTGCGAGCAGTTATAGACGCCCTTGATGTTCACGCGGTAGAGCCGGTCCATGTCCGCCTCCTCCGTCGTCAAAGCGGTGCCGATGTGAGCGATGCCTGCGTTGTTCACCAGGATGTCCAGCTTTGCGCAGCGCGTGCTGATCTCGGCAAACACCGCCTTCACCGCCGCCTGATCTCCCACGTCCAGAGCCCCTGCATGAGCGCTGCCACCGGCGGCGATGATCTGATCCACCGTGCCCTGTGCCGACTCCAGCTTCAGGTCCAGCACTTCGACGTGCGCACCTTGTTTGGCGAAGAGCAGCGCGATGGCCTGGCCGATGCCGGAGCCTGCGCCTGTGATGACGGCGGTTTTTTGAGAAAGGGAAAACATGAGGAGCAGATGATGAGACCAGCGTTACACGAGATCAAATCCAACCACGCATCCAATAAACACCAAGTCCGATGATCTCGTGCAACCAGGAGGCGATGCCCTGGAGCGAGCCGAGTTTCGGCGAGTGCAGCCAGCGCGTGTCGCCTATGTTGTTGAAGCTGCTGATGTAGTCACAGGGCACCGGGTCCACCACCACGCCTGCCTTTTCAAACACCGCCACGGAGCGCGGCATGTGCGCCGCCGAGGTCACCAGAAGCACACGCTTCCAGCCCTTCTCCTTGAACATCGCGGAGACCTTCACGGCTTCATCGTGCGTGTCCCTGCACACGCCCATGCTCACGATGTTGTGCGGCAGCTTCAGGGTGTCCTTCAGGTAACCCACCGCCGCATCTGCCTCCGAGTACCACACGCCATTCTCCCGGTAGCCGCCGCCCGTGACGATCATTACCGGTGCCTTCCCCTGAGCCAGCAGACCCAGCGCGCTCGTCATGCGATCCACGCTGCTGTTAAAATTAATCCGCGCCGGCTCCTTGAGGGAGGGGGCCGCCCCGCCGCCAAGGCAGACCACCGCATCCGTCGTTGGTGCCTCGGCGATCAGCACGGAGGGATACTTGCCCTCCAGCCCAAAGAGCAGCCAGGCCGTCAGCGGCGTGCAGGAAAAAAGCGTCAGTCCCAGCCAGGCGATCCCCGGCAGCCAAACCTTCCGGTGCTCCCTCTTCCAAAGTCTTCGGCAAAGCCAAAGACCGATGACCAGCCAGAAGAAACCCAGCGGATGGATGAAAAGGAGGAGTTCTTTCAGCAGAGACATGACCGTGGTGCTTCAGCAGACGCGGCGTGCCCTGCTTCCGGTTCCTTCTCGTCTCTTCTCCACCTCCTTTCAAGCCAGCGGCACGTCAAAATACTCCAGCGCCCACTCCCGCATGTAGCGCACCTCTGTCGGCGTGAAGCAGTAGATGATCAGTTCGGGATTGTCCGGCGTCCGCAGGTAGGCGCGCAGCAGCGGGTTGCTCTCCCAGATCTCCTTCAGCAAGGCCGCATCCGTGACGATGCCCGCCACCGCCGTGATCCGCACCTGATGGTGATCCTCATCCGTGTAGCACAACTCCGCCTTTGGGTTCGCGGCCAGTTGGGCCGTCTTGCCATACCTCCGCAGATTCGCCACATAGATGGTAAACCCCTCCGTCTTCACCGGCGAGACCGGACGCACTCTTGGTTGGTCTCCCTCCATCGTCGCCAGCATCGGAAACTTGGCCCGCCGGATGGTGGCGAGCGCGAGGGAAGGGACTTCGGAGGGATCGACAGGCTTGGGCTGGGGTTGGGACATGTTAAAACCGATACGTCAGCCGCACGCGGAACATTCGTGGTTCGATGGGATGGATGTGTGTGTCGCTGATGACACCGCCGCCGGGGTTGCTGTCGTAAAAGTAGCTGATGTCATTGTCTTTCCGGTCCAGCAGGTTCAGGCAGTCCACCGCTGCTTCCCAGCTTTTGCGGCGGTAGCCCACGGTGGCATTCACCATGATGCTGTCCTTGCCGCGCACGGTGTCGGTTTCCTCCAGCGGACTGTTGGCGAAGACTCGTACACGCGCCCCGGCGAAGAAGCCGTCGTCATTGCCCTGCGCTCCTAGATTAATGCCACCGCTGAACATGATCGGCACGCTGTTCGGGATGTGGTCCGCCCCGCTCGGCTGGTCCTGGAGACGTGCATGAGTCACCGCCAGTTCAGCATCGGCGCTGAACCAATGGCTTGGCCGCCAGTAGCTCGCCACTTCGATGCCGTAGCGGTCGCTGCCAGGTCCGGGTTCATTCGTGCCAGCATCGCCCACATAGATCAGCTCGCTGTCACTGCGCAGCCAGAAAAAGGCGAGTGTCGTCGTCACGTCTGGCACAGCCTGCGTGCGCAGGCCGATCTCCGCGCCCATCGTGCGCACCAGTGCATCCGCGCTGCCGCGCCCGGCGGACACCCCGCGCGCGTCATTGCTGTGAAAGCCGGTGCCGAAGTTTAGATACAGTTCCGTCTTTTTCCACGGGCCGAAGATGGCGCTGAACTTCGGACTCACGATGCCGGCGGTCTCCGCGTCCTGGCCATCCACCGTGCTCTTCAGCGGCTCGAAGTAATAGAGGTCACCACGCACCCCGAGCACCGTGCGGAACCACGGCGTCCAGCGCGTCGTCGCCTCTCCATACAGACCGATGCTGCTTTGCAGGATGTCGTCCTGCCGCACTTCAGAGAGGCGGTTGCGCTGGCGGGTCTTCCACAGACCGATGCCGTCGATGATGTCCGTGCGCGTTTGCAGGCCGAAGGTGAGGTCCGACTCGATGCCCATGAGCTCTCTCTTTTCCCAGGTGCGGGACACCTGACCGCCCAATACCCAGCGCTGCTCCGCCTGCTGGAACTGATCACCATTCACCGGGTCATCCAGGAAGTAGGTGAAGTTCGAGTAGAGATCCAGGAGGTAATAAATGGCATACACATTGGCACGCGTGACCACGTCGTCATCCCGATGCTCAAAGGCCACGTTCAGGCTGTAGCGCTCGCTCTCCCCACCGGCGCTGCGGTCCAGGGAATCGAAGGCATCCAGCGTGCCGTTCTCCACCAGATCAGACGGAATTTGATCCGTGCTCGTCCAGCTCCCGTGATAGCCCATGAAGGTGACGGAGAGCTTCGTGTCCACGTCCTGCTTGAACCAGCGCAGCAGTCCGTTCCAGCGGCTAAACTCCTCCGCCTGTGCCCAGGGGCCGTCGTAGTAGTTGTATTCCAAAGCATAAGTTAGGCCCTGTGTCACCCCTTCCTCCGCCTTCTTGTCCAGGAGCAGTGTCCCGGCGATCAAGGCACGGTAATAGTTGTGCTCCCCGAACTCCAGACGGATCAGGTTCTGCGGCATCACATCCCAGAGCAGGAAATTGGCACTGCCCGCACTGGAGAGGTCTCCATCTGCCGCCGTGTAGGTGCCTTTGGCATAGTCCAGCGCCTCCACCATCTCGGGGATCAGCAGATTGAGATCCGTGTAGCCCTGGCCGTGGGCGTGCGTGCGCATATTCAGCGGCATACCCTCCAGGCTGATGCTGAAATCCGTACCGTGATCCAGGTTAAAGCCACGCAGGAAGTACTGGTTCGCCTTTCCGCCGCCTGCGTGCTGCGTGATCATCATGCCGGGGATCGTCTCCAGGATCTCCCCGCGCCGCATGAGGGGCCGTGAGAGGAAATCGCGCGGGGTCGCCCGTCCCTTCGTGGCACTGTCCGTCACCCCGAGCAGGTCGTCCGCCTTCCCATCGATGATGATTTCCTCCAGCTCCATCGGAGCCAGCGTGGTGGCAGGAGTTTGGGCGATCAGCGCCGGGGCTAAGGACAGGGCGAGGAGGGAAAAGAGTCTTGAAGGCATCCAAAGGGGGAGGTTGTCCCCTCTTCAGACGATTTCCCGAGACCAAGCCCATAAAATCGAAGGTGATAAAGAAGTTCTGCCGACCAAGACGGGGATGGCTTGAGCGCGGTGGACCTTTGGGCGGCGGTAAGAGCAGCTTCCGTGTCTCCAGAAAACTCTTTTTCCAGGCTGATGGGAGCTTGGCTCCGAGCCTGTCTCCTCCTCCTGCACACCACAGATGATCGGAAGCCTTTAGGTTAATGCATGTCCGGCCGTTGGCCGATGGTGACGGGGACTTCGATGAGCTGGCCGTTGCGGAAGACGGTGAGGGTGGCTTTGGAGCCGGGAGTCAGTTCGCGGATTTTGCTGAGCAGCTCACGCGGAGTGGTGAAGGGCTTGCCATTCAAGAGGGTGATGACATCGCCAGGGCTGATGCCGGCGGCGAGGGCAGGGGAGGCGGCGTCGAGATCGGTGACGTAGGCACCAATACGGGAGGTGCGGAGGCTGGCGTCGATGGCGAGGGCTTCGGAGCTGAGTTCGAGGCCGAGGTAGCCGGAGCTGCCACCTTTGGACTCGGAGCGGATGGCGTCGATGACGGCTTTGGCGTCGTTGGCGGGGACGGCAAGACCGATACCCTGCCAGGCGCGGACGTTTTGATCTCCTTGGTAGAGGGCGACGTTGATGCCGATGATCTCGCCCCGGATATTGACGAGGGGACCGCCGGAGTTGCCGGGATTGATGACGGTGTCGGTCTGGAGGAAGTCGAGCTGGCTGTCGCTGAGATGGCGGTCGCGGGCGGAGATGATGCCCTGGGTGACGGTGCCGCTGAGGCCGAAGGGATTGCCGACGGCGAAGACGAGCTGGCCGACTTTGGCGCTGTCGCTGTTGGCGAAGGTGAGGGCGGGGAAGTCGTTCTTCGCGCCCTGGATCTTCAGCAGGGCGATGTCGCGCTCGCGGCTGGCGCCGAGGATGACGGCGGGGTATTGTTTGTTATCGTTGGTGGTGACGAGGACTTCACTGACATCGGCGATGACGTGGTAGTTGGTGATGATGTGGCCTTCTTTGGAAATAATGGCGCCGGAGCCGAGGCCGGGGACGACCTGGGCGCGGCCGGTGACGAGACCGAAGAAGGGATGCCAGGCAGTCTCGCCGCGGCGGACGGTCTTGGTGTTGACGCTGACGACGCTGGGAAGGACGGCGGCGCTGAGCTTCGAAAACTCGTCGTTCATGGCCGAGAGGATCTTCACGTCCTCCAGGTTCAGCTTCGGCGCAGTTGGGGCGCTGAACTCTTCGGTGCCGGGTTTTTCACCCCGGAGGAAATTGAGCAATCCATAGCCGGGCTGCTGGCTGCGCCAGAGGGAGAAACCTACGGAGGCGAGCAGGAAGATGGCGAGGGCGAAGATGAGTCGGCGGAAGGTGTCCATGCGGGGTGGTTACGATGCCGCAAGATGCAAGGCCGGACAAGGGTTGGCAATTATTTGCCTGCGGGCTTCTTCGGCGGAGCTGGAGGGCCGTGCATGTAATAGGAGTACACGATGGTGCCCTCGATCATCTGGGCCTGATGCGCGGGAAGAACGGCGGAGTACAGGACGAGGTCGGCGAGCCAGCCGGAGAAGTGGTCACTGGAGGGGACGGGCTTGCCCTGGGCATCCGTGGCGCGGCCGATCTGGAGTCGGGAAAGGGGGACGGTGGGTGGCTTGACGGTGGCCTTGGCACGGAAGGTCTTGCCGGTGGTGTCCTTGGTGCGCAGCTCGGCCTCACCGGTGGCATCATCCCAGGTGATGATGGCGATGCCGGGCAGGCAGGGGTTGATGTCTTTGCTGGTGATGGTGGCACTGGCTCCACCCGCGCCACGAAGTTCGGCGATGAGTTTTTTCTCGGCATCGACGCGGAGAGTGACCCGCACATCGCCATCGCCGCTGAGCTGGAGGATGCGGGCGGGGAGCTGCGTCTCATCCACCTGATAAGCGATGCCGAGGGTGAGCCCCTTCGGGCCGCGAGTGCTCGCCGAACCAAAAGGGAACTGCGACTTTTCCCCACCGGGATCGGCGAGGTTCATGACGCAGGCTTTGCCCTCGCGGTCGCGGAAGTCGAGGGCGGCGCGGTTGCCATTCACGCCCGCAGCACCAGCGGCGGCGGGTGCCCAGATGACACGGCGCGGGCCGTGCGAGGGCTTGGGATCGGCAGCGCGGAGGAAGTTGTCACGGCCACGTGGGGAGAGGTCATGCCATTCGGTGACGATGTCATTGGCGGCGGCGGGCTTGCCATCGGCTTTCTTGACGCCGGTGTTTGGCACGAGGTGCAGGCAGATATCCGCATCTGCCGGTGGAAAGGCGCGGTCCTGGGGGAGTTCGAGGCTGGAAGCCGGGGGCGTGCTGCTCGACGACGAAGAGGGCTTCGAGGTGCTGACGGTGCCGGGCTTTGCATCACCTCCGCGCATAAAGAAGAACGCGATGATGCCGAGCAGGAGCACGCCGCCGCCGATCATGGCGTAGAGCTTGGTCTTGCCACCGGCCTGCGGTTCGGCAGCAGCGGGCTTTCTAGCTGGCGCGCGCAGGGGTGTGCTCTGGCCGATACGCTGGCTGGCGGCTTTCGGAGCCGCGATGGCGGGCTTGTGAACGTGGATCTGTGTCGTCGTCGCCGCCATTTCATAGATAGGCTGCGCGACGGGGATGACCTCCTCCGGCGTGACGGCATAGGCCGTGGGCGGCATCTGCTCTGCCGGATAAGCGGTGGGCACCTGACCTGTCTGGTAGGCGGGGATCTGTCCCGTCTGGTAAGCGGGCACTTGCCCGGTTTGATAATACATCGGCTGCACCGGCACGGAGCTGGTGGTGGCGGCTGCCATGGGTGCCACGGAACCGGTGGGATACATGGCCTGCGGATACTGGCCGGGCATCGGCGCGTAGCCCATCGGCATCCAGGGCATCATCGTCGGCGCGGAGGACATCTTTTCCCAGGCGCGGAACTCTTCGATGCCCTGCTGCGCATTGGCGGGGCGCTCTTCCGGCTTGCAGGCCATGAGGCGCATGACCCAGGCGCCAAGCCACGGCGGCACATGCGGAGCGATGATGTGGAGCGGGATGAGGTCGTGATTGATGTGCTTGTCGATCACGGCGGACACGGTGTCTCCATCGAAGGCTTTGCGCCCTGAGAGCGCCTCATAAAAGACGCAGCCGAGTGAGTACAGATCCGTCCTTTCATCCACCGGACGCCGCGTGAGCTGCTCGGGAGCCATGTAATGGATGGAGCCCATGACGGTGCCGCTCTGATCCTCTGTCTGCTTGCGCGCACGAAGTCCGGCACGGGCGAGACCGAAGTCGATGATCTTGGACTGCATGCGCCCGCCGGGGAGGCGCTCGACCTTGATGTTCTCGGGCTTGATGTCGCGATGCAAAATATGGCGCTGATGCGCGGCGAGCAGGCCTTCCATGGTCTGGCTGGCCAGTTCCTTGAAGTCATCGTAATGCAGCGGTCCGCGCCCGACCACATCGGCGAGGTCCTCACCCTCGAGGAGTTCGAGCACCATGAAGAGTCCCTCGGCATCGCTCGCGACATCGAAGACGGTGACGATGTTGGGATTGCGCAAGGAGGCGAGCGCATCCGCCTCGCGGCGGAGATCGGCGATGAGCTTCTCGTCACCTCCGAGGTCCTTTGAACTCATGAGGCGCTTGATGGCGACCCAGCGCTTCAGCTCATTGTCATAGGCGCGATACACAGTGCCCACGCCACCTGCGCCGAGCTGTTCATAGATCTTGTAGCGTTCCGCCATGCAGGTGTTTTTGGGATGATGAATTCATCTCTAGCAAAACCTGAATGCATCACCTTTGGCAAGGAGGATGTGCGGAAAGTTCTGATCAAGCCTGAGCAGGTGGTACATCCATGGCCGTGAGATCACGGCGGTAATACACTTTGATGTACTTCATGCCCTTCTTCTCATCATAACCGCGCTCCAGCATCGGGTCGGCATTGTCCTCCGCTGTGCCGGGCTTCACATGGATCTCCACGCCGGTGTCGAGCTTCAGCACGGCGCTGATGCGCTTCTTGGCTTTGGTGACATCCTTTTTGGAGATCTCGAAACTGGTCTCCAGGGGCTGTCCCTGCTCCTGTTCGGCACGCGCGCGGTGCTCCTGGAAGGCCTCGATACGTTCCGGTTTGCGCAGCACGGCCTGCTCGAAGTCCTGGAGATCAAAGCGCTCGCGATCCTCGAAGTAATCCAGTGCATCGCGAGCAGCCTGGGCGGTCTCCCAAGGCGGCGACTCTTCATCCGGCGGGCGGGTTTCCTCCAGAAAAGAGACGGCCATCTTCGCATACGCATTCGTCAGGAAGGCGGCGTCGGGCACGGCTTCGACACCGAGGAAGTCACGCGACCAGAAGCGTGCCTCGGCTCCTGAGCGGTCGAAGGTGAGGACGTAGTACCCTTTGGTCGAACAGTGGTCGATGATGAGGCAGCCTTTGTCGATCTTCTCGGGGTGGATACCCTCGATGGTGGTGATCTCCAGATCACCGTTCTTCGCGGTGATGGTCAGGAAGGGGATGACGCTCTCGGATTTCAGGATGCAGATGCCCTGCACGAGTTCGCCCTCGATGTGGATCTCTTTGATATGGGCGATGCAGAGGTCGCCGGATTTGATGTTCGGGTGGTTCGACTTCGCGTAGAGCCGCTGGGCGATCTCCGTCCCGCGCTTCAAAAAGGCCTCGGGCTCGGCGAACATGGACTTCGCGCAGGTGTTCATCTCATGCTGGTCCAGGGAGGCATGATGCGTGAAGCGGTGAGCGATGAGATTCTTGAAGGGCTTCAAAAAGATGGCCGTGAGCTTCTCCTGATCATCCTCAGGCACCTCATGCACAGCACGCGAGACCTGGAGCGGTTCGCCACGCTGGGCATGGCCGACCTTGGCGAGCACGAGTCGGGTGGCGGAAGAAGTATCGAGGCGGAGTTTGACGGACATGATGAGAAAATAAAAGCAGGGCGCTGCCGGTAACGGCGCGGCGGGAGGCGTCAACAGCGGGCCTGTTAAAAATGGGCTCTGATGCGCTTCCAATGCGGCTCTGATGCCTTTTTTTCCATGGCCGATCGAGCGCTCACAGACCTCCAGCGGCTCGCACCATTGAAACTCACAGGCTCAGATAAAATAGAATTTCAATAAATAATCATGGCTTGTTTTGTTATTTTCCATAAATTATGGGTGTCAACAGCCACCATGAACACTTTCGCCACATCCTCATCCCTACAGCCCCTGTGCCAGTACGTTCGCTGGTTCTACCTTGCGCTGATGGCGTGTCTGCTGAGCCTTTCGACAGCTCAAGCCCAGAGTCCCGTCGCACCTGTTCTGGCCCCCTACACGCCGAACCCGAACGGCATCGTCAGCGGCATCTACAGCCACCAGATCATTTATTCCGGCACCGCCACCCGCTTCGCTGCGACTGGTCTGCCTTCGGGAATCACGATCAATACGACCACAGGTCTGATTTCGGGGCGCACCTCAGTGGCAGGTAATTACTCCGTCACTGTCACCGCTTGGAATGGCACCGCCAAAAGCCTGCCACTGACCTATCTATGGACCATCGAGCCCCTGCCTCCCGGCACGGTGGGCACTTATTCCGCTCTGATTGACCGGCACGACTGGTACAATGGTGGCTACGGCGGCTCCCTCCGTCTCGTCGTCACCACCGCAGGCACCTACACCGGCACCATCACTCGTGGCATCCATCGCAACAGCATCAGTGGACGACTGAACGCTCAGCCCGGAGGAATCGACCCTGTATCATCCTTCCAGGTTCCCCGCCGTGCGCCCTACGCTCCACTGACGATTCTCTTTACCCTGCCCATCGGCACTAGCTCGATCACCGGCACTCTTCAGGAACCCGAGGGGGAGGTGGCCCAGATCATCGGCTTCAAAGCAGGCTTCAGCGCCAGCCAGCCCGCCACGGCCTACGCCGGCAAATGGAACACCGCCTTTGAACTCCCCGCTGAACTCATCGGCAATGCCACCTATCCCCAGGGAGCCACCTGGGCCGCCCAGTCCATCAGCAATGCGGGCATGGTCACCTGGACCAGCCGCCTCGCCGATGGCACGAGCAACACCTTCAGCACTGCCCTTGGCGCCACCGGGCAGACTGCCGTGCATCTCATGCTTTATGGTTACGCCGGTTCCGTGCAGGGCACACAGACCTTCAACTCCGGCAACGGCACCACCACCGGCAGCCTCGGCTGGGTGAAGTCCGCCAACTACACACGCAGTTACTCAGCGGGTTTCCCTCTGCACTTCCTCGTCGGCAATGGCGCACGCTACACGCCGCCAGCCCTCGGCCAGCAGATCTTCGGCATCCCAGCCGGGGTGAACAACACCCGTCTCGTCTTCAGCCAGGGCGGACTCGCCACGCCCTACACGCAACTCTTCAGCATAGGTGCCGCGAACAAAATCACCATCCCAGCCACGGGTGCCAGCAATCCCTTTGGCATCAGATTCACGATCAACTTCGCCACCGGCATCCTCACCGGCAGTGGCAGTGCGATGGACTTCTCACTCAGCCAGCCAACGAGTTCCCGCCCCGGCACCTTCAGCGGCCTGCTCATCCCCGGACGCGAACAAGCCGTCGGACACTTCCTTCTCCCTGCCAGCCGCAACCCTTCCTCCCAGATCCTTTCTGGCAAAGTGATCGGTGAGGAGAATGTGATCAATCAGTGATCAATTCGCCGCCTCGATGAAGCTCAGCAGGTCCGCCATGTCCTGCACGCTGAGGCCGCCTTCCAGGCCTTCGGGCATGAGGCTCTGGCCGGTGGAGCTGCTGCCTTTGATGTTCGCACGTTGGAGAGTCACCGCCGCACCGCCCATCATCTTGAGGGACATGCTGCTGGCATCATCGGCAGTGATTACACCCTGCACGGTCTGACCTTCCTTCGTGTTCACCGTGTAGGCGATGTATTGGGAGGCGACCTCTTTGTGCGGCTCCAAAATAGCCGTCAGCAAGGCATCGCGGCCCTTTGTCTTTACCGTCGTGAAATTCGGCCCCACTTCGATGCCCATGCCGTTTGCCTGATGGCAGGCCATGCAGCGGGAGATGTAATGATTCTGCCCAGCCTTAGCATCGCCCTTCAAAGCGACGGCTGGGGCGAAGGTCTTCACCACCTCTTCGCGCGAAGGTGGGATCACCGACTTCAGTACCGTCTTTGCCAGCGCGGCGACCTTGGCGTTCTTGTGCTTGATCAAATCCTGCACCTGAGAAGCTGCGAGATCGTTAGCAGTTGGGCCGGAGCCCATCGCCTCCAGCATGGCCAGCGCGCCGTCATCGCGTGAAAGCAGGGTCGCGAGTGTCACCGTGCGTGCCTGCGGCTTGAGGCCCTTCCAGGCTTCGAGCAACGAGGCCGTGGCGTCCTTGCCTGCCAGCTCACTCATGGCCTTCACGGCAGCGGCTTGCACCCGCTCGCTCTGATCGGCACCGAGGCAGGCGGTGAGTGCGGGCTGCCCTTGTTCCTTCGTGGCGAGAGACAGCAGCTCGATGGCTCCCACCTTCGCCGACTCACTCGCTGACGCCGTAGTCGCCGTCGTCGCGGCCTGGGTAAAGACCGCCGCCAGCTTGCCCTCCGCATCCACCTTGGCGATGGAGCTGCCTCCGCGACGAAGTCCCGCCGCGAGAGCCTTCAGGCCGCTCTGGCGCAGTGTCGCCGAGGTGCCGGGGGCTGACAGCAGCTTGATGGCAAAGGCCAGCGCCTTGTTCTGCTTTTGCTGGCCGATCATGCTCAGCAGGGCTTCAGCGACAGAGTCATTCAAGGCAGGTCTGCCCGGATTGGCGAGGATCTCCAAGATCTGCAACGGGTCCGTTTCAGCGCTGCTCAGAATGGCGGAGAGCATGAGTGGGGTGCTGCCATCCTTCGCCAGCATGTCCGCCTGACGCGCATCCGGCGTGGTCCCGGCGATCCCTGGCAGCCCCTCGAAGAACTGATGGATCAGCATCGCATAGGTGAAGCGGACGCGTGGGGATGCATCCATGCCGAGAGCGTTCACCGCTGCGGTGACTCGGGCCTGCCCCTTGATTTGAGAGCCCAGCAGCACCGCCTTTTCCCGCACCTGCGCCGATGGATCGGTGAGCGCTTTTTCGACGACGTCGATGTCCTCCGCTGTCAGGGGCGCGAGGGCATTCAGTGCGTGGATCTTCTCCAGCTCGCTGGCATCTTGAGTTAGGCGGGCCTTCAGCATCGGTGCCACCGCCTTGTCCTGCTTCTCATAGAGCAAACGCTGCGCCGTATCACGATGCCAGCCGTTCGTGTGGCCGAGAGCCTTCACCAGCTCCTCGGTACTCGCATCAGCGAGTCTGACTCTCTGCCCTATTCTCTCCGCCCTCTGCTCCTCAGGCACGATGCGCCAGATGCGGCCGCGGTCGTTGCCATTGTTCAGGTCGAGGTGCTTCTTGATCTCGTCTGGCACGCTCCAGGGATGCTCGATGATCTCGCGATACATATCGCAGACATACAGGCAGCCGTCAGGCGCATTGGCGAAGTTCACCACGCGCACCCAGGTATCCTTGCTGGCAGCAAACTCAAAGCCGCGCTCGTCAGCGGGGCGCTCGCCCACCAGATTGATGCCATCTTCGGCATAACGAATCTGTTTGCGATGGATGAGCTGCCCGCCGGCATCACCGCTGAAGCTGTTGTTCACGAACTCGGGGCCGTAGGCATCACCGCGATAGATCGTCGTGCCGGTGGCTCCGGTGAAGTAGCCGCTCACGCGACCTCCTCCTTCGACACTTCCCTTCACCACACCGGCGATGCGCCAGCGCGTGCGGATGATGCGCCAGGGCTCATCCGGGCTCAGGCGAAAGACCTCCGCCGCTCCTCCATCCACCGCGATGCTGCGTCGGCTCGGTGGCATGTCGTAGTAGGGATTGCGGGCGGCGTAGCGGTCGTCGTAGAGCCAGTATTGGAGGTGATCCGAGTTCGAGCAGCCGAACTTCCGACCGTAGTTGTCAAAGCTCATGCCATACTGCGCACCGCCCAGTTCCAGGCCGAACTCATGGGTCAGCGGGTCAAACCAAAAGTCACGCCCACCCAGCTCCTGCTCGGGTAGCTCGGGGCGCTTCAGGCACTGGATCTTTCCGCGATTGCCCCCGCCAGCCAGCACATGCACACGGTTGTCCTGGCCCCATTGGAAGCTGTTCATCAGCCCCTGCACGTTCAGGATCTTCAGGCCCGTGCCAAAGCCCGTGTACACCTTCTCCCGCACCTCCGCCCTGCCATCCCCGTCCTTGTCTTCAAAGCGCCAGATGTCCGGCGTGGCCCCCACATAGAGCCCGCCGTTCGCCCAGATCAGGCCCGTGGGCCAGGGCAGGTCATCCGCGAAGACCTGGGAGGTCTCGAAGAAGCCGTCGCCATCCTTATCCTCCAGCATGGAGATGCGGCCCAGGTGGGGTGTCACATCCCGCATCTCGCTGTAGTCGATCATCTCGCAGGCAAACAGGCGCCCGCGCTCGTCAAAACAGACCGCAATGGGGTCACGCACCTGCGGCTCATTGGCCACCAACTCCATCTTGAAGCCCTTCTTCACCTGCCAGGTTCCCGGTGCCTCCTTCGGTGCCACGGCGGGGTAGCGCGGCAGGTCCTTCGCGGGATCGACCATCACCTGATTGTTTGTGGGACCATAGGCCTTTGCATACGTCGTCTTCGTCGCGATACCATCCTTCGGCGCTTGTGCATTCGCCAGCGCGGCTAGCAGGATAAAAGGCAGTGTCAGGAAGGCGGGGGCGGCTTTCATAGTCAGAAGCATGGATCAAAACCAACGCGCCACGCAAGCCGCCATCCAGCCCAAGGCAGCACGGCTTCCGGTATTTTTGGCATAGTCGGCCTCTGCCCTTCGTCATTCCCTACGCCTCTCGGCACTTTACATCCTTCAATTGCAGGTCCAGCGCCGTCCCGATGAGGCTGAATATAGGGAGATCAACGTCGAAGTCGTGAATGCCATCAACAAATAGGCGGCTGATTGGCATGATCCTCAGAAAGGGGATTGGAACATGAGTTCGTCCAGTTCCAAAAGGTTTGGCTTGGTTTTAGCTTTTAGTTAAAAGGGGTCGGAGCATTGGAGTCGCATTTATGATCCGTTCTGCCAAGTCGGTCATGTTTGAGGCGGCAAGGTATTCAGACAGGCGGCGGAGTTTGGCGCGTTGGAGAGCAAGGTCCAACTCCTCACCAAACCGGCATCGTTCTACTCATGAAGGCTTTTCTCGTACTTTTCCTCGCCTCCGCGCTGGTCTCTCCAGCCGCCGAACTCGTCCTCGCCTCCAAGGACTCGCCGCCGGTGCCGATCATCGTTCATGCCGATGCTCCGCCGCGCACGCGGGAGGCGGCGGAGGTGCTGGCTGGCTACATCGAGAAAATCAGCGGGAAGAAGCCTTTCGTAATGCTCGGTGCGTCTTCGCCAGCGCCGGACAGCGCGATCTGGATCGGCGTGCAGCCAGAAGTAAAGGCGTTGTTTCCGAAAACGGACTTCGAGTTCAAGCATCCCGAAGAGATCGTCATCGCGGCGAATGAAAAGCATGTGGTCATCGCCGGGCGTGACCGCTGGGATCCGGCGAGGCTGGACATCACGACCAAAGAGGGCGTGATCAAGGGCGTGCAGCAGGAGTATGGCACGATCAACGCGGTCTATACCTTCCTGCAGGACCAGCTCAGTGTGCGCTGGGTGTGGCCGGGGGAACTCGGCGAGGATGTGCCGAAAAACGAGAGTATCGCGATCAGCACGCCGTTTGAATTTCGCTATCACCCGCAGATGCGCGCGCGTGGCAGCATGTTCAACTACTGTCGGCTTGGCAACAAAGGCTATGGACGCTCGCACGAGTGGACGATGCGCCAGCGGCTCCAACTGGACTCGCTCTCGATTGAGGGTGGACATGGCTTTGGCGATTGGTGGGATCGTTATCACGAGAAGCACCCGGAAATCTTCGCGCTCCAGCCGGATGGCACGCGCAGCGGGTTCCCGAATCCGCACAACGCGAAGCTGTGCAGCTCGAACCCGAAGGTGTGGGAGCTGTGGATGGAGGAAGTGGCTGCCGAACTCAAGCAAGACCCGCACCGCACCGTCTTCAATGCCTCGCCGAACGACGGCTGGGCCAGCGGACACTGCGTGTGTGACAAATGCAGCGCCTGGGATCATCCCGACGGCGAACCGCGTGTCTTCAACTGGTTTCACCTCAACAAGGAGCGCCCGGCCACGAGCGACCGCGATGTCACCTTCGCCAACAAGCTCGGCGAGCTGCTGGAGCAGAAGTATCCCGGCAAAGGCTACCGCGTCCTCATGCTCAGCTACGGCCACTCGCGGCCTGCGCCGGTGAAGGCGCGGCCTGCGGACAATGTCATCATGACCGTGGTGGCAAACTTCTTCGGCCGCACCGGTCTCGTGGATCGCGGCTCGACACGCGGCGACACTTACCGGCAGCAATTTGAAGCGTGGGCAAAGATCGTGCCGTCCATGTTCTGGCGACCGAACACCGGCAGCCCCGCCGGCTGGCAGCAGGGACTGCCGGACATCCACGTCGCGCAGACGATCCGCGATTTCAAAGACGTGGCCGC
>Ga0075152_10001246_pt1 | contig 18374 bp, 16 predicted proteins | sample JI61114C2DNA_FD_70964 | JGI IMG/M metagenome (GOLD analysis project Ga0075152, IMG submission 70964) | Wastewater effluent complex algal communities from Wisconsin, to seasonally profile nutrient transformation and Carbon sequestration -... | ecosystem: Engineered > WWTP > Effluent > Algae...
GGATTGTGGCTGGCGGTGAGAATGATACCTGCATGTGCGTTTTCGCCCACCACGGCCATTTCCACCGTTGGCGTTGTGGCAAGGCCGAGATCGATCACCTCGAAGCCCAGCCCTACCAAGGTGCCACGGACGAGATCGGCCACCATGGGGCCGCTGAGGCGGGCATCCCTGCCGATCACTGCCTTTGGCTTGTTCGTCTTGGCGGCTTTCTTCATCAATTGGCCGAAAGCTGCGGTGTATTTCACCACATCAAGGGGAGAAAGGCCTTCGCCGGGAGCGCCGCCGATGGTGCCGCGGATACCGGAAATGGAACGGATCAATGTCATGCTTTGAATTGTTATTGGCCGTAAAGGACCACTTTTAAGGATTGCAAAATTACCAAGTAAGCACGGGTGGCCAAGGTCAAACCGCCCACTCTGGGGTGTTAAAAACCTGCTGTTGGCAGCTACCGCCCTACGCGCCAAGCCCTACATTTGGAGGGTCGTATCCGAACCTATCGCATGAACGAACCTTATCGACCATCCCCCGGACACAATGAAGACCAGCGGCTTTGCGTGCAACGCTACGAAGCGATGCTTGCCCAAAAAGACCAACAGTTCTTCGATATTGAGGAGCTGGAGTTGATCATAGATCATTATTTGGAACGGAACGAGCCGCGTCAAGCGGAGAAGGTGCTTGTGCTTGCTAAGCAACTGCACCCCACTGCATTGGACATCACTTTTTGCGAGGCGGTGGTAATGATGGCACTGGGTCGATTGAGCCGGGCCTTGAAACTGCTGGACGCCATTGAGAAAATTGAGCCTTGGAACGAGGAAGTACAATTGCATAAGGCCGGCATTTTCAGCCAGCAGCGCAACCACCGGCGCAGCGTGGAGCATTACAAGCGGGCGTTGGAACTGGCGGAAGAAGGGTTGGATGAAATACACCTTGACCTCGCCTTTGAGCACGAGAATCTGGAAGAATACCCGGAGGCCATTGCCTGCCTGCAGGCCGCATTGGAGTACAACTCGGAGAACGAGGCGGTGCTTTACGAACTGGCCTATTGCTACGATCTCGCCGGGAACGATGTGGGGTGCATCGCATTCTTCACGGCGTTCACCGATGAGCACCCATATTCCAGCGTGAGCTGGTACAATTTGGGCAACGTCTACGCCAAGCTGGAACGCTATCCGGAAAGCGAAGATGCGCTGGACTTGGCCTTGGCGATCGATGAGCGTTTCAGCTCAGCTTGGTTCAGCAAAGCGCGTAACCTGCTGTTGGCTTCGCGCTACGAAGAAGCCATTGTCTGCTACGAGGAAACGTTGGCCTTCGACGGCCCTCAGCCCATTACGTACAGCTTTATCGGCGAGTGCTATGAAAAGATGGAGCGGTTTGAACAGGCGTTGATCAGCTATGGGCAGGCCATCGCTTTGGAGCCTGAATGGGTGGATGCCTGGATCGGCCGCGGGGTTGTAATGGACATGCAGGACCGCGTGAAAGAGGCCGTTGTGGCGCTTCGGCAGGCGGTGATCATCTCACCTGAAAACCCGGATGCACTGTACTACTACGCCTCGGCGTTGGTACGCGCCAAAGACTACGGTACGGCGCTCTTGACCTTTGTTAAACTGAACACCGTGGAGCCGCAGAGCTTGGACGGATGGCTGGACCATGCGGACTTGTTACAGGAATTGAAAGGTCCTGAGGCAGCCGCCGCCAAGCTGCAAGAAGTCGCGCAAGTGCACCGGCTGAATGCCATTTGGAAATACCGTTTGGTGGGCTATTTGCTTCGTTGTGGGCGCGAGCAGCAGGCGTTATTGGAGCTTGAAGAAGCCCTCACTACAGATCACGCCGCACATGTGGAAATGCTGGAACGCTTTCCGGAATTGGCGGCCATGCCGCAAGTCATGCATTTATTGGAGCTTTACCGGCGATGAACTTCGAGCTTACCCACGTTCCCCCGCGCAGCACCAAGCCCCGCGAGGAAGGGTTGAACATGGTGATGGACAAAGGCCTGAGCTTTCGCCAGGCCGAGGACCTCATCGACAGTGCAGGGCACCTTACGGACTTGGTGAAATTGGGCTTCGGCACCAGTTTTGCCACGCCGAAACTGAAGGAGAAGATCGCGCTTTACCAACAGGCGGACATCAAGGTCTACCTTGGTGGCACGCTGTTCGAGGCGTTCATTGCGCGCGGCCAGTTCGAGGACTACCGCCGCTTGCTGGACAAGCTGAAATGCGATGCCGTGGAAGTTTCCGACGGGTCCATCGACTTGGAACACGACGTGAAATTGAAGTACATCAACACCTTGGCGCGGGACCTTACAGTGCTGAGCGAAGTAGGCAGCAAGGAAACGGGCATCCTCATCAGCCCGGCAAAATGGGTGCGGATGATGAATTCTGAGCTCGATGCCGGTAGTTGGAAGGTGATCGCGGAAGCGCGCGAGAGCGGCACTGTGGGCATCTACCGGCCCAGCGGTCATGCGCACACCACCTTGGTGAACCGCATCATGGCGAAGGTGCCCGGCAAGGACATCATTTGGGAAGCTCCGATCAAGAGCCAGCAGACCTGGTTCATCAAACAGGTTGGCGCCAACGTGAACTTGGGCAACGTATCCCCGGACGAGGTGATCGCGCTTGAGGCGTTACGGCTTGGCCTGCGCGGTGACACGTTCTTCGAATACCTCCCCGGCGACATAGCTGAGAACTTGCGCCAGATCAAAACGGAGAAGCCTGCGGAAAAGGAAAAGGTCAAAGCCGCGGAGCCCCTCAAAGCAAAGGTGAAAGTGAAATGAAGGAAGTGACGGCACCGGAGCTCAAGCGGATGCTTGATGCCGGGGACAAGTTTGAACTGTTCGATGTCCGCGAGCCTTATGAAGTGGAAATGGCCACCATTGGAGGTCATTCGCTACCTATGAGCCAATTGGTGGACCGCCTGAGCGAAATCCCGAAAGATGTCCCGGTTGTGATCCACTGCCGAAGTGGCGCACGCAGCTCCGCCGTGATCGATGCGCTTTCTACACGTTACGGTTTCACCAACCTCATCAACCTCAAAGGCGGCATCATGGCATGGAAAGCCGAGGTGGACCCGACTTTGATCTGCGACTGAACCCGCATTCCATTTTACCAATTTCATTCCCCATGGACCTACTCCTCTCCTTCTGGCATTTCATTACGCATCTCAACGAGACGTTGCCCGTCTTCATCAGCGACCATGGCAACATGATCTATTTGCTGCTGTTCATGATCATTTTTGTAGAGACCGGCTTTGTGGTGATGCCCTTTCTGCCCGGGGATTCGCTCTTGTTTGTGGCCGGTTCCTTGGCGGCGATCGGCTCGTTGAACATTTTCTATTTACTGGGCTTGCTGATCATTGCTGCGATCCTGGGTGATAACATCAACTATTGGGTCGGCAGGTACTTCGGGGAGCGGGTCACGGAATGGAAGCTTTTCGGCAAAAGGTTGGTACGGGACAAGGACTTGGCGAAAACGCACGGCTACTTCGAGAAGTACGGTGTGCGGACCATCATCATCGCGCGTTTCGTGCCCATCGTACGCACAATTACGCCTTTCGTAGCTGGGGTTGGAAAAATGGATTATCGCAAGAAATTCCTTCCCTACGACATTATGGGAGGCGTGCTTTGGATCAGTCTCCTGCTCATGGCCGGCTTCATTTTCGGGCAGCATCCCTTCGTGCAGAAGAACTACGAATTGGTGATCTTGGGGATCGTCTTCATCTCCGTTTTGCCCATGGTGATCGAGTTCGCGCGGATGCGTTTTGCGCCGAAGCAGGCGGGGAATTGAGGATTGGAGTTCTAGACGCAGAGGCGCGGAGAAATGCGAAGTGGTGATTGGTTGGTGGTGATTGGTGATTAGACGACTGCCGACCGGCTGCCCACGTTTTCACCTCAGAGGCACGCTGAAATGCAAAAGGTGATCGGTGGATGGTGATTGGCGACTGGACGACTGCCAACTGCCAACTGCAACTGCCAACTGCCTTACCTTGCACCAATGCAGCGCTACGGCCTCATTGGACGGAAACTGGGGCACAGCTTCAGCAAGAATCATTTCACGAAGGTCTTCGCCAAGGTCGGGCTGAAGGACCACCGTTACGATCTGTTCGAACTGGCTGAAATTTCGGATTTTCCGGATCTGCTGAAAAATAATCTGGAGCTGCAAGGGCTTAACGTCACCATTCCGTACAAAGAGGATGTAATCCCATATTTGGATGAACTGGATCCTTTGGCGGCCGCAGTGGGCGCGGTGAACACGATCGTGATCAAGAATGGCAGGACCAAAGGGTACAACACCGACGTGGCGGGTTTCCGCTCCTTGATCGGCCCCATGGCCATCGATTTACGTGACAAAGGAAGTGACGTGAAAGCGCGGGCTTTGGTGCTGGGCAGTGGAGGGGCCAGCCGTGCCGTGGCATTCGTGCTGCGCGAAATGGGCATCCGCTTCCGCATCGTAAGCCGGAGCAGGGAACGCGGGGATCTTACTTGGGATTTAATCGACCCGACCATACTGCGTGTATGTCGGCTCATCATCAATACCACCCCGTTGGGTATGCAACCCGATGTAAAGGACGCGCCGCCCCTGCCCTACGCCGCGCTCACCGCCAAACATGCGTTGATCGACCTGGTCTACAATCCGGAGGAAACCGTCTTCCTTCGGCATGGAAAGGAACATGGGGCAAAGACCGTTGGTGGGCTGGGCATGTTGAATGCGCAGGCGGATGAAGCTTGGAAAATCTGGCAGGAAGCGGCAAAGTGAATGGTTCAACGCTGATGACCTCTCTTCAAGTGTGTGTTAATTCCCTCTAACTCAGATCCGCGCCATTACCACCGCTACGATATGGTCGCAGTGGCTGTTCCCGAACTCGAATGCGGCGGCACCTGCATGCGCACCCCAGATGGATTCCTTCAGCATGGACTTCGCGCGGTGCAGGCGCACCTTCACATTGGCCTCGGAGATGTCCAAACAATGAGCGACCTCGGCAACGTTCATACCTTCCACTTCGCGCAGCATATACACGGCGCGGTAAGCTTCAGGAAGCTTGTCAATGGCCTGTTCCATAAGCCTTTTGCTCTCTCCTTGGATGGTGCGTTGCTCCGGGTTCATCTGTCCGTTATCTGGTAATTGCTGCAATTGTTCCATGCGAACGTCGGGGTTCGTGTGAACCCGCAATGTGCGCGACTTACGTAGCTTTTGTAAGGACTCGTTGATGCCGATTCGCACCAACCAAGTGGAGAAAGCCGCGTCTCCCTTGAACTGATCCAGCTTTGCATAGGCCTTCAAGTAAGTCTCCTGCATGGCGTCCTCCACATCCTCCTGCCGGTCCAAATAGCTGCGTACAGCACGGAAAAGCGTTTGGTTGTAACGCCGCATCAAAATCTCATAAAGACCCTTCTCGCCAAGTATGACGCGGGCTATCACTTCCCTTTCCGCAAGAGTTGAGCGGCGTTCGGGACTATACTTTAGAGCTTCCATTGGGTCCGCTGTTTGTTAATCCGTGCGCGTACTTCGTTGATGGCGCATGCATTGGATGCCCGTTCGACACAAAGGTTACAACTTCTGTAACTAAAGCAGAATCCTTGCATCCAATGGATGAAAAAACTGGCATGAATGCCTGTCTTAACCCCTAAACAACGAGCATCAAATGACGAACAATACAGTTCTTTCCCAAGTACAGAGTCTTCAACAACTGGGGCGGGTCACGTATGGCCTTGTGCCCATCGCAGCCGGCGCAGACAAGTTCACCAACCTATTGACCCACTGGTCCAACTATGTCTCTCCCGGCTTGCAGACTTTGTTGCCTTTGAGCGCTGATACGTTCATGATGATTGTAGGGGTGGTAGAGATCGTGGCTGGCCTATTTGTACTCAGCATCCCGCGTATTGGAGCTTGGATTGTGGCGGCTTGGCTGCTGATAATTGCCTGCACCTTGGTCCTCAGTGGAACTTATTTGGATGTAGCAGTGCGTGATATCGTAATGGCCCTTGGCGCATACGTTCTCGCTCGATTAACCGGTATTTTGGAATCGAAGAAAGCCCAACTCAACTAAGAACGCAATGGAATACAGCGTCACCATCCTGAACAAGGAACAGCTCACACACGATGTGGTCCGGCTTACGTTGGAGCGGCCGCATGATTACAAGTTCACCGCTGGCCAAGCAATCGACTTTAAACTGGACCTGCCGCCCGTGCTGGACAAGGTATCGCCATTCACCTTCACCGGTCTCAAAACGGCCGACAACCTGGAGCTCACCATCAAATGTTACCCGGACCACCATGGCATGACGGAGCAGATCGCCAAGCTGCAGGTGGGCGATGAGGTGATCATCGGTGAGCCGTTTGAAACTGTCGCGCTCAAAGGCCCCGGCGTGTTCATAGCGGGCGGAACGGGCATGACGCCCTTCATCGCCATCCTTCGGCAGAAAAAAGTGGACAACGCCTTGGCAGGGAACAGCCTGTTCTTCTTCAATAAGAAAAAAGAGGACGTTTTCATGGAAGATGAGTTCCGCGGCTGGCTCGGCGAGGACTTCCACAGCGTGCTGTCGAAGCAGGAAGTGCCCGGCCACTTACACGGCATGGTGGGTGCGGACTTCCTCAAGACACACATTACGAACTTCCGCCAGCCATTCTACACCTGCGGCCCGGAAGGCTTTGTACACGCAGTGAAAAGCGCGCTTACCAGCTTGGGCGCGAGCGAGGAAATGATCGACGTACAGTTCTGATGGCGTGCACACACACCAACGGCAACGCCGCCGCGACACTACCAGAAACGAACGTGACGCTCCATTTGCATACGGTACCGAAATTGATTTCCGACGATGAAAGGATGGCCGTGATCCAGCAGCACTTCGGGAAGATTATGGAGACCTTGGGACTGGACCTCAGCGATGACAGCCTGCGCGACACGCCCCAACGGGTAGCGAAGATGTTCGTCAAGGAGATTTTTAGCGGCTTGGACGAACGGAACTTCCCGACCATCACCACCTTCGCCAATACCTACGGCTACTCGGAGATGTTGGTGGTAAAGGACATCACACTACACTCGTTCTGCGAACACCATTTCCTTCCCATCATCGGCAAGGCGCATGTGGCCTACTTCCCCGGGGAAAAGGTGGTGGGCCTGTCCAAGTTGAACCGGCTCGTGGGCTACTACGCCAAGCGACCGCAGGTGCAGGAAAGGCTCACGATGCAGATCGCCCAAGGCATGCAGGACGCACTCGGTACTGAGGATGTGGCAGTGTATATCGAGGCGGATCACCAATGCGTGGCTGCGCGTGGGGTTGAGGACACGAAGAGTTCCACCATCACCAGCTATTATGGCGGTCGCTTCCGCGAAAAGGAAGAGCGACAGGCATTCGTGGGTGCATTGAAGTGATAGGCATTCAGCGCCCGGAAGTGCCACCAGACCCCACCCAAACCATTGTTAAAAGTGCCCCCTAATAGCGTTTTCACGCCAAATCATAAACAGGGGCGATCCACGCGGTTTCCTTGCCAACGAAAAGCTGGGTTACAAGTTGAAAATAGTGTAACAAAAGTGCATGTAACAGCACTGTTATATGCACTTGTGTTACATTAAAAAAGCCAAGCCCTTGCTCACTTCCCGATACAGAAGCGGGAAAATATGCTCCCCAGCAAATCGTCCACAGTGATTTGACCAGTGATGGCACCAAGGTGAAATTGAGCCTGCCGCAGGTCCGTTGCGAGCAGCTCCCCGCTGATGCCGTCCTCCACGCCCCCCTTCGCTGAAAGCAGCGCTGTCCGTGCGTTTGTCAAGGCCTCCACATGGCGGGCGTTCGTCACTACGATGTCGCTTTCGCCCGTGTTCAGCTGGCGCACTTGCTCAACGAAACGGTCCTTCAGATCTTCAAGCCCGGCACCGTTCTTCGCTGAGATGTGCATAACCGGCTTTGCCTCCATGACCGCCCTTCCATTTTTCACGGCTTGCACCTGTCCCGACGGAACAAGATCAGCCTTGTTCAGCACGGGGATGATCACAGGCCCTTCGCCTATCCTTTTCCGCAGCATGTCCGCTTGGGTGCGGAAAGCGCCTTCGCTCAAGGTGACCGCATCGCCGAGCAGCACGACGATGCTGGCCTCGGCAGCTCTTTTGTAGCTGCGCTCAATTCCGAGTTTTTCAACAGTGTCCTGCGTATTGCGAATGCCGGCCGTGTCGATAAACCGGAACAGCACGCCACCGAGACTTATAGTTTCCTCCACGGTATCGCGCGTGGTGCCGGGCACGTCGCTCACGATGGCGCGATCCTCCTCCAAAAGGGCATTCAGCAAGGTGCTTTTCCCACTGTTCGGCGCACCGACGATGGCCACGGGAACGCCTTGTTTCACTGCATTTCCGTAGCGGAAGCTGCCGATCAACGTGTCGCATACGGCTACGATGCCATCGAGCAACAGGGTCAACTCGGCGCGATCTGCGAACTGCACGTCCTCTTCACCGAAATCCAGTTCCAGTTCCACCAAGGCGCTTAAGCTGATAAGCTGCTCGCGCAGGCCCTCGATCTGCTTGCTGTATCCGCCGCGCAATTGCTGCAGCGCAAGCTTGTGCGCTGCTTGGGAACCGCTGGCGATGAGGTCCGCCACGGCCTCCGCTTGGCTGAGGTCCAGCTTCTTGTTCAGGAATGCACGCTGGGTGAACTCACCGGGCATGGCCAAGCGCGCGCCCGCGGCCAGCAAAGCTTCCAGCATACGTTGCTGGATGTAGGGCGAACCGTGCACGCTGATCTCCGCGACATCCTCGCCGGTATAGCTGTGCGGCCCGGGGAACCAGGTGAGCAGCCCCTCGTCCACCGCGCCATCCGCATCGCGCAAGCGCACGAACACCGCTTCGCGCGGCTCCGGTGTAAGCAACATGGACGGTGCAACCGCGTGCATGATCTGCTGCGTGTCCGGCCCGCTGATGCGCACCACCGCGATGGCGCCCGTGCCCGGGGCGGTGCTCAGTGCTGCTATGGTATCCGGGGTGTACATGGTCCGCAAAAATCGGACGCAAAGGTGCGCATAGGAAGAGGATTAGCGGATTAGATCGATTAGCTGATTAGCTGATGGCCCTCGCCGCGCAACCCCGACCTTTGCGCCATGCCTACTGCAGAACGCGCCGCTTTTGACGCCCTCACCTACCCAACCGTTGTTGTTGTGGGCGGCGGTTTTGGTGGTTTGAAACTGGTGCAGCGCTTGGCGGGCAAGCCTTTCAAGGTGATCCTGCTGGACAAGAACAACTACCACTGTTTCCAACCGCTCCTCTATCAGGTTGCCACGGGAAGTCTGGGTGCGGACAGCATTGCACATCCGTTCCGGCGAACAGTTGGTCCCATGTCGAACGTGATCTACCGCATGGGCGAAGTCTTGCGCGTGATCCCGGCGGAAAACCGCGTAGAAACAGACCACGGGCCGGTACCCTACGACCACTTGGTGATCGCGACGGGCACCGTGACGAATTTCTTCGGCAACCGGCAAGTGGCATCGCAGGCCATGCAGTTGAAGAGCATCAACCAGGCGCTTGACATCCGCAGTGATTTTTTGCAGGACTTCGAGGCCGCTTTGTACATGGATGATGAACAGGAGCAGCGGCAGCGGCTCAACTTCGTGATCGTGGGCGGAGGGCCTTCCGGTGTAGAGTTGGCCGGTGCTTTGGCGGAGATCCGCAAGACCATTCTGAAACACGAGTACCGCGAAATGCCGAACGAACGCATGCAGATCCACCTTGTGGACAGCAACAGCGCAGTGCTCGGAAATTTCTCGCCCAAGGCACAAAAGTTGGCCTTGGAATACCTCACCGAACTGGGCGTGCATGTTGGCTTCGGAAAGCGCGTTACGGATTACAACGGAGATCGGCTCATCTTCAAGGATGGCGGCACGATGGAAACCAATACGGTGATCTGGGCGGCAGGCGTAAAAGGCGCGCCCATACAAGGCCTGGGAACTTCCGAGGACGATCGTACCAACCGGTATCGGACCGACGCATTTAACCGGATAGAAGGCACAACGAACATCTACGCAATTGGCGATATTGCACAAAGCACGGCAGACGAAGCTTGGCCAAAAGGGCATCCGCAAGTGGCACCCGTCGCCATTCAACACGCCGAGCAATTGGCTAAAAACCTATTGCGAAAAACCCCGAATGAATGGGAACCCTTCGTTTACCGCGAAAAGGGCTCCATGGCCACCATCGGGCGGTACAAGGCTGTGGTGGACATCGGGAAATTCCACTTCGGCGGGCCTGTCGCGTGGTTCTTATGGTTGTTCGTCCACCTGATGAGCATCGTTGGTTTCCGAAGCCGTGTAATGGTTTTGACCAATTGGGCTTGGAAATACCTGAGCTGGAAGAACACGATCCGGTTGATCATTCGGCCGTATGTGCGGAAGGTGCCAGTGGATAAGTGATTTGTGGAAATTAGTTTCTGGTACAGGGTATTGGGTACAGGGTATCGGGTACTACAGATGCACGCGGCATTGTACCCGGTACTCTGTACCCAATACTCGGTACCTCTTCTCTATAACTCCGTGAAAAAAGAACACAATAATTTCGCGCCCCGCATGGACCGCAAGCTCTACATCCTGTACCTCACGGTCTTCATCGACCTGTTGGGCTTCGGCATCGTTATTCCTATTCTGCCGATCTATGCCACGGAGCTGGGCGCTTCGTCACTCATGGTGGGCCTCATCATGGCGGTGTATGCGCTCATGAACTTTATCTTTTCGCCGTTCTGGGGAAGCTTGAGCGACAAGCACGGGCGCCGTCCGGTTATTGCGGGCACGGTGTTGATCACCGCCATGGCTTTTCTGTTGCTGGCCAATGCGCACACCATTGCCGTGCTGCTGGTGGCGCGCGCGATGGCCGGGGTCGGCTCAGCCAACATCGCCACCTCGCAGGCGTACATCACTGACGTAACCGAGCGGGAGAACCGCGCCAAGGCCCTGGGCATGATCGGTGCCGCTTTCGGCTTGGGTTTCATCTTCGGCCCGCCGATCGGCGGCTTCATCAAACAGCACTACGGCATGGACGCAGTGGGTTATGCGGCCATGTGCCTAAGCCTCGTGAACTTCGCGCTGGTGCTGGCTTTTCTGCCGGAAAGCCACCATGGGCGCGACAACACGCACAAGGTGCAAATGAAGCCCGTTACGCAAGCCATTCAAGCTTTGGGCAATCCGCGTTACCGGGACCTCTTCCTTACGAGCTTCATCTACATCACGGCTTTCAGCATGATGACGATCACCGCGGCGTTGCTCTGGGAACAGCGCTACGGGCTGGACGAGGCGCACATCGGCTACATGTTCGCCTTCATCGGTTTCAGCTCGGCCATTGTGCAGGGTGGCATGGTTGGCATGCTGGCGCGGAAGTTCGGCGAGCAGAAACTGATGGTGTACGGCTGCATCTTGATGGGACTGGGACTATTGGGCATTCCCTTAGTACCGGTGGGGCATTTTTTGCCGTGGGAATTGATACCCTTGGCGCTTTTGGCGTGCGCCAACGGCTGTATGATGCCGAGTATTTCCTCCCTGCTGAGCAGCCTGGCCAGTGGCAAAGAGCAAGGCCAAGTGCTGGGCATGAACCAAAGCTTCGGTTCCTTGGCGCGGATCGCGGGGCCGCTCTTGGGCGGGGCGCTCTACGGCCTGCACTTCAGCGCGCCGTACATCGGCGGCGCCTTGCTGATGGTGGGTGCGCTGCTCTTCGTGGTGGCGTTCCAGCGGGCAGGACGAGGCCAGTTTGGAACGGAGTAGCGGATGGGCCGTTCGGCCTGCTCCAAAAAGTTTCCCCCCGTATCAGTAGTTTCGCGGCCTTACCATCGCAATAAGAAGCAAGCAACATGAGCGTACTCGTCAACAAGCAAAGCAAGGTGATCGTCCAAGGCTTCACCGGTAGTGAAGGCACCTTCCACGCCACGCAGATGATCGAGTACGGCACCAACGTCGTGGGCGGCGTAACACCCGGAAAAGGCGGGCAGAAGCACTTGGACAAGCCCGTGTTCGAGACCGTAAGCGACGCCGTGAAGGCCACCGCTGCCGACGTGAGCATCATTTTCGTTCCACCGCCGTTCGCTGCGGATGCCATCATGGAGGCCGCCGAGGCCGGTATCAAAGTGATCGTTTGCATCACCGAAGGCATTCCCGTGAAAGACATGGTGATGGCCCGCGAATACATCAAAGGCAAGGGCTGCACGCTGATCGGGCCCAACTGCCCCGGCGTCATCACCGCTGACGAATGCAAAGTGGGCATCATGCCGGGCTTTGTCTTCAAAAAAGGCAAGATCGGCATCGTGTCCAAATCCGGCACGTTGACCTATGAGGCCGCAGACCAAGTGGTGAAGGCCGGTTTGGGCATCAGCACCGCCATCGGCATTGGCGGCGACCCCATCATCGGCACCACAACGCTGGAGGCCGTGCAACTCTTTGCGAACGACAAGGACACCGAGGCCATCGTAATGATCGGCGAGATCGGCGGCGACCTCGAGATCCGTGCCGCGGAGTGGATCAAAGCCAACTGCAAAAAGCCTGTCGTAGGCTTTATCGCTGGTGAAACCGCGCCCGCAGGTCGCACCATGGGCCACGCTGGTGCCATTGTAAGCGGTGCCGACGAAAGCGCCGCCGCCAAGAAGAAGGTGATGCGCGAATGTGGTATCCACGTGGTGGAAAGCCCGGCTACGATTGGCGCGAAGGTGAAGGAGGTGCTGGGTAGGTAGTCGCGAAATTCCGACCCAAGTATTTCGTATTTGGGTCGGAATTTCAAGAACATCACTTCACATGAAGAAGTACTGTATTGTCCTTCTCACGACCCTGTTCTTACTGGCTTGCCCAAACAAGTCCCTTGGCCAACCGCACATCATTTCTTCGGACATTGAGCTATTCTGGTCCGCGTTCGATCGGGTAACGGCTACGACGGACACGGTTAAACAAGATCGCATTCTTCAGGAGGAGTACATCAGCAAGGGTTCTCCGGGGCTACATGCCATGATGCACGTGCGCAACTACACCGTGCAGGACTACCGGAATGCCATAAACAACTATCCCAAGTTTTGGGCATCGATCCGCGATAACACCGCAAAGGCGAAGCACTTGCAAACGGACTTGGGAGAAGGCGTGCAGAAATTGAAAGTGGTCTATCCTGAACTGCGTCACGCCAAGATCTATTTCACCGTGGGTGCCATGCGGAGCAACGGCACCACCTTGGATAGCATGGTGCTGATCGGAAGTGAGTTCGCGATGGCCGATAAGCAAACGGCGACGTCGGAGTTTCCGGAGCAGATGAAAGGCCTGCGTACCTTTTTTGATAGTGAGCCCATCAAAGATCTGGTGCTGTTGAACGTGCACGAGTATGTGCATACGCAGCAATCGCCCATGATCGACAACCTATTGAGCCAATGCCTTTATGAAGGTGTTGCTGAATTCGTTTCGGTGAAGGCCATGGGGCAACCTTCCGCTGCCCCCGCAATTGAATATGGCAAGGCCAACGAAGAAAAAGTGAAGCGGGCTTTTGAAAGGGACATGTTCGTGAATGGGAAAACATCGCAATGGTTATGGAGCAACCAACCGAATGCATTCAACACACGCGACATGGGCTATTTCATTGGGTATGCCATCTGCGAGCGATATTACAACGCTTCAGCGGACAAGCACAAGGCAATCAAGCACATGATCGAACTGGACCACACCAACGACGCTGAAATAGAGGCATTTGTGGACTGGACTGGTTTTTTCAGTGCGCCATTGGGCCAGCTCTTCACGCGGTATGATGCAAGCAGACCGACAGTTGTTTCCATCTCTCCACAAGTCGATAGCACATCCCTGGTCGACCCAAAATTGAAGCGGTTAACACTGACCTTTTCAGAACCGATGAACAAAGAACGCCGCGGGTTCGACTTCGGCCCGCTCGGAGAAGAAAATGCCCTGTTCGTTCAGCAGATCATCGGCTTTTCAGAAGATGGACTTCAGTTCACCTTCGAGGTTGACCTGAAGCCAGGCAGAACTTACCAAAGCCTTGCCAGCAATCGGTTTGAAGCGGCGACGGGAATACCTATGAAGCCGTATTTGATCTACTTCACGACGGTGAATTAGGGTTTCGGGAATTTTGATTTCACCGAAAGCAAACCATAGCACGGGCGGACGGCTCGCTGCCGGGGTACCGATGGGTCTAACTCCCGCGCAATGCCGGTGCCCGCGATGGTGCCTCACCCCAGTGAGATCGAAAAACGCACATGGAAGACGCTTGAGCGGAAATGGGCAAATCAATGCCGCGCCGGCCCCATCAACCTCCGGTCCTCATCGGTGACGTTGGGATTAAGATAGATCGCCCGGTAGTAGGCGAAATTCATCCGATCGTAGTGCAAGACCCCGTTGTTGTACTGCTTGATCTGGAACAGGTTCACGGCGAGGAGATAGACACAAAGCGGAAGGAAAATGTACTTCCAACGGGTGGCCAATGCCCTTTCCACCAGCGCTGCAAAGGGCAATGCTAACACCGGATAACTCTGCACCATCGCCCTCGTGGAATAGCTGCCGCCGTAGTGCCAATCGTGCCATGCGATCACGATCCAGAGGTTGAGCAGCGTGAAGGTCAGTACACTTTTTCTCCAAGACCTGCCGCGCATGAGGAAGAGCCCCACGATGAAGAGAATGGTGATCGGCGTATAGATGAACCAGCCCTTTTCACCACCGAAGAGCACGCGGAAGTGAGGCAAGAGGAAATCCCACTTGCTGCCGACGTCGAAGACCCAGGAACCGGTTACGACCTTCCAATAGACCAACTGCGGGAGGACCATCAGGAACGCGGCAACCATGGCCCATGCAATGTGTGCGCGATAGGCGCGCACCTGCGCCCACTTCACTTTTGCTTCCATTTTGGAACCCGTGTTCCACAGCAACGGGATAAAGAGCATGATCGCCTCCGTCGGTCGCGCCACTGCGGCCAAACCGATGATGGCGCCGATGAGAACGGCGTGGCGAATGCGCGGTGCCTCATGCCACTTGATCGTGCCCCAAAGGACCAAGGAGTAAAGCGCGAACAGGTAACCGTGGCTCTGTGCATTATCCACGCTGATGTACTGGATCGCATTGGTCGCCAACACCAGCATGAGGAGTGTCAGCGCAACGACGGCGTCGCAGTAGTATCGTTTCAGCACGAGCCGGAGCAGGAACAGGGCTAGGATGCAATAGACCAATGGACTGAATGCGATGGCCCATTGGTATGGTGGGGAAAAGCCGTCCTTCGGATAGCCGAGCACCCCTGCGGACCAATGGCCGATGAGAAAGAAGGGAAGCTGCATCTCCGCCACTCCGCACAGGTACTTCGTCGCGCGATTCCCGTTGTCCAGATCCATCACTTGGTAGAGGCCGCCTGTTCCCACAACATGGTAAGTGCTATCGATGGGACCCAGCCAGTCCTGCCGAGTAATGTCTTCATAGATAAAGATTGCCGGGAGATACTGATAGTAGCCAAGCGCATCCCATTGCGTGGCCTTCATCGGCGACCAGCCACGCAACTCCGAATAGTCGAAACGCGTCCAGATGAGGACAAAAGAGATGAGGATCACGGCGAACAGGGAGGTCCGTTGGCCCATTGCGGACCAAGCTTACGCATACTTTTGGTGGATTATCTTCGCCCCATGGCACTATTACAAGGCAAGACAGCCCTCGTTACCGGCGGTACGCGGGGCATTGGCAGGGGCATTGTGGAACGCTTTCTGGAGGAAGGCGCGGATGTCGCATTCACTTACGTGAGCAGCCCGGAGAAGGCGAACGCGCTGGCAGCGGAACTGGGCAAAGGCGGGCGCAAGGTGCTCGCCATCCAGAGCAATGCGGGCGATTTCACTGCGGCGCAGGCAGCTGTGGACCAAGTGGTGGAAGCTTGGGGCAAGCTGGACATTTTGGTGAACAATGCGGGCATCACGAAGGACCAGCTGCTGATGCGCATGAGCGAGGCCGACTTCGATGCGGTGATCGCCACCAACTTGAAGAGCGTGTTCAACATGACCAAGGCGGTGATGCGCACCATGCTGAAGCAGAAGAGCGGTAGCATCATCAACATGAGCAGTGTGGTTGGCGTGAAGGGCAATGCTGGCCAAGCGAACTACGCGGCCAGCAAGGCGGGCGTCATCGGCTTTACCAAGAGCGTCGCGCTGGAGTTGGGCAGTCGCAACATCCGCAGCAATGCGGTGGCTCCGGGTTTTATTGAAACGGAAATGACCGGTGCGTTGGACGAAAAAACGGTACAAGGCTGGCGCGATAGCATCCCCTTGAAGCGCGGGGGCACACCTACGGACGTGGCGAATACCTGCGTTTTCCTCGGCAGCGACCTCAGCACGTACATCACCGGGCAAACGCTGCATGTGTGTGGCGGAATGTTGACGTGAGGCAAAGAAATTCAACCGCAACGGCGCAACGACGCAACGGTTGCGCAACGAAATGCTTTTTGGATTAATTCCAAACGTACCAACGGCAGGATGAAATGCAGTCTTGTCTGTGATCACGCACGTTGCGGCAACGGCTCTTAATTTTCTGATCATACGTTCTCCCGACATTTGCGCCCGTGAATCTTACTACTGCTCATTCCCTTTGGCTCGCGCCGCTCTGCTGGTTGCTCGGCATTGGCTGCGCATGGCTGCTTTACCGGGGAAGCCGGGAGCGCCACGGCTGGGGTTCGGGCATGCAGTGGACCTTGGGCACGTTGCGTGCGTTGGCCATTGCGCTCATCGCCTTTTTCTTGCTGGAGCCCTTGGTGCGCATACAGTTGCGCGAAGTGCGCAAGCCCGTTGTGGTGGTGGCGCACGACGGCTCGTCCTCGCTCCTGGCCACCGGTGATAGCGCTGCGTTCAAGGCTGAATACGCCGAACGCTTGCGGAAGCTCACGGAAGAACTGGGCGACAAGTATGAGGTACGGCCGTTCACTTACGGTAGCGCGGTTTCCGAGGGACTCGACTTCAAGCAGGGTGAAGGCAACACGGACATCGACCAGTTGTTCCGCGCGGTGTATGACCGCTTCGCTGGCACGGACCTGGGCGCGGTGGTGATCGATGGCGATGGCATCTACAACCGGGGCCGCGACCCGGTGCAAAGTGCGGAACGCCTTGGCGTGCCTGTCTTCGCTGTGGAATTGGGCGACACCACCATCTACCCCGATCTGCAATTGCGCGATGTGGAATACAACCGCATCACCTACCTCGGCAACGACTTCCCTGTATTGGTCCGTGTGCAAGCGCACCACTTGAAAGGCCGCAGCACGCGCGTAGTCGTTACCAAAGGCGGCAAGGAAATGGCTTCGAAGGACATTTCTATCTCCGGCGATCCCTATTTCGTTGAGATTCCCTTGATGGTGAAGGCTGAAGCTTCGGGTTTGCAACGCTACACGGTCTCGCTGCGCGCGATCGAGGGTGAGGCCACATTAGCCAACAACAGCCAAGACATTTTTGTGGAGGTGCTGGACGATCGGCGTAAAGTGCTGGTACTGGAAAACGCGCCGCACCCCGACGTGGCGGCCATTTCAGAGGCCATGCGCGGCATTGAAGGCTATTCCCTGGAAGTGCGCACGCCGGCCACGTTCACCGGAAAACTGGCGGAATTCGACCTGGTGGTCCTTCACCAATTGCCCAGCGCACAAGTGGCCATGCAGGACCTGCTGAAACAGATCGATGAGCGGCATATTCCCACGTGGACCATTTTGGGTCAGGCCAGCGACCTGCGCCAAGCCAGCGGCACAGCCACGGGCATTGACATACAAGGTGGGCGTGGCAGCTTCAATGACGTGCAAGCCACGGTGGATAAGAACTTCAGCTTGTTCACCTTGGATGCCGAAGACATCCGAGCGTTCGAACGTTTTCCGCCGTTGCAGGTACCGTTCGGGCAGTATGCACTTGGCCGGTCAGCTATCGCATTAATGGCGCAACGCATCGGATCCGTTGCCACCACCTATCCCCTGTTCGCATTCCAAAGCAACACGGAACGACGCACCGCAGTGACCTGCGGCGAAGGCCTTTGGCGTTGGCGTTTGGCGGACATGCAGCAAAGCAACACCACCGCGCATTTCGACAAACTGGTGCGGCAGACCGTGCAATTCCTTGCGTTGAAGCAGGACAAAAGCCGCTTCCGTGTAAAGCCTCAGCGGGAGTATGCCGAGAATGAAAAAGTGGGCATCGATGCGGAACTCTACAACGCCAGCTATGAGCCGGTGAATGGCGCTGAAGCCACGATCACGTTGAAGGATGAGGCCGGGCATGAACTCGCCTACACCTTCAGCCCCAGCGGCACCGGCTACCATTTGGACGCGGGCTTGTTACCTGCAGGACGCTACACCTGGACTGCGGGCACCACATTGGAAAAGGAGCGCCTCACCGCCAAGGGTGAATTCCTTGTAAAACCCTTGGTGGCCGAGCGCGTCAGCAC
>Ga0075152_10001247_pt1 | contig 18371 bp, 24 predicted proteins | sample JI61114C2DNA_FD_70964 | JGI IMG/M metagenome (GOLD analysis project Ga0075152, IMG submission 70964) | Wastewater effluent complex algal communities from Wisconsin, to seasonally profile nutrient transformation and Carbon sequestration -... | ecosystem: Engineered > WWTP > Effluent > Algae...
ATCAGAGTAAATCCTCATAGATCTGGCGTCCACTGGTTCATTGATGTTTCTCATTTTGGCGCATCGTAATGAAGGTTATGAGACTGTCAAAGGAGCGTGGTTATAAATCAAGGCGATTCGTAAAAGGAGAACTGATGGAAATGAATAGTTGCCATTGGTCCTTTGCAAACTAATACCGAGCTCTAGGAAAGAAGGTCGAAGATGTGGGTTAACAGATTTGCCAATTAAATACATAATCCTTCAACTGTCCTCATCCTCTGCATTGCATATCATTAATATCTTTATGACGTGGCAAGTCGTATTGGTTGTTCTCCTAGTCCTTATGCTGAGATTCTACTACACGAAGGTGTATCTCACAAAGCTTCTTATGCTTGAGTACAAACGCCTGTTCGAACAGGCAGGATTCCGAGTGAAACTGGAGCCCTTTCGACTATTCACGAGCAAGATGTTTAACGACTACGAAGAAGGTGAACGCCTTCACGGAAACCCCCTCTACTACAAGTAAAATGAACTCATCAAATACGATGTCGCAATCTGTTCGTTCCTTAATAGACCAATGATCCAGCTTATTCACCCAGATTTAATGCAAGCCTTCTTTACCAGTCAACAATCCAACTTCCCCAGGTTTAAACCACTCCTCGACTACCTTGAGAGGTTTAACAAGATGACCGAAGATGAGGAATGGAAAAAGAAGCGAAAGATTATCTCTGAGGTGCTTCACTTTGAGTTGCTCACCACGCTGGTGCCAACCATGGTCAAGGTCACCGACCAAGCACTGGATTGTTGTGTTGTCAATCAAGCAGATGGAACTACCATCATTAACCCAAGATAGCTTGCCACTGATATCATGGGAAACGTTCTTGTTGAAATCTTTCTTGGATACTCCTCCAAACTCACCGGCTTTGATGGTTAAACCATGGCAAGCTTCATAAATAGGCTCGTTACGGACACCGAGAAAGAAGGGACAACTCCCCTCGGATTGCTTCTTGGTAGCCGTTTTTACAAACTTGGAATTAGATAAAGGGACCGAGATGTGAACTGTCGGATTCAGAAATTTTGGAAGTTCTCAGATGAAATCATCAACAACCGGCTCAAAGAACTTCGAGAAACCAAGACACAAAGTGACAAGCCAAAGGATATTGTTGATGCTCTTTTTCGAGCTCAACATATCGAAGGCAAGGAGGGAAGTTTAGTGACCAGCCGAAACATTATCTCAGAGTTTCTATTGTTCTACATTGCGGCAACAGGCACAACACCTTCTCATATTTATGGGCTTCTATTGTACGTGAGTCGACATCCTCAAGTTAAACAAAAGATGCAGGACGAAATTGATAGATTATTCTCTGCTGGACAGCCCATTAATGCCGAAAGTCTCAGGCAAATGACGTATACCTCGGCTGTTATGCATGAAACCAATCGAATTTACGGGCCGGGAATTTCTCTGTTCACGAGAGAAGTGGCAATAGACACCAAACTGGGAAAGGTACCCCTGAAGGCAGGCACACTTCTCAACCACGAGTTCATAACGAATAACTACAACCCAGAATTCTATATAAACCCCAAAGAGTTCAGGCCTGAGAGATGGCTATAACAGGAAAAACTACCGAAGCATCCCTACGTTTTCACACCGTTCAGCAGCGGCTCTAAGAACTGCCTTGGTCAGCACATATCAGTCAACGTTACGAAGATAACTCTAATAAGGCTATTCCTCCGGTACAATTGGCACATTGAACATCCCGAGAGTATCAAGCTTCAGTGGAAACTGTTCGTGGTACCCGAAAAATTCGACATCATCGTAACCCCGCGTCAGAATTGATAGGTGCATGTTCGAAACAAAAATATCAGTTGGCTTTTCAGCATCGACAACCCGTTTGGCTATCATTGAAACGACTCAGCTTGAACCGTCTGTTGTCGCTTTCACCTAACTTTATCCGTACCTTCTCCAGCAGCTTCGCCACCGCGTTCTTCACATTAATGTCCTCCTTGGCGCTGGCTTCGATAAAGTCGACTCCGTAATGCTCAGCTACTGCTTTACCGTCTTTCTATAATACTTGTCTTCTAGTTAGATCGCATTTGTTGCCCACTATCAGAATCGGCAGCTCTTCGTCCGAGTACTTTTTGATTTGCTTGATCCACACAGCAATGCTATTGAGCGACTCACGGTCCTCTACGCTGTAGCATAACAGTATCCCCATGGCGCTCCGGTAGTACGACGGAGTGATGTTCGCAAATCTCTCCTGGCCAGCAGTATCCCACAGCTGGACAAGGTACTTTACTCCATTACTTATCATGACCTTCTGCTGGTAGTCTAGTCCTATCGTGGCTGGCAGCTTTCCGTTGTAAGTCTCCTCACAGAATCGATGCATGAAGGCAGTTTTACCAACACCCGAACTTCCAACGAGCATGAGTTTCACAACGTGATCGTACTGTTAGTGGTGTGACATGGACATTGTTATAATCAGGGAATTATAGAATAGAAGTAGCAGCGGTCACGATAGCCAGTCACAACTCCATCTCACGGTCGGACAGGTTGCTAATGCGTCGGAGCTGGAGCCGTTTGTCGAGATAAGGTCGCACATCATCCAACTCCTTGAGGTCAAGCAAGATGCTTTCGATGTGCTTTAGCTATTGGTCGTTGGGGTTGTCCTGGAATTACAGGATGGGAATTCCATTGTCGATCTGCAGACCAAAGGAATGGACAAGATTGTCGACCATCACGATGTCCTTGAGGTTGCGGTTTTTGATGATTCGGAGATCTTTGATGTAGAAGCCTGAGTGAGATACAACCGTACCGTTGCGGGTTTCCATACAGTGAGGTCGTGAGAGTACCCCATGAATTGTCTTATTCTTCTTATTAAGATGCTCAATAATTGGAGTAGCGTAGGCCGGTGTGGAGGCAGTGAACACATAGATAGCGAAATGTTCGCTCATCTTCTCGAGAAATTCTAGACAGTAAGGCCTGATATTGAAACACAGGCTATCCATTCCCTCAAGCTTGAGCACCACATCGCTCTTCTCTCGGGGCTGCACGGTATGTATTAATGTTTCGTCAAGGTCGAGAACGAGGAATTTCTTTCGGTTGGCTGTATTAGCATGGTAATTACTCTTGGGCTCCGGAAGTGTTAACATTTTACTGTTCAGGTACTTTTCGCTTGGACCCTTCAGAAACTTAACCGAGTAGACCGTGCCACGATAAAGCATTGCTAAGTGCTTCTTGAAAGACTCCTTGTCGATGGTTGTGCCCACAAGGTGTCGGTAGGGATGACGGTTAATGCGCTCATGGATGTCTCCGGGTTGGTCTTTGCTTGATTCTTCCTTCTGGTCCATGCGATTCTCGATGCTGCTCAACAGCGTGGTTTTTAGCTCTGAATAGGCACTGGGTCAACTTCTGCTGTAGACGGCCAGCGTGCCAATGTTGGCGTTCTCATCGTCCACGATGTCTTCGGGTTGGTCCTTTGTTAGCTGGAGGCTGTTCAGCCGGGAGTGTAATCTCTTCGACTCAGAGGCCTCCTTGACCTTGGGGACGCTGATCCTTTGCTTGTATTTTTCCATCGCGCCCGCAAAAAACTTCTTTCTATTAATTTCTATTCGCTATCGTGTAGTCACGCACTTAGCCTTCCATTCACAAAATAACGCCAGCTGCCAGCTAAAGGGAGCAACGCTGTGACGACTTGATGACACCCCGGGCAACCGCCCCTCAAAGAAGATTGTTATCAGTTATGGAAGAATCGCCAATATTATGGTTAATACAGGGAACAATAGTCTTACCTAATCCTTCCATCACTTCTGGATTGTCAGCTAAGCTTAAACTTTAACTAGCAGAAGGCAACTGGTAGGATCAGCACGACTGAACCATACTCTTCCCAAGAAAACAACCAAGAGCTTCTATTGAAACATGGATGTTTAGAACCCTCCCATCTGCCATTACTCCTATGATTTAATATCGGCTCAACAACAAGGCATGCTGAGCACTTTCCGATGCATGAGGTGGATGTCTTCGCTACCCAAGTGGGCTACGGTTGACCCAGTAAAGCTTAGTGGTAGCAACCCCCACACAGTGGTCAATATCCTGGATGGAAAGTCGGTTACCACCGGTCTGACAACCAAGGTCGTTGACCCAATGAACGGAGAGAGTTTCCTTGCCAATAGCATGGCCGATCAAGCTTTGGAGCAGAAGTTCATCGACAGTCAGCGTAGCATCCCCCGATGGGGCCTCCACAATCCCATTCGAAACGTGGGCCGCTACGTGATGTACGGTGATGTGTTCTTCCGGATTGCTGCTGAACTGCGCAAGAAATAAGTGGAAGACTTCTTCATCAAGCTCATTCAGCGAGTCATGCCAAAGAGCGACGTCCAGTGCCGAGGTGAACTGACCGTAACCCGCAAGTTCTTCGAGAACTTTGCAGGCGATAATGCACGATTCCTATTCAGGTCGTTCAATGTTTCAGGCGACCATGATGGACAGGCTTCTTCAGGCTACCGCTGGCCATATGGTAACGTTGCGGTCATCGCCCCATTCAACTTCCCAGTTGAAATCCCTGCACTACAAACATTTGGATCTCTGCTTGCTGGTAACCGTCCGTTGCTGAAGTGTGCAACTAAGGTCGCAGTTTGCATGGAACAGTTTCTTCTGATGGCTGCACACTGTGGTATGCCTGCTTACGATGTCAACTTCATCAACTGCTCCAACGATACCACCATGAGAATCATTGACAAGTCTGACTTCCACATGATTCAGTTCACAGGAGGAAGTGAAGTCTCTGAGATCATTGCTAACAAAACCAACGGAAAGGTCCGAGTTGAGGATGCTGGCTTTGATTGGAAGGTTCTCGGCCCCGATGTTAGCAACGTTGACTATGTTGCTTGGACTGCCGATCAGGACACCTACGCGGCCAGTGGCCAGAAATGCTCAAAGCAATCAGTAATGTTTGTGCATGAAAACTGGGTCAATGCTGGTCTCATTGACAAGGTCAAGACCTTGGCTGCTCGACGAAAGCTGAGTGACTTGACCATTGGTCCTGTGCTGACTTGGGACAACAAAAGCATTAAGGCTCACATTGATGCGTTGTTGAAGTTACCTGAGTCTTCATTGGCCTTCGGAGGGAAAGAACTCACCAATCACAAGATTCCTAAGGCCTATGGCAGCTATGAACCAACTGCTGTGCAAGTCAGCGTCAAAACTTTCCTCGAAAACTTTGAGCTATGCGCCACCGAACTGTTCGGGCCTTTCCAAGTAATAGTCCCGTACAAAAGTGACCAGCTCAAGGATGTTCTCAGGATTCTCAATAAAATGAAGCACAATTTAACTGCAGGAGTTGTTTCTAATGATCCACTTTTCCTCGATCACGTGCTTGGACAGACCATCAATGGAACTACCTATGCAGGACTGCGAGCAAGGACTACTGGCGCTCCTCAGAACCACTGGTTCGGACCATGCGGAGATCCCCGAGGCGCTGGAATCGGCACCAAGGAAGCAATTCTGCACGTATGGACAGCCCACCGTGAGATAATTCGCGACTACGGACCCATCGACCCCAACTGGAAGACCCCCGAGTGCTCATGATTAGTTTGGTTTGCGATATGGCCCAGTGGCATTTAGAATCACTTGACTGCGGTCAATTCAAAGGGCTTATCGCTCTTGACGGACAGGATAAATGAACCGTGGATCTTGGATTGGTAGGTACTCGGCATAATAATGTATCCCGCCTTGTTGAGCTCGCGCTAAGTTCCCACTTCGCATTCTAAGGTTGTTGAACTGACGGGTAGGAAGTTAGTCTGCTTCACCACAATATCCTCGCTGTACACTAACTTCGTATCTCGCTTCTCAAGTAAGTAGATCCCAATCATGCCTCCAACGGTATTAGGATTTTCCTTCTTCCAATTTTTCTCCGCGATGGCAAGAGTTATCTTAATATTGGCTTGCGTTATCGGCTCGTTGTGATCAATTTTGCTGAACTCTTTCCCTCCCTCTTCGTTTTGCGGATATTTGAACTGTAAATGGAATTTAGGGTTTTGAGCCCAAGTACGCTAAATAACTCAAATGGTGTACCTGAGGTTCTTTTTCCTTGTCGTAAAGGTGGCAACCACCAGCTGAAAGATCCTTCTCCCATCGACCGATCAAGACAGAATTCGTATGCTCATCCAGCTTCTTCAGCTCAATCGGATTGTTGCTGAAGATGGTAAGTTTATAGGCTGCGGTTCTTCCTTCGAGATCAACAGTCGGAATAATTGTAAAGGGTCCTTCAGTGGGGTTCCACTTGAAGAACAGGGCAGATGCCTCTTCACCGGAATAGTTGCTCTCTTTGAACTTTTCAGTCGAAGGTATTAGCAGCTTTCTTTCAATGGAATCCATCACAGGCGGTTCAAGATACTCGCTTGTCTGCTGCAGCAATCTCTGGAGGTTGTTACCCACAGTGTTCTTTATCTTCTTATCTACCTTCTCAATAGGCTTGTTTCCAGTATCGAACCTTGTGATCGTCATACCGACTTTCCACGCCTTGGCCTTCTTTCCCTGCATTCTCCTCAAAATTATCTTCAGCATCGTTGGCTGGGCGAAGTTCAGGAAGTACTGTGGATTGCGACACCAGTTGGGATTTTCCTTTCCCTCAATCTTTCTTCTGCCTCCAGCAGAATTGTCTGTCCACTGCCCATCCACTGTCGTTTCCATCGTTTCAGGCATCTCAACGATGTCAATACTCTCTGAGGCGAACAACCGCATGTAAAATATTCTCTTGTCGTCCTTCTTGACTCCCTCCTTGATATCGACAATGTTTGGTATGATCATGTAGATGCCGTAGTTCTTTCCTTCCTGTCGTTTCAGAGTTAGTACTTCCGTAATCTCGCGTTTATCCTCTACCAAACCCTTAGCATTTGACTGTACAATGATATCTGCTTCATCTGGCCTCTCCCAAATTCGCTCTGTACGACTCTTAGTGCTGATCACCATGAAATTACAAGGAATGTAAGGCACCTTGCTGATCTTCTCATCTTCCAGCATCAGAGAAATGTACACCTTGGTGTCCTTAGCTACTCTAATTCGAAACTGTGGATTATTAAACCACCTATCGTCTGTCTCTTGTTGCAAGTGATCATCCTTCTTGTTTTCTTTTCCCTCTGGTTTTTCAGGCACCACCCTTTCTGGGCATCTTCCGCCGTTGGTCTTTCCTTCCCATTTGCCTTGAATGCAGTAAGTTTACCAGTTCTCTGGAAACACCTTCCCAACATACACCTTATTAAACTGCTGGCACCAATCCTGGAAGCTCATCCACCAAGCTCCATCCGATTTCTTTGTCTTGAAGACATTCTTGAGTTCCTCTTTGAGAGTTCGATGCTTATCCCAATCATCCGAGTCTTCGCAGAAGGCACCATTCCACACTCCGTCGCTACCCCAAGGGTTTCTGATCCGAACAAGCTTTAAATTTTCTTTAGGGAACTCCCGCAGATCGAGGATGTTGTAGAAATGATTCTCGAGGATGCCTTGTGGCCCCTGATCTGCAGTCTTGGCTGATTTCTTGGCATCGTAGTTCATGCAGCCGAGATAGAACTTCTGGTTGAAGTTGCCGAGAAGCATGTTCCAAAGTGCACCAGTTTCAATAGCCTTCTTGATGTCAGGGTGGGTTAAATCAAAGCCTTCGCTCACTCCACCTGTGATATCTACGAGACCTTCTAGCACGTTCCCTTCGCATACCGTTTCGTAGTTGCCATGCAGCTTGACGTATGCCTTCTCCATTAATGATATCCAGAATTCCTGTGGGTTGGCGCAACTGCAATATACACTGGTTCGTGAGTTAGTTTCCTTTTCGTAAGGCAGTAGCGTATCGACGATGACCTGCACCCAAGCACCGTTCTTGAAGAACTGGAAACTCACGAAGCCCTGGTTAAAGTACTCCTTCTCAACAATGAGTTTTTGAATTTCCTCGCTCTTGCCTGCTGCCATTGTCAATGCCCCGATAAACCAGCTTTCAGCGATTAGTCCTTGCTTGGCATCGCAGTCGATGTACTTCTTCTCATCCTCCACCATGAACTTCGGATCTTTGTGAAGTTCCTGTGGTCGTTTCCACTCAATGTGCTTTAGTTCGTAACCCCATTTGGGGACTGTGGTCTGGTCCTTGAAGAACTGCTTGTTGTTTGCTGGGAATTCTTTATCTGTCCATTGCTCGCCTGGATGGTTCTTCAGCCAGTACAAGATCTCCGCCTCCTTCTTCTGGTACACGACCATTGGATCCAAGTTCTCCTCTTTCTTCTTCTTGTGGGTCACTGGTGGTTATGAATCCTCCTCTGAATCAAACTGGCCATTACCGTCATCGCCAAAATCTTAGTCGTCTCCGTCGTCCATTAAATCCTCTTCGTCATCATCGTCGTCAGGGATGTCTTCATCGTCGTCATCCAGTGGTTCTTCGTCGCCAAACGAATTGTCGTCCGACAGCTATTTGTCATCCTTCTTGCTGCTTTTCTCCGAGGATGCTTCCATCAGTTATATATCGTATTATAGGGTTTGGATCGCCTCAAGCAGAAATATAACAGCTTGCTCTGGCTTGAGCTTGCTCTTCTGCAGCCCTCCTAACTCCGACGCAGCTGGGAATTTGAAACTTTACCAACCGCAACTATCTTTTAATTAAGCAATCCGACAAATGCCGCAGATGCGTGCTCCTATATAAAAGAATTAAATGCTATTTAGGCTGCTGCGTCCACGCTTCGTTATAAATAGTTTAATCAAACCTTTTCGTATCTCCACCCGCAGACGTATGGAACCTGAAAAAGTCCCGCAACCCGAAGTCGCTCAACCTGATGCACCCAAGCCAACTGAGGCCCCAGTAGAGCACAAGAACAAGGAAAAGAAGAAGGACAAGGAGCCCAAAGAAGCCAAGGAGCATAAGGAGAAGAAACCAAAGGAAGAGAAAAAAGTCGAAGAGAAGCCTCATGTGGAAGTCATCTACATAAACTACGAGACTGACCAGTTCGGAGATTACCCCATGATCCAGTCTACCTACCGTTCCGGAAGGAACTGGACCCACGTAAGTCTATTGTTTGACGTAGGTCATCAACATTGATGATACTCAGGCTGGCAAGGAGATTTTAGTTAGAGCTCGAGTCCACAACATCCGCTCGAAGGGAAATAACTGCTTCATTGTGCTCCGTGAGCAGTTTTCAACCGTACAGGCTGTGGCCTTCAAGTCGGAGACCATCTCCAAGGACATGATCAAGTACATGGCAGGAGTCCCCTCTGAGAGTATTGTGGATATCGTGGGGCTTGTGGAGAAACCTGAGAAGGAGATCGAATCATGCACTCAGAAAGTTGAAATCAAGATATCCAAATTTTTCGTGGTGAACCGTGCCACGAATCAGCTCCCTCTACAGGTTGAAGATGCCTCCAAGAAAGTCGTCGGAGTCGAATTCGACTATGCCAAAGACGAGGAAGAGGAGAAGCAGGAGGAACCTGCTGGTGAAGATAAAAAAAAAGAGATCCGCGTCAAGCTAAAGACTCGCCTCGACAATAGAGTCATCGATCTGAGAACGACCGCTAAGCAAGCTATCTTTAGGCTCAGTTCTGGTGTCTGCCAGCTGTTCCGAGAGTTCCTTAACAAGCATGAGTTTATTGAAATTCACACACCTAAGCTCATTAGTGGCAGTTCCGAAGGTGGAGCTAACGTCTTCAAACTGAAGTACTTCGGCAAGGAGGCATGTCTGGCACAGTCTCCCCAGCTTTACAAACAGATGTGTATCATGGCTGACTTCGACCGCGTCTACGAAATTGCTCCCGTCTTCCGTGCAGAGAATTCATTCACCCATCGACACATGTGCGAATTCATGGGGCTGGATATAGAAATGGCCATTAAGGAGCATTACGGTGAACTCCTTGATTTCCTCGGAGAACTCCTCTCGTTCATCTTTGAAGGATTGGAGCAGAGGTACGGCAAGGAGCTCAAGGCAATCAACGAACAGTTTGAGTTCGAGCCTTTCCGCAACAAAACACCTGTACTCAAGCTAACCTTTGAAGAGGGAATCAATCTCCTTAAGGAGAACGGAATCGAGTGGAAGGTCAATGAAGATCTATCAACGAAAGTCGAGAAGCAGCTTGGTGAGATCGGTAATGCAATTGACTTATTTAGTTCGCAAGAAGTACGATACTGACTTCTACATGCTGCATCGATATCCCAAGGAGGCCCGACCCTTCTATACTATGCCTTGCAAGGATGACCCTAACTTCACCTGCTCGTATGACTTCTTCATGCGAGGTGAGGAGATCACTTCAGGCGCTCAGCGTATCCATGACCCAGTCATCCTCGAACAGCGAGCAAAGGAGTGCGGAATCGACCCGGAAACCATCCGTGACTATATCAAGTCCTTCCAGTACGGAGCCTTCCCCCATGGAGGTTGCGGTATTGGACTCGAGCGAGTCGTCATGTTGTACTGCGGTCTGGGAGATATCCGAAATTCATGCCTGTTCCCACGCGACCCCAGGAGAATAACCCCATGATGTTCTTCACACAACGAAAGGTCATATGTAAACGACTGTGGGATCGTCTGGGTCCACAAAGGCCTTGCGATCGAAATTGCCGCTTGTAAATTGCTGCACATAGGGGTTTTGAGCTGGCTGCTGGTATTGTCCTTTCTTGTGGATTTCGATCATCTTGCTGAGAATACGTATGAAGGTGTTGCTGTTTCCGTTGTAAAACCACAGCTTAAAGTGGCTATCGTTAGGAAGTAGTCCGAAGAGAGGCCTCACGCTTCCTTTCAGGTAGGTGCTGCCGAAGATTGGCATGACGATATCCTCACCGTACAGATTAGTGATTGGGATATCAAAGGACTTGAAGTCTTAAGTTTGGTACTTATCGGCAACGAAGACAATCCTCAGTGTAGACAGATAGACCTAAGTTAGAATGATTGGGTACACTTCCTTTGGCTATACGCTTTCCGACTCCATCCATCTTAACCTCGAATTCCACGTGACCACGGTAAAGCATGAGTATTTCTCCTTCGACGCTGTTGGGCTGCCCGTTTGCGTTGATTGGACAGTTCAGAGCCATCTTAATCGTATTATATAGCGGATCGCTGCCGATGAACTTTTATGCTTTTCCTGCTTGGAGTCTCTCTGGCTCAAGAACGTCGCTGGGTATCAAGAGCCGCTATACAGCACCGAACCACGAGAAGGACTGCAGCCCTGGTCCCATGTACGACACTTCAAGTAACACCAACACTGCGCCCACCTGGAAGTGAAACATCCCTTCATTCAGAATCGGAACATCGATGCGATCGACCATGTAGTTCAAGGGTGCACCAGCCCCGAACGTGTACAACCCCGGCGACTTAAAGCCAGTAAGCTTGGAATGATCGTAGAATGCGCCGAAATACTCAATTCCTGCAGAAGTTCACAAGCCGAAGATCAATGAGAATCCAGGTCCGGGTTCCCACGATGCCCAACATCACCTCGTAAAAAGCAAAAGCAGTGCTTACAACATGGCTTACAAGTATGAATCAGTTTTGGAGGAAAAGCGGAACCTTCCTGGGGTTGGTCAATACGATGTAACCATCAAGCCTAACATCACCAGAAAACGGTCGATGTTCGGTACCAGCAACCGACCGTCACTCGCAGGCGACCCTTCGATCCCTGGTCCCGGTGATTACGAAACAAGACCGAAATCCAGCACTGAGAAAAAATAAACATTTTCGCGGGCAAAACGCACAACGGTTACGTAGCTCACGCCAGCACGTATACTCTTTCATTTAACTCAGCTAACGCCTACGATCTCAAAACCGAACTGGAGAAGAGTTTGAACAGGAAGAAAGGATTCTCACTTGCTCAAAAGCTTGGGCTAAAACTGTACTAAAACCAGGCAGTTTCGCCAGGGCCAGGCACCTAGTACACTCGAAATCTTACTATAGCGACCAAAAAGGTCTTGTTGAGGCTCCGGATGCCCCTTCCTTCTCCGTCGGCAAAGAAAAGCGTGGTACTTCAAACAAATAAAAGCTCCCGGGGCCAGCAGATGTAATTAATGCATAACCTAGTACAACTATGGCCAAAAGTATCATGTTCCAAATGGTACGATGCCACGTTCACCTGGCCACATGAGCTTCGGCAACACAGAGAAACTTCCTGGCCCAGGTCACTATTACGACGTTCCCACAACAACCACTTCCTTCAGCATTCCAAGATCTAAATCGTTGCTTACTGTACGCAACACAAACCCTGGACCTGGACAATACAACGCACACGAAGGAATGGCAACTCTCGCAATAAAGAGTTCTAAGATCGGCAACTCCCTCCGTTCAAACCCTGTCCGCAAGATCAAACCAGGTCCCGGGGACTATAATGTTTTGGGCCAACAACCCTCTCGCTACCAGGGCATTTCGTAATCATGTGTGTAACTGTAGAATCGGCAAGGATGCCAGGAAACATGAGGGCAACGATCACCCCGGCCCAGGCCACTATGCCCTTCAGTCTACAATCTCCAACCTCTCGCGATACGCAATGGTACAGCGCAATTCCGTACAGTGATCGAGCTGTCTGTATAATAAATACATGCTGCGCAAGCTCACAAACATATTCAACCAGAATCAGTCATCGAAGCTGCTGGACTTTGCAGAAGTGAACAGCAGCAACTCCGACATCAATTTCACATACATAGAAGAACTGAGGAAGGTTGTGCAACCGGCTTCCATTAACCAGCTCATAAAGGAATTGGAGAGGGGGTGGACTAGCTCTCATCCCATTGAGAAGCTGAAGTACTACATCGCCACCCATGATCTCATCACTAATACGCTTAGCCAATAAATCTGCAGTAAGCTTGCCAGCTACAAAAACGTTCCGCCAAGTTCAGTGAAAGATGAAGGGCCGGAGGCATGGATCCGCAGCAACATCGTGGATTACTACTCCGAGTACGTACAACGGCTGTGCAGTCATATCGAGTTGTACGAGTAGTGCCGTAACCAACAGCAGGTAACCGTGGAGCAGTTGGGCTCCATCGAGCTGACTGCAAACTGCTTCAAAGTGGTGAACATGCTGAACTTCATCCTGAAGACGCAGGTGAGCCTGAACAAGATTGGCCGGTACTATCCCAAGCTCACCGTAATGTGCCAGCTGTTCGCGATGTATATTAGGGACGTGAGAGTGTTTAACGACTACCTGCAGAACTGTATCGATGCAATATTCAGCTGCTACCACCAGCTGACCAATGAGATGCTCAGGCACAGCTTCGTGTTTATCGTTGAAGTGCAAAAGAATCTGGACTCGCTCATGGAGTTCCTACACAACCGCTACTTCTATAAAAATACCAATGTCGCACTTCCGCATATCCGCCAAATTGACCCTGCAAAGTACAAGCAGCTGGTGAGGTACATAAGAGTTACTGACCGCACAATCGACATTCCAAGGGTAGTACCGCTAGGCAGGCAGCACAGACTCTAAGAGCTAAACCGGACTGTAATGAACACCCACAGCCGGAAACGCAACGCCAGCTCCTCCAGAATCGGTGAGATGCACCACAGCACCAGCTTTGTGGATAACTACGAGACTAGCTTCTAAGAGAAGTTTGCCACGATGCTCAACCACTGATGACTTTCCGTTCTTTATTCTTCACAAGGGATCCAGAGTCAGAGTATGCTCAGTTACTGGTGGTTCTGAAATCTCGACGTACTGTATCTTTGGTATCGGCCTTGCCTTCTTTGTTGAGGATGTTCGAATGCTCAGGATTCTTTTATCCCAAAGGCTCTCCTTAAACTAGCAATCCCACTACTTGATTTATCTTTAGATTTTCGCGAGCCTCTGATCAGCCTATCTCACGATTTCTTTCAACAGCATTGCCAAGCTGGGCTTGTCGGCGCTTGACTGCTAGATCTACTCGGCAAAGGGCGACATCCTGAGGGCCCACTTCTTGCTGTACATACTTATATAAGTCTTGAGGGCTTTCTCCAAGAACTAACTTTGAGAGTTGCACTCCTTTGTTGATTTCTCAACCTCTTCGATCTTAGCCCTGAGTACTTGGTGATTTCTCTCATACAACCCTTCAATTTCTCCCGATTTCTTATCAATATCTTTCAGTTACCTTTCCCTTGGAAGCATTTTGCCTCTTGCTCTATCAATGAATCGGTCGTTCTCCTAAATAAACCTTTTTAGCTAAGCGAGTTTCTCACGCTGGACATCACCCCATTGTGCTCTCTTTCTTTGCGGTGTTTCTTGCCGAGAACCTGGAGCAGTGGCGGTGGAGTCTTCCAAATTCAAAGTCTCTTGCCGTCGAATTCTGGTATTGGCCAGCTCAGAAGTTCCGAATGTCATCTGAGATGTTAGGGCGGGTGTTGGAGGAAGTCTCGCTATCAGTTCTTGTTCGGCTGCCTATTCTTCCTTCAGCTTATCGAAAGAAGTGATTGAGTATTCATCCCCAAGCAGGATAGCGACTTCAACCGTATTAGGCAGGCTCTGTTTTAATCCGATGCAGATGCCTCCGCTCGTGCGTCGAAACACTCTCTAAATGCTTTTTTCTTGCAGCTGACAACTGTGTCCGTGGAGAAACGACGGATTCCAAGCCACTACCAGCAGCATACAGTTGTCTCCGTTTTCGCAGTACAGTAACTTTACCTTCTCTGGCTTCTCTCCAGTTTCGATGGACTGCTTGAAGCTCACATTATTGGTGGAAATGCCGAACATGTAAACCATGTACTTCTTATAGTTGAACAACCCTCCCACGAACAGCCTGTTGCTACCGGCAACTATCTCCGTTATTACCATATTCTTGAGATCGTCAGGGCGCCAGAGAGGATGCACATCGTATTCATTCCTACGTTTAAAGGTTGCTTTTTCGATGGATGAACTTCGCAGCACGAGGTACATGTCTCGCATGTTGGTTGGGTCGAAGCAGCAGCAGACAACATTGTCCTTGTCTTTGCTCAAGAAACCTGATTCCTTGGTGGATTGTTAATTTAGATCAAACCACAGTACACCCTTGTCAGTCAGGGCAGCTAGGAATGGTTGTATAATCCTTTCGCTCTGACTCATGATCTCATTGGTCTTGCTTACGGAAATTGATGGTCGGTTGGAACTAACCTTTTCAATTAAGGAGAAGTGCAAGCTTTTTGGACGGTTGGAGGCTTCAAGGGTGAACTCATGTTTTTTTGTTTTGATGGGTACCTGCTGCCTCGATTCCTCTGCTGGCGCCTGAATATGCCACACCGATAGCTCGTTGCCTGAAGCAACGGCAAGAAACTCTCCGCTTCGGTGCAGTGCCATCTCCTCAATGTTCTCCTTGAACTCGATTTCGGACGCTATGCGTTCCGCATCTGATGTCCATTCCTTGCCCCAGTTGCTGGCCTTGCTAATGGTGACTATGCGACCCTCTGCAACCGCGACAATATCTTTGTTAGGCTCTCTGCTTATCGGTGTACGTACCTAGCAACACAATCTTTTTGTTCCGGTCAGGTATGGCTTCCATATCGTTGCTGCTTGGCTCAAAATTAATAAACTAAAGTTATCAATTGGCCTGTTGTTTGCTAATGTCCAAGTAAACGTTTCTAAGGAACTGCTTCAGATAGGATTTCTTGTCGTCAGCAGCCAACTACCACTGATCGATGGGTATGTAGTAGTAGTGGTAGTTATCCAGCCGGAGCAGTTTCTTCTTCAGCAAGGAACCGCCCTTGACTGTGTGGGTATTCCTGAGGAAGTGCTGAAAACCGTGTAGCTCGATGATGATATTCTTGGCCGTGACCGGTATAAAATCATCAATTCCGAAGGCAGCTCGATACTTGCCGAGATCTGGTATGCAGATGTCGCAATAGAGGTTATGCACACTATGCTCCTCCACACATAGAATACCCATCTGCAGAAGTGTTTTCACCACTTCCTTTTGAGTTGCTGACGTATAAGTTCTCATGCTATCTTGCTGCTCAGAATTACTGCTAGGAGCAGCAATGACTTTCTTGATGTTGGATTCAATGAGCTGACACAGCTCCCTATCGATTGGCCGAAAATAGGTAAGGCAACTGTCGAGTGCGAAGAGACTTCCCGACGCGAAATTGTTTGGGTTATCTTTTTCGGCTTACAGTTCAGTCTGGAAGAGCTTCATGAGGAACCATACTGACCTGCGGATCTATTCAGCAGGAAGTAGTACGCACAGAGACCATATCACTCTTGGAAGGTACTTGTTTTCTATTACAACTGGCACTTCCGATGCTTCCACCATCCTGAGCAGTAAGACACAGTATTCAGTAAATTGAGAGTACTGCTTGTCCTTGCTTGGCAAGTCGAACACTGCAGACAGGTGCAACAGCGAAAACATGTTGGAGAGTATCAAAGACTTCTTACGTGACCCTTCTGTCACCTATCCGAGCTCTTTCACTGGCGAGTTTATGTGCAGATTCACGAGCTTCTTGATCAACGATTCATGGCAGTAACTTGACCTCCTTATACAGTTGACCAACTTGATGAGCAGCCTCGGTTGCCAGCTCCCCACGTCTGCTTGGTTGAGAGATTCAAAGGCCCAGTCATAGAAGGCATCGAGGTCGAACATGTACGCAGAATCAAGTTTCATGTTCTTTTCAATGGTGGAAACCGCTGAGGTAATATGGAGCAGACTGATGGCATTCACTTCCTTCGGCACCTTTTTCAGGAGGGCGAGTAGGTAGTTGCTGTTTATCACCTTATTACTGTCAGCCATGCACTCCAAGGTTATCAACACCTGCTGCAGACTCATTGACTCGCAATTCTCAAAGCTCACATCCATGCAGGTGTCTACCAAACTCGAAGGGTAGAATTTGGTTAGTTTCATAATCGAGAGCAGCTGGACAACCTCTTCAACCGACTTGGCTTGTGCAGTTTCGTCACGGTATTTCATCAGTAGCTGTCGAGCTTTGCCTGGGTTGAAGTAGCTCGTGTGCAGCATCACAGTGATCAGCCGGTTTGAGGGAATCTGCTTGGATAACACGTCCGCGAGCAGTCTGTTGTAGATTCGAGTGAGGTTCTGACTGCGGCGGCTACCACTTGCTTTGTGAAGTTCTGTTAGGCTGATGAACAGTTGGTAGGATTGTGAGGGGGTGCGCTACCCATGCGATTCGAACAACTTTTCTACGAAGAACGCAACCTTCCCGAATGTGATGTCCCACTCAGACTTAGTTTGTTCCTACAATCGTGCTAGGAGTTGGCATGCTTCAGGTATGGACAGTTTCCTGTTCAACAGCTCGCCAAAGCCAGAGTTGCTCTGAAAGAAACGTAGAGGATTGCCAGCAACCTGCCTGGCCTCACTCCTTTCCTGGTTGCTGTTTGGCTTGTACTCTTTAGCAATTGGTGTTCCGACAGGTTGTCTTATCCTTCCAAAGAACCTTCTGACAAGCCTAATCATAAGCGCAATATGCCATATTATCTCAAGATGTAGTGGAGAGTCAGGAACTGTCGCGGCTGAACCTTCTCATCTGCTACCACTTGCTCATCAGGTCGCCGATGGTTTCGTTGACAACAAGGTTGCTCTGTGCAATGTTACGCAGCTCATCGATACGCACGTTTTTCATGTCTTCGTCGAGGTGCACGTTCTTCTCCAGGAAGTCGTACTTGGCGGTGAGGTAAGCCAGCTCCGCTTCTAACTTACGCAGGCGTTGGCTTGCGTCGTCGTAGTCTGCCATCAACTTGGCAAGTTCATTTTCATTGCGCTACGTTTCGATATTGGCGCGGTTCAGTTATACTTCGGCAGTGTTGACCTCTGCAGTGACTACCTTTTCACGGTCCACAAGTTTAGCATTATCCCTCCTCAAGTCGTCGAAATGCATAGTCAGTTTGACGATATCCTCCCGAAGCCTTTTATAGTTCCCTTCTGAAGTTTCCAATTTCTTCTTCAGATCTGTAAGTTCACGATCCTTCTTGGTGAATGTTGCTTGCAACTTGCGCAACTCCGGTTATGCTTCGGCTTTGCCTTTCCGATCCGTCACTTTTCTCTCAAATTATTCTTTGCGTTCCTGTAGCTTTAGCTTAGTTCGTTACAAGTCGTGCTCTGCCTGCTTCTTCATATCCGCTTCGACCTCCCTATTCCTTTCGGCTAGTTTCTTGAGCTCCTCCTTCTCCTTTACTCGATAGCTTAAGTCGAAGAGTTACTTCTCACTACGTTTGATCCTTTCTTTGAGATCTTCATTCTACTCGACAAGCTCCGAGAACTTAGGATCGGCACGAAACTCTTAGTCGGCTTTCTTCAGTCTTTTTTCTTGCTGATCAATAATTGCCCGCTTTTCCTTCACCTCATCTCCATGATTACCCTGTTCCTCCTTTAACATGTTCTCATTGATCGATCCGTTCAGTTGCTTGAGCTTCTCTGTACGAAGCAGCTTTCGGTACTCATCGTCGACACTCGAAAAATTTTCAACGACCTTATTATTCTCTGCTGTGAGTTCACTGAACCTCC
>Ga0075152_10001248_pt1 | contig 18362 bp, 16 predicted proteins | sample JI61114C2DNA_FD_70964 | JGI IMG/M metagenome (GOLD analysis project Ga0075152, IMG submission 70964) | Wastewater effluent complex algal communities from Wisconsin, to seasonally profile nutrient transformation and Carbon sequestration -... | ecosystem: Engineered > WWTP > Effluent > Algae...
AGTACCAAGAGGCAAACTAATATAAGTAAGTACAATAAATAAAATTGCAGTTGCAGCAATAATGCTAGTAACTTTTATATGGTTGTAGCCTCTATCTAACAACATATGGTGCAAATGATTTCTATCTGGAGAAAAAGGTGATCTACCATGAATCATTCTTATTGAAAACACCCTTAATGTATCTAACAATGGCATTAACAATACTCCAAAACCCATTGCAGGAGTTGCTAAAATTGGCAATACCGAACCCGATTTTGCAGTTTCTATAAAACGAATTACCAATATAACATTTACAGCACCACTAAGCATTGCACCTGTGTCGCCCATAAATATTTTTGCTGGAGAGTAATTGTATATTAAAAAACCAATTACACTTGATGCAAACGTAAATGCCATGATGCTAAAGAAAATATCTCCATTTACAAAGAAAAAGAAACCGAAAATAGAGCTTGTAATTACGCTAACTGTTCCTGCTAAACCATCAACACCATCAATTAAATTGTAGGCGTTCATTACTACAACAATGGTAAATAGAGTTAAAAAGCAACCCAATGTATAATCAATTTGATGAATTCCTAAAAAACCATGCATACTGGTAATTACTAAACCTGCTTTAAACATTAAAATGGCAGCTACCATTACTTGGCCAATTAACTTTTTTAAAGGAGAAAGTACTAGAATATCGTCTTTAATTCCAAAAAAGAAGATCACCATAAATGATGCAATGTAAAATTGAAATCCTCCAATTCCATTTACAGAGTTGATAGATAACAATAATCCCAACATGAATCCAACAAAAATGCCTAAGCCTCCTAAAGAAGAGATGGGCGTTGTGTGAATTTTTCTTTCATCGGGAATGTCGTATAATTTTTTTTTGTTTGCTACTGTTACAATAACAGGAATAGCATAAAAGCTAACCAAAAAAGAGATTACACAACCAATTATAAGTTGTTCCATGCAATTAGATTGTTGTCAATTTATGGGTTCGAAATGTTTACAGTGGGGGCGTAATGTTTGCAAATTAAGCACTTTTTAAGAATTATTCCAATAGAATTGCCATTTAAATGGAAAATGCACATGAAAAACAGTTCAAAAAATAATACTTAACAGTATTTGTAGAGAAACTTTAAAAGTTAACTTCGCTGCCTAAGAAAAATAAATTTATGTCAGAAAATTTAAAAGCTACTGCTTCGCAAGTAAGAAGAGATATTGTTAGAATGGTACATGCTGTACAAAGTGGGCATCCTGGAGGATCTTTAGGATGTGCAGATTTTTTAACAGCTCTTTATTTTCATACAATGAAACACAATCCTTTATTGTTTAATATGGATGGAACAAATGAAGATGTATTTTTCTTATCAAATGGGCATATTTCTCCATTGTTTTATTCAGTATTGGCAAGATCTGGCTACTTTGAAGTAAAAGAATTGGCCACATTTAGAAAAATAAATTCTCGTTTACAAGGGCATCCTACAACACACGAAGGTTTACCAGGTGTAAGAATTGCTAGTGGTTCTTTAGGTCAAGGATTAAGCGTTGCTATTGGAGCAGCTTTAGCAAAAAAATTAAATAACGATAATGGATTGGTTTTTTCGTTACATGGAGATGGTGAATTGCAAGAAGGACAAATTTGGGAAGCTGCCATGTTTGCACCACACCATAAAGTAGATAACTTAATTGCTACCATTGATTATAATGGACAACAAATTGATGGACCAACAAGTAAAGTAATGAATCTTGAAAATTTAAAAGCAAAGTTTGAAGCTTTTAATTGGTTGGTTTTAGACATGAATGGCAACGATATGGATGATGTTATTGCTGTATTAGATAAAGCAAAAGGATTAACAAGACAAGGTAAATCTATTTGTATTTTAATGAAAACTTCAATGGGAAAAGGAGTAGATTTTATGGAAGGTGGACATGAATGGCATGGAATTGCACCCAATGATGAGCAATTGGCCAATGCTTTAAGTCAGCTACCAGAAACCTTAGGAGATTACTAAATTCCTTTGCTGAATTGGCTTTCAGAAGGTTATTCAACAGGTGTTAATAAAAAATGACCAATCGGGGTATTGTTATATCGTATTGAACTATTACCTTAGCATCGGTTTTTCATAGGATATTGGATTTTAAAAACGGGGCTGGATTTTTATCCGGGCCCCTTTTTTTTGATTACAGCCCAACTTCATTCAATTATTGTTGCTTATTTATCATCTCCCTCACAACTACACTCCCACTCTTTACCTAAGTCTATACAAGTAATAACAGTTACTTCATTGCTACAAGGTGCAAAAATAATTCTCAACTTTTGAGCATCTTTACTAATGCCTTCAACAGCATATTTTTTATTACAATCAGCACCTTTTAAGTCGCTTTTGTTATAATTGATGGTTCCATTGCGTAAAATATCTACAACTTCAGCCTCAGAAATTTGCCTACAATTCATTCTACACTTTGCATGTTTAGAATAACTAATGTTTGCAGGATTTCTATTTAACCCTCTAACATTGGTTTCAACAGTTTTTGTAGTTTTTTTTGTTGATGGGCTTGATGTTGTAGAACAGTTTCGTATTGCAATAGCTACAACAGCTAATACAACTAATATTATATAAGGTGCAGCTTTCTTCATTAGCTAAAGCTAAACAAAAATGAAATAACAGAAACATAAACAATTAAAAATAATCAGTTTAAAAAGTCCAGCACACCGCCTTAGCAGGCTAAAAAATTTCAAACTGTTATCTTTGCACTGATATGGATAAAAAGCGTAGTGTAGCATTTCATACTTTAGGTTGTAAACTGAACTTTTCAGAAACATCAACCCTTTCTCGAATGTTAGAGGTAGAAGGTTTTGAGAAAAAAAATTTTGAAGGCTTAGCCGATGTATATGTAATTAATACTTGTTCTGTTACCGATAATGCCGATAAAGAATGCAGGCAAATTGTACGTAGAATTCAACGTAAAGCTCCTGAAAGTTTAGTGGTAATTACTGGCTGTTATGCTCAATTAAAACCCAAAGAAATTGCCGAAATTCCTGGAGTTGATTTGGTTTTAGGGGCTGCCGAAAAATTTAATATCGCTCAACATTTAAGTACTTTAACCAAAGGCGATAGCACCAAAATTTGTAGTTGCGATATTGAAGATGTAACAGGATTTACGTCATCCTTTTCTGCCAATGATAGAACCAGAACTTTTTTAAAAGTGCAAGATGGTTGCGATTATAATTGTAGCTTTTGTACTATACCAATGGCTCGTGGTAAAAGCAGAAGTGATAGTATTGAAAATGTACTGAACAATGCTACAGCCATTGCTAGCAAAGGCGTTAAAGAAATAGTTTTAACAGGCGTTAACTTAGGCGATTTTGGTAAAGGCCCAGATGGGGCAGGCATTAACATTGGCATCAATCAACGAGAAGAAACTTTTTTTGAGTTAATACAAGAATTGGATAATATACCAGGAATTGAACGTTATAGAATTTCGTCTATTGAACCCAACTTACTCACTCCTTCTATTATTGAATTTGTAGCGAATAGTAAAAAGTTTATGCCCCACTTTCATATTCCATTGCAAAGTGGTAGCAATGAAATATTAAAATTGATGAAAAGACGCTACAAAAGAGAATTGTATGCAGAACGTGTAGCGATGATTAAACAGTTTATGCCACATTGCTCAATTGGGGTTGACGTAATTGTTGGTTTTCCTGGAGAAACAGATGAATATTTTAAAGAAACGTTTGACTTTCTGCATAGCATAGATGTTAGCTACTTACATGTATTTACATATAGTGAACGGCCCAATACACCAGCATTAGAAATACAACCAATTGTACCAATTCAAACACGTAACGAAAGAAATAAAACTTTACGAAATTTAAGTTTTATGAAACTGCAATATTTTACAGATCAATTTAAAGGACAAAAAAGAAAAGTATTGTTTGAAGCTTTTGATAAGCAAGGAATGATGGAAGGATACACAGATAATTATTTAAGAATTACAACACCTTATAGAAATGAATGGGCAAATGAAGTTGTTGATTGGAGTTTATAACTACAAAAAGTATTCAACAAAAAAATCCGATGAAAATTTTCATCGGATTTTTTTGTCATTCTTAAATTTAAGATTTCGCTATTAAGGCATTACAACTGTATCAATTACATGAATTACTCCATTACTTTGATTTACATCGGCAATTGTTACATAACTTTTACCACCTTTTGTGTCGGTTAATACTAATTTTTTACCTTCCATAGATGCAGTTAAAACTCCACCTTGTACTGTTTTTAATTGAGCTTTACCATTGCCTGCCTTAATTAATTTAGCAATGTCTTTTGCATTGAATTTTCCTGCAACAACATGATAGGTTAATATTGTTGTTAAAGTGGCTTTATTTTCTGGTTTAACCAAAGTTTCAACAGTTCCTTTAGGTAACTTATTAAAAGCTTCGTTTGTTGGTGCAAAAACTGTAAAAGGGCCAGCACTTTGTAAAGTTTCTACTAAACCAGCTGCTTTAACTGCTGCCACTAAAGTTGTATGATCTTTTGAATTTACAGCATTGGCTACAATGTTTTTACTTGGGTACATTGGTGCTCCACCAACTTCAACTGTTTTTTCTTTTTGTGCAAATGTTGCTAACGATAAAAATGCTGCAACAGTCATAAATAATACTCTTTTCATAAAATTGATTTTTTTAATTTTGTTTCAATCAATTACGAAAATTGATACTCGATGGTTTACCTAAATGAAAGAAAATTTCAACTTTTTTATAGTAGCATATATACAAAACATAAATCCCTCAACTTTCGTTGAGGGATTTATTCATTATAAATGTCTTTTTATATTAAACTTCTAATGCACCTTCTACTAAAACTGTAGTTTTATTATTGATTACTTCTACAAATCCACTTGAAATTGTAAGACTTTCAGAAGTGGTTTTAGTTTTTAAAATTTTTAGAGTGCCTTTTCCCAATGCACTTACCAAAGGAGCATGCTTGTCTAAAACTTCAAACTTTCCATCTACACCTGGCAATTGTACACCAAACACATCGCCACTGTATATTTTTTTCTCTGGTGTTAATATTTCTAAAGTCATATTATTAGGTTTAAGATTAAAGGTCTAAGGTTGAAGGTTAAAAACATTAAACTTTCAACTTCTTAAACTTTAAACTGGGTTTTAACCCTGAGCTTGAGCAATCATTTTCTTACCTTTTTCAATAGCATCTTCCAATGTACCTACTAAATTAAAAGCTGCTTCTGGATACTCATCAACTTCACCATCCATAATTGCATTAAACCCTCTAATAGTGTCTTCAATACTTACAAATACGCCCTTTAAACCTGTAAATTGTTCAGCAACGTGGAAAGGCTGAGATAAGAAACGTTGTACTTTTCTTGCTCTTGCTACAGTCATTTTGTCTTCATCACTCAATTCGTCCATTCCTAAAATGGCAATAATATCTTGTAACTCTTTATAACGTTGTAAAATTAATTTCACTCTGTTGGCACATTCGTAGTGAGCATCACCAACAATAGCAGGTGTTAAAATTCTTGAAGTAGAATCTAAAGGATCTACTGCAGGGTAAATACCCAAATCGGCAATCTTACGACTCAATACTGTAGTAGCATCTAAGTGAGCAAAAGTAGTTGCAGGAGCTGGATCTGTTAAGTCATCAGCTGGTACATATACCGCTTGTACAGAAGTAATAGAACCATTTTTTGTTGATGTAATACGCTCTTGCATCAATCCCATTTCAGTAGCCAAAGTTGGTTGGTAACCCACCGCAGATGGCATACGACCTAACAATGCAGATACTTCGGAACCAGCTTGAGTAAAACGGAAGATATTGTCAACAAAGAATAAGATATCCTTACCTTTTCCTGTACCATCCCCATCTCTAAAATATTCTGCAATGGTTAAACCGCTTAATGCCACACGAGCACGGGCTCCTGGAGGTTCGTTCATTTGACCAAAAACGAAAGTAGCTTTAGACTCTTTCAAGCCTTCCATATCTACTTTACTCAAATCCCATCCACCTTCTTCCATGCTATGCTTAAAGTTGTCACCATATTTCATGATACCAGCTTCAATCATTTCACGTAATAAGTCATTTCCTTCACGAGTTCTTTCACCTACACCAGCAAATACTGATAAACCACCATGACCTTTTGCAATATTATTAATCAACTCTTGAATCAATACTGTTTTACCCACACCAGCACCACCAAACAAACCAATTTTACCACCTTTTGCATAAGGCTCAATCAAATCAATTACCTTAATACCTGTAAATAAAATTTCAGAGGCAGTACTTAAGTTTTCGAATAATGGTGGTTTATTGTGAATGGGTCTTCCACCTTCTTTACTTAATTGTGGTAAACCATCAATTGCATCGCCAGTTACATTAAACAAACGACCATTGATACCTTCGCCAACAGGCATTGCAATTGCTTTACCTGTATCAATCACTTCCATACCACGTACCAATCCTTCTGTGCCATCCATAGCAATAGTACGTACACTATCTTCACCCAAGTGCTGTTGTACTTCTAAAACTAGTTTGTCTCCGTTTTCTCTTGTAATTTCAAGAGCGTTGTAAATATCTGGCAATGAGTTATCGTTAGGAAAGTGAACGTCCACAACGGCACCAATCACCTGTTTAATTCTACCTTTTGAAGCCATATAAATAAGGTTTTTATTTGGCGGCAAAGGTAAGGGTATAACTCTTTCAAAAAAGTGTAAACCATAAGTTTGTTTCTTTTTTTTTGTAGAATTACATATCTAGCTGAAATACAAATATTTAGAACAAAAACCAGTTCATTTTTATGAACTGGTTTTTTAAAATCCTTGCTATTTTAAGTATTAAAGATTGTTTTTCTGATCTACCTTTTAGTCTCTCATTTTCTTTACACTATAAACAGATCCTGCTGCTATAGGCAAATGGGATGATGGTAAATATTTTTAATCTCTTATTCTTCAATTTGCTCCTAGTAGGGAAATGAATCTTATAGTGCAAGAAGTTTAGATTAACAAAAAATTAATAGCTAATTAATATTATACATACAAAAACCACCTCAGTTTGAGGTGGTTCTAATAATAAATTTACTGAAATGTAGCTAACTAATATTCATCTTCATTAAACATAAAATCTTCTTGGCTAGGATAATCTGGCCAAATATCTTCTATGCTTTCATAAATTTCACTGCCTTCGTCATCAAGTTCTTGCAAATTTTCTACTACTTCTAATGGAGCCCCACTACGAATACTGTAATCTATTAACTCATCTTTAGTGGCTGGCCAAGGTGCTTCTTCTAAGTAGCTAGCTAATTCTAATGTCCAAAACATAGCTTTAAAATTTTTGCAAATGTAACCGTATAAATGACACTACCAAATTGGGTTTTTGGGCTTACCTATTTTTTGGATAAATTTTACAACTTATTTGATGCTGTTTATCCTCTATTCAAAAAATTAAACCCAATATTACGATATACTTTTAAGCTGTAATTATAACATAAGCAGGTTGATGTATTTATAAAATTTGCTTAAAATGATTGTAGAATTTAATTGTACAAATAAGTTGGTAGGACTTGTTTAATAAGCTTTCATTTTTTTAAATAGAACTCTTATTGCCATTTTTCAAGAATAGAAAAGGAGCCATGTGAAGCCATTAATCATTTTTAAACAGCTTCAGAGAGCTTTATGAAACAGATTTGAGGTTCGTTCATCGGTTTCTACAAGTTAAAATTGATAACTTTTTTAAAGTATTTACTTAACAGCAATAAACGAGCTTCAAATTCTATTTTGTTTTAAGTATAAACAACAGCAATTTTACAACATGCTATTAGCCGAAAATATTTATAAAAAATACAATAATTTACAAGTGTTGAACGGGGTTAACATGCAAGTTAATGCTGGCGAAATTGTGAGTATTGTTGGTAGTAGCGGTGCTGGCAAAAGCACTTTACTACATATTTTAGGCACTTTAGATATTGCAGATAAAGGCAATATTTTTTTAAACAATGAGCCTGTTCATAAATTACAAGGAAAAAAATTAGCTGCATTTAGAAATAAACACATTGGTTTTATTTTTCAATTTCATCATTTACTTCCTGAGTTTTCTGCATTGGAAAATGTTTGTATACCTGGATGGATTGCCAAACGAAAAGACACTGAAGTTAAAAAAGCTGCTGCCGATTTATTGGATTTGTTGGGTTTAAGCAATCGGCTTACCAATAAGCCCAATCAATTAAGTGGTGGAGAACAACAAAGAGTTGCTGTTGCTCGTGCATTAATTAATCAACCTGCAATTGTTTTTGCCGATGAGCCTACAGGCAATTTAGATAGTAAAAATGCTAAAGAACTGCATCAACTATTTACCACATTAAGAAATGAGTTGAACCAAACTTTTTTAATTGTTACACACAATGAAGAATTGGCTGCACTTAGCAACAGAACCTTACACATGAAAGATGGAATGATGGATAAAATGTAGGTTTTGCCACGAATACACCAATGAACACGAATTGTGTGCTTGAAAAAATAACTATTCAACGTTCTACTAAACTGTTTTGCCTTTCACAATTCACTATTCCCTTCTCCTGTTTCCCTCATTTTGATGTCCCAGTGAGGAAGTCAGGAAGAGTTGGCTGCACTTAGCAACAGAACCTTACACATGAAAGATGGAATGATGGATAAAATGTAGGTTTAGCCACTTGTACACCAATAAACACGAATTGTGTGCTTGAAAAAATAACTATTCAACATTCTACTAAACTGTTTTGCCTTTCACAATTCACTATTTCCTTCTCACAACTTTAAACCCTCGCCTTCCAAGCAATTTCTTCTACATTGAATAAATGACCAATATATCTTGCTAAAACAAATAAATAATCGCTTAAACGATTGATGTATTTTATTACCAATGCATCTATAAACATTTCAGCTTCTTGCATGGCCACACAAATTCTCTCTGCTCTTCTGCAAACACATCTTGCAACATGTGCAGTTGAAATAGCTAAATGACCACCCGGTAGAATAAAGTTTTTCATGGCTGGCAAAACTTCATTCATTGTATCTATTTCATTTTCTAGTAACAAAACATCGGTTTCTTTTAAATCGGGCAACTTCATTAATGGCTCTTTTTCTGGATCACAGGCCAATGATGAACCAATGGTAAATAATCGATCTTGAATTTCTTTTAAAATTTTTTTAGTGTGTACATCAGTTAAATAATCGCTTACCAACCCTACGTAAGAATTCAATTCATCTATTGTACCATAACTATCTATACGAATATGGCTTTTTGCCACTTTTGTTCCACCAATTAAACTGGTTTTGCCAGCATCGCCTGTTTTTGTATAAATTTTAAATGTCATTTGTATATAAGTTTATTGTAGGTTGTATGTGAACAACAAAAGTAGTTTCGATTGGTTCAAAAATAAAAAAGAGAGCATCAACGCTCTCAAAAAAATATTTAAAATTTGGTTGATTGTATTTTTCGATTAAAGATTATTTAACAATATCCGTTTCTACCAATCCATCTTTTAAACGTACCACTCTCTTGGCATAATGTGCAATTTCTTCTTCATGCGTTACCAAAACAACTGTATTACCAGCTGCTTGAATTTTACCAAAAATTTCCATTACTTCTACCGATGTTTTACTATCTAAATTACCTGTAGGTTCATCTGCCAATAATAAAGATGGATTGTTTACCAAAGCTCTAGCAATTGCTACACGTTGTATTTGTCCTCCACTTAACTCATTGCTTTTATGATGGCTTCTATCTTCTAATCCTACTTGCTTTAAAGCCTCCATCGCTCTTTCAATTCTTTCTTTTTTACTTACACCAGCATATACCAATGGCAACGCAACATTTTCTGCTGCACTTAAGCGTGGCAACAAATTAAATTGCTGAAACACAAATCCAATTTCTGTATTTCTAATAACAGCCAATGCATCGTCTACCATTTTACTTACATCGTTGTTGTTTAAAATATAAGTTCCTCCTGTTGGCGTATCTAAACAACCTAAAATATTCATTAATGTGCTTTTACCACTACCACTTGGCCCCATTAATGCAACATATTCATTCTTAAAAATATCTAGCGAAATGCCCTTTAACACAGGTATTGCTTGGTTACCCATGAAGTAGCTTTTTTCAATATTTTCTAAATGTATAATAGCATTACTCATGTAAACAAATTTTAATCTATTGTGCAATCAACTAAAATTAATTGATTGTAAAATTCCAATTATTTCTTAATTACTTTAGGTACTTTAAAAAACTGTTCATCTTTAATTGGTGCATTTAATAAAGCCTCATTTTTTGTAATGCTGCCTTTAACTATATCTTCTCTCAATACATTGGTATTGTTGCCCATGTGCAACAATGGCTCAACATTGGTTGTATCTAAGGTTTGCAACTTTTCAACAAATGCAATCATACTTTGTAAATCTTTTTGTATGGCTTGTTTTTCGGTTGCATTAAAATTAAGTTTTGCTAAATGTGCTAACTTTTCAACCATTTGTTCTGTTACTTCCATATTGTCAAAAATAGTTGAATATGCAATACATACTTAAATACAGTTACATTGTTTTAGGCAATTGCACCCTTTTAGCTTTATCCCAAGTTGCTTTTTGTTTGCCCAACATTTGTTTTATAAATCCAATTAACATGCAACTGTTCATAAAAACAAAATAAAAAGGCACAAATAAAAGCATACTTTTTTTATTCCACTTGTACATTATCCAACCAACAAAAGCCATTGTATAAAAACACAATTGCAGTAACAATATTGTTTGATAGAGCATACCTGCACGATATTGTATGACCAAAAGAATATTGCTTGTTAAAATAATGGGCAATGCAATAGGGCTAATAATCCATCGAATAATTCTTCTAGAAAAAAACTGAAAATTCAACATCCAATTGGTGGAAGATGGTACAATGCCTAAACGTACAACAGCTTGTGCAGCACCTGCAGCAATACGAATTTTTCTTTTTCGTTCTTCATATAAATTAATTGATGGTGTTTCAATGGCATACGCATTTTTTTCGTAAGCAATTGTATAGCCTTGTTTGCAAGTGCTTATGGCCAACACTAAATCGTCTAAAACAGTATCTTCTGGTAATGGTATATATAAATTTGTTCTAATAGAAAAAAGTTCTCCTGCTGCAGCAACAACAGTGTATAAGTTACTATCTAACTGTTTCATTGCACTTTCATATTTCCAATATAAACCTTCTCCCTGCCCTACCAAATTATCTTGTTGTGTTGCAATCACTTTCTTTTCTCCTGCAACGCCACCAATGGTTTCATTGGCATAATGTCTTACCATTTCTCTAATTGCAATACTGTTTAATAAAGTGTTGGCATCGCTAAAAACTACAATTGGTGTTTTAACAAATTGCATGGCTCTGTTCATAGCAGCCATTTTACCTTTACGTTCTGGCTGATGCAAATGAAGCATATTTGAAAAAGATTGCAACAACGTAGTGCAATCATCTGTACTTCCATCGGTAATAAAAATAATATCCAATAAATCTGTTGGATAATCCAATGCCAATGTATTGTGAATTTTTTGAGGAAGAATATCTAACTCATTGTAAGCAGGTACAATTAAAGTTACTTTAGGTAAACTCATTTCTAAAACAACGGTATCTTGTTTTTTTGTAATTGAATGTACAAAAGCAATGGTTGTTGCAATAATGCCATACCCAATATAGGCATACAATAAGAAGGCAATAAATATCCAAAAAATAATAGTTGTGCAAGCCATAAGAAGGGTTGAAATTAACCAACTGAAATTAAACCATAAAATTTGCTTATTTCTTGCTATTGGGTTATACACAGTTTTCCACAAATTGGATAAACTTTCCCATTTTTTTTAGTTCATTACAATTTTGAGACAGGTTTGTCGTTTTAAGAAACATATCCTAATATCTGTTTGTATGAAAAACCAAGATTCATTCAAAATCTTCATTGTTGAAGATGACCTCTGGTATAGCACTATGCTAGAGTATACATTGAACTTAAACCCTGATTATCAGGTAAAAAAGTTTAGTTCTGCTAAAGATTTTTTAGCAGCTCTTCACGAAAAACCCAATGTGGTTTCCCTAGATTATTCATTACCCGATGCCAATGGCGATGAGCTATTGAGTAAGATTAAAGAAATTAGTCCAGACACAAATGTGGTAATTATTTCGGGACAAGAAGATGTAAAAGTGGCACTTAATTTATTAAAAAAAGGTGCATACGATTATATTGTAAAAGATGATGATACAAAAGATAGATTGTGGAATGCGATACAACATTTGAGAGAAAATGCTGAACTAAAAAATGAACTTGAGGTTTTAAAAGAAGAAGTTGCTCGTAAATACGATTTTGGTAAAAGTATTGTGGGCAACAGTCCAGCAATAAAACGTGTTTTTGGATTAATGGAAAAAGCAGCTAAAACAAATATTACAGTTTCTATTACTGGCGAAACTGGTACAGGTAAAGAAGTTGCAGCCAAATGTATACACTACAATTCTGAAAGAAGAAACAAACCATTTGTTGCAGTTAATGTAGCTGCAATTCCAAAAGATTTATTAGAGAGTGAATTATTTGGGCACGAAAAAGGAGCTTTTACTGGTGCCATTGCACGTAGAATTGGCAAGTTTGAAGAAGCAAGTAAAGGCACTTTATTTTTAGATGAAATTGGAGAACTAGATTTAAGTATGCAAGCCAAATTATTAAGGGCTTTGCAAGAAAGAGAACTTACTCGTATTGGCAGCAATGAGCTTATAAAAATTGATGTAAGAATTGTTGTTGCAACACATAAAAATTTAGTTGATGAAGTAAAGAAAAATAATTTTAGAGAAGATCTATATTATCGTTTATTGGGCTTACCCATTCACTTACCTGCATTAAGAGATAGAGAAAATGATATACTTTTAATTGCAAAATATTACATGGATTTATTTTGTAAAGAAAACAAAATGCCTGTAAAAATATTTAGTACAGATGCAAAGAAAAAACTACTCAACCATCCTTTTCCAGGAAATATTCGTGAGCTAAAATCTGTAATAGAATTGGCCAGTGTAATGGCAGAAGGAAACGATATTTTACCAGAGCATTTAAATATTGTTACTCAAAATGTGTTGGAAAGTTTTGCATTAAAAGATGCTACTTTAAAAGAATTTAATATTAAGCTTTTACAATACTATTTGGATTTATACAACTCCGATGTATTAAGGGTTGCTAAAAAATTAGATGTAGGAAAAAGTACCATTTATAGAATGATTCAAAACAAAGAATTAATTGTAAACAAAAAGTATTTTGACGAATCGGTTTTTAATTAACCATTGTTTGATGGTTTAGTAGAACAAGGTATAAGCATTTGAGTCTATATTTACATTACTAACCAATAATTATTGATTGAAAAATAAATTACCAAACTTAAAAGTGCTGATAGCCGAAGACAATGAAGTAAATAAATTATTGGCTAAACGTATGCTTGAGCATTGGGGTTTAACGTACAAAACTGCTCATACCGGATTTGAAGTAATGGATTTAATTAACACCGAACATTTTGATTTGGTTTTAATGGATATACAAATGCCCGACAAAAATGGCATTGAAGCTACAAGAGAAATTAGAAACTTAACAGACGAAACCAAAAGAAATATTCCCATTATTGCTTTAACAGCCAATGCTTTAAAAGGCGAAGAAAAAAAGTACCAAGATGTTGGTATGAACGATTTTTTAACCAAGCCATTTAAAGAAAAAGAATTGTTTGATGTATTGCAAAGAGTAATTTCTAATAGCAATAGTTTTGGTAGCAGATTCTCTGCAATAGAAACAACAAAAACTCCAGATACATTGAACGATACCGATAAACTATACAACCTTTCTTTGGTAAACGATTTAGCCGAAGGCAATCAAGATTTTATTAAAAGTTTGATACAAATTTTTATAGATAATACACCTGCCGATTGTGCTGCAATGCTTGCTGCTGTTGAAATACAAGATTGGGAACAAGCTGGTAAACTATCTCATAAACTTAAGAGCACTGTAGATACTATGCAAATTGCTTCTATAAAAGAAGATGTACGTTTTATAGAATTAAACGGGAAACACAAAACCAACATAGAACAAATTCCAGCAATTGCACAAAAAGTTAATGAAGTAATTACAGTTACAACTACACAATTAAAGGCGGAGTTTGGATTTACAGACTAGAAGCAAATCTGCTTCAAAAAATACATTCAATAAATAAAGGTTTTTTGCCATAACCCATTCGTGTTAATTCGTGGCAATAAATTAATATTGCTTCAATTTATCCAAAATCAATTTCGGTATTATCGCCAATGTTTAAACTACGACTTAATCCTTTTACACTTGCATCGCTACCAATTAAAGAATTGTCTAACACCACTTCATACAAATTGGTGTAAGAGCCAATAATACTATCTCTAACAATGCTGTGTGCAATTGTTGTATTGGCACCAATTGCAACATGCGGACCAATAATAGAACTTTTAATTTCACAACCAGGGGCAATACTTACAGGAGGAATAATAATGGTATCTTCAAAATCGTGGCCATCTTTAATATTACCACCATACTTTTTCATTAATGTGGCATTGCTTTCTAAAAGGGTTTCTTTTTTACCACAATCAAACCAACTTTTTACTTTAAAACTTTGAAATTTAGCACCACGTTTTATCATACAATCCAACGCATCCGTTAAATTGTATTCACCTTGGGTTTTAATATCTTGAATAAATAAATGATGCAAACATTCAAACAAAAAATGGGTTTCCTTTATTTTATACAATCCAACTAAAGCCATATTGCTTTTAGGTATTGCAGGCTTCTCAACTACTTGTTCAATAAATCCATCTTCGCCAATTGTGGCTACTCCAAAATTTCTTGGATCATCTACTTTTTTTACACCCAACATACTGTAAGGGCTATTCACAACTTCTTGTACATCGTACTCACAAATAGTATCTCCTAAAACAACAAAAACTTCATCATCGCCAACAATGCTTTTGGTTAATTCTATTGCATGGCCAGTACCTTGACGTTCATTTTGATACACAAAATGTGTAGTTAAATTTGGGTAAGATTGATGTACATAATCTTGAATTTTTTCGCCCAAATAACCCACAATAAAAACAAACTCTGTAATGCCAGCTTCATGTAATTGATCTACAATAAAACTTAAGATTGTTTTACCTGCAATTGGTATTAATGCCTTGGGTTGAGTATATGTATGAGGGCGAAGTTTTGTACCTGCACCAGCTACTGGAATAATTGCTTTCATTGATGTTTTCTTTATTCCCAATTTCCACCACACCATACCAATGTTAACACACTTGCTTTAATTGGGAGTGTGAAAATAACAAAATTTAGTATTTAAAGAAGTATTTAACATTAACAGGCAATTTAAGAAACCATTTAAAAAATAATTATTCGTAGTTTTTTTGCATAACTTTTCTATGTTTAGATATAGTTTTTTGTTTAACTAGGCACACTAAAATGCTTTAGATAAAGGGTAAAATTTGTTGGTTAATATTGCCTAGGTTCAAAATATTTTTCCTATTGTCTACATCACAAGAAATCCAATAATTTTTCAAAAAAAATAATTCCAACAAACGAGAAATTGATCAACTATTATTTAATCAATTTCTTCTCTAGCCACAACTACATTCTACTTTTAATAACATCTATGTATATTTATTTTTTGTAACAACTATTACGGCAACAAAAATTATACATGAGTCTTTACAGCAAATTATTACAAGCCCAAACCGAAGAAGATGTAAAAGATGCTTATATAAAAGCATTAGGACTAAAAAGCTATAGCAAAAATTTAATAGATATACAAACTAAAGAAATTTGGTTTGAAGCAAAAGATGGTTATAAGCACAGCACTTACCAAATGTTTACACAATTGCTGCACTATGTACAACAAGCTTTTAACAATGGCGAAGATGTGCCACCTTTTTTATGTGTAATAGATACCAAAAAGGCAGCCATTATGAAAACTGCCGATGCGTTGCCTTTAATAAGCAATAAAAAGCAACCCATAAAATGGGGCAAAAGTGCCAGTGGTTACACACAAGAAGCATTAGATGTTGTAAGTGCATACATTGGTACTTACCTAGTAAGTTTTAAAATAGAAACCCACGAAGATGAGTTTATACAAACCATAAAAAATGCCATTAAAAGTGGCGATATTATAAGAACACAAATTACACCCGACAATTTAAAACAAGTGTTTGATAAATGGGTGGTAATGATAGGTAAAGAAATAAAAGGCATAGCAGCAGAAGATTATGCACTCTTATTTTTTGCCGATATAATGAGCGATGGAAATGTTAGTACACACGATAATTTGCCAGCCGAATTATTGCATAAAAACAACCAACCTGTATTTATGTTGGGTGGTAAAATTTATGAATTGGGCAGCAAAGAAGGTTACCGACAATTTTGGGCAATTTACCATAGACCACCAGCACAAGAATATAGAAATTATTTGCTAGAACGTAGAGACAGCTTAATACCAATTGACGAACGTAGTTTTAAAGGTGCTTACTACACACCATTGGCAGTGGTAGATAAAGCCTACGATAAACTAACAGAAACCTTAGGCAAAAATTGGCAAAAAGAGTATATAGTTTGGGATATGTGTTGTGGTGTTGGCAACCTAGAAGTAAAGCATAGCAACCAACGCAATATATTTATGAGCACATTAGATGTTGCCGATGTAGATGTAATGAAAGCCACCAAAACCTGTGTAGCAGCAACAAGATTTCAATACGATTATTTGAATGATGATATAAATGATTTTGGACAAATAGATTATACCCTAACCAATAAAATACCTGCTACTTTACAACAAGCCATTAAAGAAGGCAAGAAAATTTTAGTGTTGATTAATCCGCCTTATGCGGAAGCTACGAATGCTGATAATACTGGTATTGGTGAAGAAAATCCAGAAAATAAAACTGGAGTCGCTAAAACAAAATTTGCTGCAAATGCTATGGAAAAATATGGCAAGGCAAGCAATGAATTATACACTCAATTTGTAACAAGAGTAGCACAGGAAATCCCTACTGCAACTTTAGCAATGTTTAGCACTTTGAAATATGTTATTTCACCAACACTTGATGTATTTAGGGATAATTGGAGTGCAAAATATTTAGGAGGATTTGTTGTTCATAGCAAAGGATTTGACGGACTAAAAGGAAATTTTCCCATTGGTTTTTTAATTTGGAAAACAAGCAACCCACTTCGCAATTCCCCTCCTATGTTGCAAACCAAGCAGCAAGCATGGGAGGGGCTAGGGGTGGTTGAAAACAAAACACCAATAAAAGAAATCCTAACAGAAGTATTAGATAAAAATGCAAATCCAATTGGAGAAAAAACATTTTACAATATTCCAAATAAACAATTATTAACGAACTGGATTGAAAGACCGAAGACAAATAAAACAGAAGTTATTCCATTAAAAAATGCAATTGTTCCAGCAACAGCAACAAAAGATTTAAGAGGTACCAAATGGTCTAATAATGCAATTGGTTATATGTTAAGTGGTGGAAATGACTTACAACACTCAGGCATACAAACTGTAATATTTTCATCAGGATATGGCAGTGCAAGAGGTTATTTTATTAATGAAGAAAATCTTTGTGAAATAGCCATTATTTTTTCTGTGAGAAGATTAGTAAAACCCACCTGGCTCAACGATAGAGACCAGTTTTTGCAACCCACACAACCATTAAGCAACGAGTTTAAAAGCGATTGTTTACTATGGATGTTATTCAATGGCAGCAACCTAACAGCTAGTGCCAATAATTTAGAATGGAACAATAAACAATGGAGTATCGTCAATCATTTTATACCTTTTACAGAAGATTAAGTTGGTAGTCCTGAAAGATTTGAGAGTGATTTTATGGTGAGGTATTTGGTAGATTTACCACCCCTAACCCCTCCAGTGGAGGGGAATAATGCAAGCACCACAGCATCTGCAAATCAGGGGAACAATGCCAACACCACAACCCACACAAAGGAAGAGAATGAGAACCCAACAACATCAAACACTACTCAAAAGGTGTGTGAGAATACCGAAAACAATAAGCCACTACAAAATAGCAGCAACCAATTCCCCTCCCCTGGAGGGGTTAGGGGTGGTTTAAGTAAAGAAGCAATCAATGTATTAAACCAAGGCAAATTATTATGGCAAGCTTACTTTACAAATACCGATGTACACACAGTAAGAGAAGAATTAAAACTAAATAGAAGTGATGTAGGTTGGTATCAAATACGCAAAGCATTACAAGCAAGAAACGCCAGTGGAGATTATGCACCAGTAA
>Ga0075152_10001251_pt1 | contig 18337 bp, 15 predicted proteins | sample JI61114C2DNA_FD_70964 | JGI IMG/M metagenome (GOLD analysis project Ga0075152, IMG submission 70964) | Wastewater effluent complex algal communities from Wisconsin, to seasonally profile nutrient transformation and Carbon sequestration -... | ecosystem: Engineered > WWTP > Effluent > Algae...
GTCGTCTGCGCGCTCACGCCGCCGCTGCTGCAATTGCCCACGCCGGTTCGGGGCGTCGACAGGGTGCCGTTGATGACAGACGAGTTGTTCGCCGAAAGGTTGCCGTTGGTCCCGACGTTGCCGTCGCTGTCCGAGAGTACAGGCCTGCCGTCTCTCGACTCATCGTCGTCATCATCGTCGTGGTCATCGTCGTCGTGGTCGTCGTCGTCATCGTCGCGATCATGACCTCGCGAATCGTCGCCCTCGTCGCTGCCTTCGCCGCCCCTGCCGGATGAACGGCTCACTGACCGGCCACGATCGTCGTCGTCGTCGTCGTGGTCGTCATCATCATGGTCATCGTCGCCATCATGATCGTGGTCGCCGTCATCATCGTGGTCGTCGTGATCGTCATCATCATCATGGTCACCATCGCCATCATGATCGTGGTCGTCATCATCATCATCGTCGTCGTGCTTCGCCGGGGCGTACGGGTTGCTCGAATCGAAGCTGTCGGTTGACGACTTGTTCCAGCTGAGCGCGCCGCAGGTGTCGGCGGTGGCGAAGACCGCGTAGGCGTTCCCGGTGGCGCGGACGACCTGCTTCTCGAGCGTCGCGGTCACTTCGACCGTGGCGGGTCTGGCGCCGGCGACGATGCCGTCCGCGGTGATCTGCCAGGTGATGACCGTCTGGCCATTGACCTGCCGCATCGCCACCATCGTGGCGGATGCCGTGTAGGCCACGCTTCCGGGATAGAGATCGAGGGAGCCGGCCGTCGTGTTGAGGAAGGCGGTGGTGACCGCGGTCGACGGATAGTTGGACGCGGTGCCGCGAATCGTCGAGAGCACGACCGGCCGCCCCTGGTACTGGACCGGCGAGTGGGTCATGTCATACGCCGCGAGCGGATCGGTGGCATTGCTCGTCGACGGTGGCGTGTAGGCCGTCAGCAGGTAGTGCGCGGCCTTGTAGACCCCGGCTTCCGCGCCGTAGCGCGCCTGCGACATCACCCGGTAGTTGGCGCTCGAGTAGGTCTCGACCTGCGAGAGGAACATGAGCCCGGCCCCGACCACCGAGAGTGCGGCGGTGAGATACAACGCCAGAATCAGGGCGACGCCGTCTTCGTGGCTGAAGCGTGCACGCATCGGTCGATCCTTCATGGCAGCAGCGCGGTAATGGAGGCTGGCGTTGGCTGGACACGATCGGTCACGCCCTGGCTGGCAAGCTCCCAGACCTCGAAGACATTCCTCGGCGAGACGTTCAGCAGCGCCTTCGTCTCACGCTGGAACTGGCCGGTCGTCGGGTCGGCCTTGTGCGTCTGGACGGTCAGGGTGATGGCCACCCCCGTGACGAACGTCTGCGCGCCGACGGTTTCCTGCTGATAGGTGAAGCAGGGCGTGCCGTCCGGATTCGGGAGCACGCTGGACAGCAGCACGCCGGCCGACGATGCCGGCGTCTTGACGGCGGAGTTCCACGGCACCATGCTCCGCAGCAGCCGGCTGCGTCCGAGGTCGCAGGTGTACTCGACGTACACCATCTGGCCGTCGCTGTTGATATCGCCGAACAGCTTCAAGGTCGTCCCGGTCGACCCGGACGCCACCGACGGCGGCACGACCCCGGCGGCGAAGCCGCCCCAGACGGACAGCGGTTCACCCGCCACGTGACTGGCGTAGACGCCGGTGCCGCTCCCCGTCGAGGCGCTGTCGACGGTGAGCGTGTTCCCTGCGATCGACTGGATGACGACCGCCTCCGTGCTGTTGCCGGCCCCGAGCATGAGCACTTCGCCGGCGAACATCCCGGCGCTCGAGGTGACGGCGAGCGACCGGGCGCCGGCCGCGATCGCGCCCGAGGTCCTGACCGTGCCAGGCAGGCTGATGCGGCCGGCCTGGCCGATCTCCTGCTGCAGCAACTCCGAGGTGCCGCGAACGCCCGCATGCATCTGGGCGCGGTTCCAGATCGACTTCTGCGCCTTCGTCATGTGCATCAGCGCCTGGGTTGCGCCGCCGGAGATCATGATGGTCAGCCCGGTGGCGACCAGCACCTCCGGCATGGAGAAGCCGGCTTCACTCGACCAGCGGGTCCTGCGCGAGGTGCGCGTGTGCGCGCGTGCCTTGTCCACGATTCCCTGTCCTAGAACGGAAAGAGCTTGAAGGTGCTGAGGGTGGAGCGGGGAGGCGCCCTGTGGCCGAGGCCGGCCACAACGGTCGCCGTCACCGTGATCCGCTTGAGGTTGGCCGACGGCTCGGCGATCGACCAGACGCGCTTGTAGAACCACCCGGCGGGTGCCTCCGCGCCAGACGCGTCGAGCAGGTTGCCGCTCGCATCGAGATAGTCCACGTATTGCGGCTCGGGCTTCGACGGGTCACTGTTGCCGCCCTGGGCGAGTCCGCTGCCGCCGGAGGACGCGACGGGAAAGACCGTGGTGTCGCTCTGCTCATCGCCGAACTTCAGGGCAAGCAGCTGCTCCATCTTGTCCTGGGCGTACTCGGCGGTCCTTGCGGTGAGGTGCCCTTCGTTCTCCATGACCACGGTCGCGACCGCGGACAGGCTCAGGAGACCAAGCATCATGACGATGAGAATCGCCATGGCGACGGCGGTCTCGATCAGCGTCGTGCCGCGTTCGTCGCGCAGCCTGGCAGCGATTGGTGCGCTCGGAGCGGGTCTGAGGCACGCGCTGGTCACTGTGAGGTCCATGCGACCCTCTCGGCGCCGCTGCGCCACAGCAGGACCATGCCGCTCGCCTGCACGGTCGCGGCGTACACGAAGACCCCATCAGTGAGGTAGATGGCGCCTTGAGAGGTCGGCGTGCCGAAGCTGTCGATCGGGATCCCCCGCGAGTTGAAGACAATGCAGGCGGTGCCCGTGATGGCGACGCCTGCGGGCGTGCGGCAGGCGCTGGCCTGCGCGAGCGCCGTCTGGGTGTCCTCGGGCGGAGCCTCGAGCGAGGCGAACCCCGCGGTCACCCCGGCCGCAAGCTGCGACTCCGCACCATCCCGCATCCATGTGGGAGTGCCGATGCGATTGAGGGTCTCGATCCGGTACGTGCGCTCCTCCAGATCCAGGTAGAAGCGTGACTGGCTGAACGCCGACGCCGCCCGCATCTTGGCGAGCGCGATGGCGCTGGAGACGCCGCGGGCATCGCCGGACAGCCGGTAGTCGGCCATCGCCTGCGCCATGAGCGGCACGGAGATCGCCGCGATGACACTCGCCATGCCGACCACGACCAGCAACTCGAGCAGCGAGTAGCCACGGGGCGACGAGTGGATGGTGGTGCGGCGAACAGACGTATGCATAGGGCTCGTGGCGCCGCCGCAGACAGCTGGCACCAAAGCTGAGCAATACAATTGCCGTACCCGGGCGGTCGGATGGTCAGTGGCGGGACGGACGATGCAGGTCCGTGAACGGGGGTATTGCGAGGCTGTTCACTCGTGGGACGACGAGCGTCAACGGACTGACTCAACCCGCAAGGGGTCGACGACGGCGCACCATCACGTACGTGAGCAGCGACACCACCAGGCTCGGCACGACGCCGCCGATCGGCTGCGCCAGATAGAACGTCGCCACGCCGACCCCCCAGGCGATCATCCCCGCGCCCGACCACCGGACCGGTCCTGACGCTGGATGTCCGGGCTGGACGTACAGGCTGTCTGGTGTATCGGTCGATGGCCCCGCGACGAAATGTCCGAGCAGCAGTCCTCCGACCGGCACGAACAGGCCCGCGAGCAGCAGCGTGAAGCCGGCGAGCTGGTCGAGCCACACGGTCGACAGGACGCTGATCGCGGAGCCGACGCCACCAATGATCCAGATCGCTGTGCTGTCGCCGGTCGAGGGGCGCAGGCTCTTCAGCGCCAGCGCCGACATGTAGATGTTCACGAAGTTGGTGGTGAGCGTAGCGAGCACGACGAGCAGGCCGCCCCACCAGCCGAGTCCGAGCTGCTCCACCATCACGCCGGGATCCGACGACCGGGCGACGGTCGACGCGATCAGTCCGAGCGGGATGAACCACAGCGCCGTCAGCCCGAGCCCCGCGAAGACCGCAATGAACGCCGCACGCGGCGAGCGCGAGTAGCGCGAGTAGTCGCCGAACATCAGCAGCCAGCTGGTCTGGTATCCGAACACGACGTCGAAGCCGCGCACCAGGTCACCTGCGCTGGTCGCGTGGACGGCCACCGCAGGCCAGGGTGCCCGGAAGCAGGCGACCGTGAACACGACCCCGGACACGCCGAGGAGCGGCACCGCGATTCGGTCCGCACGACTGACGGCGCGCGGCCCGCCGAGGACGATGAGCGTCGCGACCATGCCGAGCGCAACCGCCCAGAGCCCTGCATGCGCCGTGTCGTTGGCGAGCCTGCTGCTGATCGAGGCGGCAATGACGTTGTTGAGCGCGATCCAGACGAAGTTGGTCAGGAAGAGAATGACGGCAACCACCCTGGCGCCGTCGTAGCCCAGCGCCGCCCGGGTGGCCACGATCGACGGAACGCGCAGCCTGGAGCCGACAGGCGCGAGCAGCGCTACGAGCAGCGCGCCGCCGAGCGCGCCGGCGGCAATCACCCAGAGGGCCGGACCCAGCGCGAGATTCGGCAGGGACGCCCCGATTTGCAGCGTCGTGGCCACGATGTTGGCGCCAACGAAGATGAGGAACAGATCGAAGGGGCGTTGGGTCTGCTCGGCCTCGGCCACCGGGCCGAGTTCAACGGAGTGCATGGACGCCTAAGTATGTAAGAAGTTTCCGTGGAAGAGGAGGTTTGACAAGTCTTTGACAGCGTCCTGACATCGGCATCCGCCCGGGAGCCGACAGTGGTGGGGTGGCGACGCGCGACCGATTGGTCCGTGGCGCCGTTCAACAGACCTGGCAGGAGGGAACAGGATGCGTGTTTTCGAATACGGACTGGGCACGCTGGTCCGCACGGCAGGGCTCGCGGCAGTGGTCGCTCTGGGCGCGCCGGCAATGGCGCAGGCACAGTCGGCGATCATCTACGGCTCGCTGAGCAACTTCGACATCGCGAACGACACGGGCAAGACGTGCCACGGCTTCGAAGTCCAGCTCGAGGGACTGACGCCGGCGCAGTACGGCGGCTCGTTCAACGCGAACCGGTACGGCGACCCGGTGGTGGCTGCGACACCAACCGGCACGACCGTCACCTGGAAGACGAGCCACAACTCCAGCGGCTGGGTCACGCGCACGCTGCCGCACACGGTGAGCTGGTTCTCGGGCCAGTGCTACCAGTGGAGCGGTCCCTCGATCTACGAGGACGGAGGCTGCGAACACTTCGGTACCTACTTCAACGCGAACCCGGCGAAGGTCACCTCGCGGTGGCTGTGCGAGAGCGATTCGGACGCCTCCGTGCTCGTGCCGATCGACCCGCCGACGGCCACGCCGTTCGCCAGCTACTACGTGAACCCGCCGGACGCGCCGAACAACCCGCCGCAGCTCGTGGCCGAAGTGGTTGCGCCCGAACCGGCCGAAGTCCAGGGCCAGTACGGCAACGCCCAGTGGATCCGGACCTACGTCAGGCAGCTTGACCGTCCGGTGGTGCTGAACGAACTGGTGGCCGACCAGCCGGGTGTGGTGCCGATGGACGTCGCGCAGCTCGAAGCCGACTACTCGGTCATCCAGGACGAGCCGCCGGCCGGTGGCAACGGCAACCGCCGTCGCAAGCGCAACTCGGGCAGCATCGAGCCGACGACGAAGGCGGTCATCCGCCGCATCGAGACCTTCGCGTTCACTGGACAGTACGACCCGCTCACGCACGAGGCGCTCTGCGCCGACCTGCTGTGCAACGCCCCCGCGCCCGAGGAAATCGGCGAACTGCTCGACGTGCAGATGACGGCCGCCAACGTCCAGCCCGACGCGCTCTTCGTCGCCAAGGTCGGCAGCGGCAACGTGGACGGCGCGGACAAGCTGATCTCCTGCGGCAGCAAGTGCGTGCAGCCGTACAACGCCGGCTCCGTGGTGACGCTGACGGCCAAGCCGTCGAGCGGCTCGACCTTCGCGGGCTGGACCGGCGCCTGCGCCGGGACGAACCTGACCTGCAACGTCACGGTGAACGGTGACGTGCGCGTGACCGCGAACTTCGTCGCCATTCCGAAGACCGGCGGCGGCGGTGGTGGCGGCGGTGCGACGGGTGGCGGCGGCGGTGGCGGCGGTTCCACCTACTCGCTGTCCGTGGCCACGAACAACGGCGGCGTCATCACCGGCACGCCGGCTGGCGACAAGGCCATCAACTGCGGCAAGGACTGCGGCGCGAAGTACGCGGCCGGTACCGTGGTGACCCTGACGGCGGTACCGCCGGCGGGCAAGGCGTTCCTCGGCTGGACCGATGCCTGCCTCTCGGCCGGCACCAACCTGACCTGCACCATCACGATGAACGCGGCCAAGTCGGCCAGGGGCAACTTCGCCCGCTAGCCACGACCCTCACAGAACGGGCGCCGCTGGGTCCCCCCGGGCCAGCGGCAGGAAGAGGCCGGCGCATGTGCGCCGGCCTTTTTCTTTGTCCGGGAGGCAGCCCCCCGCAGACGGCGCACACCGGAACGCGGCGTCCGTTCCCGACGGTCGTGCCGGTATAGTTAGGGGCCATGCGCGTCGCAATCGTCGGGGGCCCTGGTATCGGAAAGAGCACGCTGGTCCGGCAGCTCGGCGACCTCTATCACAACGGGGCGTACGGCGAAGGCGAGAAGGGCGTGTGGGACCCGCGCGTCCTCGAGGACATCGCGGCCGGACGGAACCCGGTCGGTGTGACGGAGTACTTCGCGCAACTGTACGACGCCAACTACCGCGATGGCCTGGCTAACGACGCCCCCGGCAAGGTGATCTTCTTCGAGGGCGCGAAGATCACGCTCGAAGCGCACATGGCCGAGTACCCACCCGAGTGCCACGCGGCACTGCGGCGTGTGCTCCGGATCGGCGACGCGTGGCACTACGACCGGGTGATCGTGCTCACCTCGAGCACGGCGACGGTGGAGAAGCACATCAAGCTGCGCAACCGTCCGCACGAACTGGCCGAGCAGATGGTCTGGCGCTTCCGCGTGATCGACGGCGAGTTCCGCAGGCTCGCCTCGCAGGAGCGCAATGCGGTGCTCATCGACCGCGACGGGATGGAGTTCCACGAGCGCAGCGGCCTCGACGCGATCATCGCCGCCGCCGGCCTGCCGCCGTACCCGGAGATCCCGTACCGAAACCTCTAACCGTTCCGAAGTGAGAACTCAGAAATCAGAAGTCAGAACTTCGGTCCTGGCCGTCCTGCCCTTCCCGGCTTTCCAGGCTCTCCCGACCTCTGAGTTCTGACTTCTGACTTCTGACTTCGCGAGCCACCCAGTACGCGCCGCGTACGTCCGGTGTCCACGCGGGGAGCAGCCACAGCAGGATGAACTCCTCGCAGGTCGCGACGAGCACGAGGCCCGAGGCCACGTACAGCAGGCCAGGCACCAACCCCCAGGTGAAGAGCACACCGACGAACACGCCCATCGCGACGGCCGCCGCGCGTGACAGGTAGGTGTGAAAGCTGGACAGCCGTCCGTACCGCAGCAGCGCGGCCGCGTTCTCCGCCAGCCAGGCCACTGGCGCCAGACCGAAGGCGACGCCGTGGTCCCTACCGAGTTCGGGGTGGAACAGCAGGGCGCCCACGAACGCCATGAAGAACAGCAGCGTGTCCGCCACCGAGTCCAGCAGGGCACCGAGGCGGGAAGTGGCGCCGAGCGCCCGGGCCAGCTTGCCGTCGACGACGTCACCGACGAGGCAGGCGATGAGCACCGCGGCAAACGGCTCCTGCGCGCCGCGCCAGGCCAGCACCGCGAGCACGGGAATCGCGGCAATGCGCAGGGTGGTCAGGATATTCGGCAGATGCCGTCGCACCCGTGGCGCTCCCAGCCGCTGGCCTCAGATCAGGCCCGGCGCGTCGACCCTGTCGTACTCGTGCAGGCGCGACAGGTCGATGGCCACATGGGAATCGTCGCCGATGTACATCTCGCGGAAGCGCGCGCCCCACTCGATGTCGCTCCGGTCGTAGCTCGTCTTCGCATGCACGGTCTGGGCAAACGTCTCGTCATGCCCGCTGACCAGGCAGACCACTTCCGGCGCGGCCGCGTCCAGGGTGTCGCGCGTCAGCCCTTTCAGCGGACTCCCCTCGCGAATCGGATGGACGATGACCCAGTGCAGCGGCATGAACATGATGAACGAACGCTCGAGATCGAGCTGATTGAAGCGGCGCTTCCGCACCCCGTCTTCATCCACCCACCGCGCGAACGTCGCGATCGCGCGGACGTCCGCCAGGTTGTGGTTCCGCAGGTTCACCAGGCGGAACATCAGCGCCCAGCCGTTCCCGTACGGCGCAATGAGCGCCTTGTCGCTGAACGCGATCCGCGCGGTGGGCCGGGTGAACCGCGCGAACAGCAGGCCGCTCAGGATCGCGAACCCCAACAGCCCCACGAGTGCCTCGACGGCCACGAGCGCGTTCGCCAGGTGCGTCTTCGGCACCAGCTTGCCGTACCCGATCGTCGCCAGCGTCTGCACGCTGAAGAAGAAGCAGTCCTCGAATCGCGTCAGCGGCGTCGACGCCGCGCCGTCCAGCGCGTCGGGCCCACCCAGCCAGTACAGGCTGGCGAAGAGGAGGTTCGTACACAGGTAGACCGCCGCCACGAGCGCCAGCAGCCGTCGAACCGGCATCGACAACAGCGTGTGATACGCGTTGTATGGATGGAACGGGCCAAGGTCGTTCCGGCGGACGTTGAAGGTGCCGTCGTGGTTGAGGATCCTCGACTGGCTGCGTTCGGAGAGCCGGCCGCCGAGCCCGAGGTCCTGATTCAGCCGTTCCTGCGCGGAGGTGTCACCCATCTCTGTGTTCAGCAACGTCACTATAACGGTTCAGCCGCCGGACTGGACCGATCGGTCTTCAGCCGGCGTCCTTCCTGGGGAACCCTCACGACAGACAGCCCCGGACGGATTTCTTCATGCGCATTCTTCTCTACAGCGGCAAGGGCGGCGTCGGCAAGACCAGTGTCGCCGCAGCCACGGGCGTCCAGCTCGCGCGGCTCGGGCTCCGCACGCTCGTCATGAGCGTCGACCCGGCGCACAGCCTCGCCGATGCGTTCGCCCTGCGAACCGGCCTCTTCGACGCCCGCACCGCCGATCCGTTCGAGGTGCGTCCCCTCCTGCACGTGCAGGAGGTCAACATCCAGATCGAACTCAAGCGGCACTGGCGCGAGATCGCGGGCTACCTCACCACCGTGCTTCGCACCTCCGGTCTGGGCGACGTCGAAGCCGAGGAGATGGCGATCCTCCCCGGGATGGAAGAGCTGAGCGCGATGCTCTACGTCAACCAGTACCGGAAGCAGGGCACATACGACGTCATCGTGCTCGACTGCGCGCCCACCGCGGAATCGCTCCGGTTCGTCTCGATGCCGACGACGCTCGACTGGTACATGAAGCATGTGTTCCCGATGGAGCGCCGGATGCTGAACGCGGTCCGGCCGCTGGTGAACCGCATGTCGCCTGTCGAACTGCCGACCGACTCGTACTTCGCGAACATCAAGGAGCTCTTCACGCGGCTCGACGGGATCGACACCGTGCTGCAGGATCCCCAGATCACCAGCGTGAGGCTCGTCACCAACGCGGAGCGGATGGTGCTCCGCGAGACCCAGCGCGCGTTCGTCTACTTCCTCCTCCACGGCATGAGCGTCGACGGCCTCATCGTCAACCGTGTGCTGCCCGAAGAGGCCCGCGACTCCTTCCTCGGTGCGCTTCGTGTCTCGCAGCAGCAGGTGATCGAGGAGATGGTCGCCTACTTCGAGCCGGTGCCCGTGCGGCGCGTGCCGATGTTCGCGGAGGAAGTCGTCGGACTCGACCGGCTGGACCGGCTGGCCGACCTGCTCCAGGAGCTCGATCCGGCGCCGGCCGCGGTCACCAGGACCGAGCGTCCGTACTCGTTCGAACGGCGGAACGGCGTCCACCAGGTACGCGTGGCAATGCCGTTTGCCGGCAAGGGCGAGGTGGGCCTGTTCAAGAAGGGCGACGAGCTGGTCGTGGAGGTCGGCGTCTTCCGCCGTCACATCGGGCTGCCGACCACGCTCGCAGCGCTGGTTCCGGTGCGTGCTACATTCGAGGACAGGACACTGGTGGTCGAACTTGGAGAACCCCGATGACTGAGACCGGAACGAAAACCCCCTGCGACTGCGGCTGCATGGGCGCAGGGCCGATGCTCACGCAGTTCCTGCGGACGCTGGGTCCGTCCGACACCGTGTCGCAGCACTTCAAGAACGCGCAACTGGAAGTGATGAAGGGGCTGCGCGCGCTCCTCGACGAACAGATCGCCACGCGAAGCGCAGCCGCCAGTCCGTCGCACGGCACGAAGATCACCGTCGAATAGCTGGGACGCCGCCCTGGCGGACGCTGGTCAGCCGGGCCATCAGCACCTGCGTCTCGGGGCCTCAGCGGTTGACGGCCGCTCCCGTGTTGCGGCCGTTGGCATTGCCGGTCACCGCTCCGTGCGCGGTGAGGAACTCGACGACCGAGGTGAACCGCAGCCGGGTCGCCGCGTCCAGCGCCGTCCGGCCATCGTCATTCTTCTGGTTCACGTCGGAGCCCTGCTCCACGGCGAGCCTGACAGCTTCCAGCGTGACCGCCTCGCGCTGCTTCGGGTCGAGTGACACCCACGGGAGGCCGCCACCCATTCCCACGGCGGCCATGAGCGGGTTCGTGGTCTGCGAGCGTTCCTCGGTCGGATCGCCGGCGTGGTAGACCGCGTGATGGACGACCTTCGGGTCGGCCCCGTGCTCGACCAGCATCTTCATCACCGCGGGAGCGGTCGCCCGTGCGGCGAGCCAGTAGGGCGTGGCGCCCACCATTTCCGGGTTGAAGTTCCAGTCCCTGGATGACCGGCGCGTCGGTGTCCAGGAGAGCAGCTTCGCGTTCGGATCGGCCTTGTGCGCGAGCAGGGCCGACACCATCTGTTCGTCCCGGCGCATGACCGCCGCATGGAGCGCCGTGAAGCCACCGCCCGTTGTGTTCGGATTGGCGCCCTTCTCGAGCAGCAGCTGCACGATCGCCGTGTGACCGGCGTGCGCCGCGAGCGCCGTCGCGCTGATTCCCCACGCGTCGGCATCGTCTGGATGCGCGCCAGCCGCCAGCAGCAGCCTCGCCGAGTCCAGGTCGCCGTTGCGCGCGGCGAACAGCAGCGCCGTGTCGGCCCCGTGCGGGACGTCCTTGTTGTACTGGAGCATCCCGTGCGGGGACACCGCCATCACCTGCTTCCAGACCGCCGACTTCGCGTGGACATCCGCGCCCGCCTCGAGCAGCAGCTTCGTGACGGCGGGAAACTTCTGCGACACCGCCCACATCAGCGCGGTCTGGTTGCGGGTGCCCGTCGCGTTCACCTTCGCGCCCGCACCGAGGAGCAGCGAGACGACCGGCGCGAACCCGCCGCGGGACGCCACCATGAGCGGTGTCTCGCCCGCGAGCAGCGCCGCGTTCGGGTCGGCGCCAGCCTGGAGCAGCCTCCTGGTCATGGCCTCGCTGCCGTTCATCGCGGCGGCCCAGAGCGGCGTCGCGCCCAGGTCGTTGGCGACGTTCGCCTTCGCTCCGGCTTTCAGCAACAGCTCCGCGGACTCGCGGTCGTCGCGATAGGCAGCCCAGTGCAGCGCGGTCGAGCCGTCGCCCTCGGTGGCGTTCACGTTGACGCCCTGCTTCAGCAGGCGCGCGGCAGCAGCCGGGTCCGATCGCTTGATGGCGTCGGAGAGGGGCGGCCTGGACTGGGCGAACGCGACTGACCCGCTCGCGCAGAGCAGCAGCGAGAGCGAGGCACCGAGCAGACGGGACTGACGCGACATCTACACCCCGCTCAGCGTGTCGATCGGAAGCGCGCCGGTGCTGCCGCCGATGTGGTCGACGGGCACCTGGAGCTTGTCCATGAGCGTGACCAGCAGGTTCGCCATGGTGGTCTGGTCGTTGAACACGAGGTGACGCCCACCCTTCAGCGTGCCGGCGCCGCCGCCGACCAGCATGAGCGGCAGGTTGTCTCCCGAGTGCGCGTTGCTGTTCGAGATGCCCGAGCCGTAGAGGATCGTCGTGTGATCGAGCAGTGAGCCGTCGCCGTCCTGGGTCCGGCTGAGACGCTCCACGTACCTGGCGAACAGCTCCGTGTGGTAGGTGTTGATCTTCGACATGCGCTCGATGAGCGCCGGATCGTCGCCGTGGTGCGAGAGCGGATGGTGCGCCTCGGGAATGCCGATCTGCGGATACGGACGTGCGCTCTGCTCCTTGCTGATCATGAAGGAGATGACGCGGGTCAGGTCCGACTGGAACGCGAGCAGCTGGAGGTCGAACATCAGCGCCAGATGATCCTCGAACACGGGCGGAACGCCCTGGGGCTGGTCCATGGTGGGCAGCTCGAGCTCGCGCTGCTCTTCGGCACGCTGCACCCGCCGCTCGACGTCGCGGATCGACTCCGTGTACTCCTCGAGACGTCCCTGATCCTGCGGTCCGAGTTCGCGGCGCAGACCGGTGAGCTTCTCGCTGACCGAGTCCAGGATGCTGCGGTGCTGCGCCAGCCTTGCCTCGCGCGCGGAGCGCTCCGTGCTGCCGCTGTCGCCGAACAGCTTCTCGAAGACCGACCGCGGGTTGTACTCCATCGGCAGCGGCTGCGTGGCGCTCTTCCACGAGATCGTGTGCGTGTAGGCGCAGCTCAGGTTGCCGGTGCAGGCGCCGGCGTTGGCCGGCATGTCCATGGACAGCTCGAGCGAGGCGACCTGGGTCTGCTTCGCGAACTGCTTCGCGAGAATCTGGTCCATCGAGACGTCCGCGATGATCTCGACCTCGTTCCGTCCACCCCGCGTCGTGCCCGTGAGGAACGACCCCGAGGCGCCCGCGTGGATGTAGTTCCAGTTGGCCTTCAGGCCGGAGATGACCAGCATCTTGTCCCGGTAGGCCTGGAGCGGCGAGAGGATGGGCGACAGTTCGAAGGTGCGTCCTTCACCCTTCGGCGTCCAGAACGGCATAGCCATGCCGTTGGGGACGTAGAAGGTCTGGAAGCGGTGCGCCGGCTTGCCGGCGGCGATCGCCCGCGCCGAGAGCGCCGGCATCATGGCGTCGAGGAACGGGAGCGCGAGCGAGGCGCCGAGGCCGCGAAGCACGGTGCGGCGCGAGAGCGCCTTCGATGACAGGTACGACATGGCAGTCCGGTCTCCGTTTCCTAGTTCGTCTCGACTGGCGCGGCGCGCCTGAGGAATGCAGGGCTCTTCACGATGCCGAGCACGATCGATGACCACGAGTAGTCCGACGCTTCGGCGTCGCGCACGATCCGGCGCACGGTCGGCCGATCGAACGCCTCGAGCCGTCGGCCGAGGGCGTACGCCATCAGCTTCTCGGCCACCGTGTGCGGGAACTTGTCCTTCGGGTTCAGCAGCAGCGCGCGCACCCCGCTCAGACCGTTGACCGGGGTGCCGTCGACCGTGTTGCCGACCGAGTCCACCGGCTTGCCGGACTCGTCGGTCAGGCGGAAGCCGCCGATCGCATCGAAGTTCTCGAGCGCGAACCCGGCCGGGTCGATGACCGCGTGGCAGCTCGCGCAGACCGGCTGCTTCCGGTGCTGGGCGAGCCGCTCACGAATGGTGGGCGGCTTCGAGCCCGGCGTCGGGTCCGGCAGGTTCGTGTTGACGCCGGGAGGCGGAGCAGGGACAGCGACCCCGAAGATGTTCTCGAGGAGCCACTTGCCGCGCAGCACGGGCGACGTGCGTTCTGGATAGGAGGTGGTGGCGAGCAGCGACCCGTGCGCCAGCACGCCGCCGCGCTGCGACGTGTCAGGCACGGTGACCCGGCGGAAGCGACTCCCGTAGATTCCGGGGAAGCCGTAGTGACGGGCCAGCCGCTCGTTCACGAACGTGTAGTCCGCGCGGATCAGGTCGAGCACGCTGCGGTCTTCGTGGACCGTGCTCGCCACGAACATCTCGGTTTCCGTGCGGAACGCCTCGAGCAGGCTGTCGTCGAAGCTCGGGTAGACATCCGGATGCGCCACGACATCGCCGACGCGGCGCAGGTTGAGCCACTGCGCGCCGAAGTCGTTCGCCAGCGTCTCGGTGGCCCTCGGGTCAGCGAGCATCCGGCGCGTCTGGGCTTCCAGGGTTCCCGGCTGCGTGAGCTGCCCCTTCTCCGCCAGCGCGAGGAGCCGCTCGTCGGGAATGCTGGCCCAGAGGAAGAACGACAGGCGGGACGCGATCTCCAGGTCGTTCATCGGATACGACGCCGGCTGTCCGGCCGTCGCCTTCAGGCCCCGTGGGTCGCGATGCACCCGCAGCAGGAAGTCCGGGTCCACCAGCATGCGTTCGAGCGCGAACTGGATGCCGCTCTCGAAGCTGCCGCCGTTCTTTCGGCCATCGGCGAAGAACGCCATGAGCCCGTCCACGTCGGCTTTCGCCAGCGGACGACGATAGGCGAGCCGTCCGAGGCGCGAGAGGATGCGGGTCGCGCAGGCGGACTCCTCAGCCGCGGCCTTCGGCCGGCACACGAAGACCGACCGCGTGCTCGGCGTATCAGCGGGATGGCCGGCGGCGTTGAACGGACCGCCGACCTGCACCGAGCCGATGGCGGCGTTGTCCATGTACAGCTGATCGTTCGTGAGCACGCGACCGCGTTGCAGCGGCTGCGGCAGCCCTTCGGGCTCCCACTGCTCGCGCACGAACGACACGCCGATGACGCGAGGGCCAGCCTTCAGCGTCACGCGGACATCGAGGCCGGCGTCACCGCCGACCTGCATGTACTCTTCCCATTCGGGGTCGCCCGCAAAGTTCGGTTCACCGTCGCCCGCATAGCTGGCCGCCGCCGCCCGACCCTTCGCACCACCGCCGACCGTGAAGCGCTTCGCCAGCGTCCCGTCGGTCCTGACGTCGAGCCGCTGTGCCCAGCCCACCCCCATCAGGTAGTCCTGATACTGCCGCCGCAGCTTCACCTTGATGGTGTATTCGCCGTCCACCGGCGCGTTGTAGGTGACCGCGATGCCCCCACGCGAGCCGAGCGGCAGCTCGTCGCTCTGGCGGTCGTCCTGCACGATGTGCAGCGGCACCTCGAAGATGTCGAGGGCGGGCGCCGTGGGCGGCAGGCCGGTGGCGAGGCGCGTCACCTGGCGGGCCACCGAGAGATACCGCTCGAGGTGCGCCGTCGAGATCGACAGGGAGTCGGCGAAGTTGTCGAAGCTGCCGTCGGCCGTCTCGTCTCCGGGGAGCTGCGAGCGGACATCGACGTTGGAGAGCGCGAACAGGTCGCGCACGACGTTGTTGTACTGCGTGCGGTTCAGCCGGTGGACCGCGCCGATGCGGCCGGGGTTGGGCGCGGCCGCCCACGCACGATCGAGTTCACCCTCGAGCCAGCCGATCATCTCGGCGTAGGCCGCCGGGTCGGGGCGGGGTGAGCCTGTGGGGGGCATCGAACCCGCCCGCAGCTTCATGATCACCTTCTCCCATTCGTCCGGGCTGGCGCCGGGATGCTCCGCGTCGATGGTGTCGAGCATCAGCCCGGCGGTCTTCATGCGCTGGTTGTGGCAGGTGACGCAGTAGCGCCGGATTGTCGCCTGGTGATTGGCGCGCGCGGCGGCTGGCGCCGGCTGCGTGGCCGCCGGCGTACCCGATGACGCGCGCGGCGCCGGGGCCGGCGACTGCGCCCCCAGGACGACCACCATCCATCCGCCTGTCAGGACGGCCATCACTCCGGCCGCGGACCGTCTGGTCAACATGAAGAACCCTCTGGCGGCAGGCCGCCAACTTTCGGTATCGCGCCGGTAATCCTACGGGACTCTCACGAAACGCGCATCACTGTTTCGGGGGACACGGCACGGCCCAGCTCCCCCCTTCGGGGGAGCCTCGGGGATCCCGTCTCGGCGCCTGGTCGCTACCGGGCGGCCATCACCAACGTACCGATGCGCTTCGGCACGTTACCGACCGGAATCCGCGCCACGACCTTCATGGTCTTCAGGTCCACCGCGACCGTCTGGTCCTCGCCGGCGACGCCGAGGTAGGCGCGCGAACCGTCCGGCGTGAGGGTGACCCACTCGGGATGGCTGCCGACGACGACGGTGCTGAGGAGCTTGTAGTCGGGAATCGAGTAGGCGTACATCGCGCCGTACCACTTGCTCGTCGCCAGCAGCACTTTCTGGTCGGGCGTCACGGCGAACCCGTGCGCAGGCGCCCCCTGCAACCCCTCGAGTTCCTTCTCCTGCCCCGGCACGGCCGGCAGCTCCCAGCGCTTCGTCTCCTTGTGCGTGGCGAAGTCGACGACGGCGACACCGTGGTAGTCCGACAGCTGCACGTAGATGTTGCGCGTGGACCCATCGGGGTTCGTGTCGAAGATCATCGGCCGGATGCCGGAGGTCTGCTTGTACGACCAGGCCACCGTGTCGGTCTTCGTGTCGATCACGCTGATGACGCCGGTCGCCACCGAACCCGAGACGGCGTACTTGCCGTCGGGCGTGACGTAGACGTTGTGCACCGAGCCGTCGACCTTGACGCTCTTCACATTGGTCATCGTGGCCGCATCGATCACGTCCACGGCGCCGGGCGCCTGGGCGATGCCGACATAGACCTTCTTGTTGTCCTTGCTCACGAACACGTTGTTCGGACGGCCGCTGAGCGGGATCTCCTTGATGACCTTCCAGGTCGTCGGGTCGACGACACCGAGCGCCTTCTTCGTCTCGATCGTGATGTAGACCCGTTTGCCGTCGGGGGCCGGTGCGACGCCGTGGGGCACCTCGGTGCCCTCGATCGTGGCGATCACCTTGTTGGTCACCGGGTCGATCACGTGCGAGTTGTCGCCCGCCGCGTTGGTCTGGATGATGTAGGCCTTCCGTCCACCCTGCGCGACGAGCGCGGTCGAGACGAGCCCGACGAGGGCGGCCGTGGAGAGCAGACGACGAAGGGTGATGCTGTGCATGATGTCCGTTACCTCGAGGTTCCCGTAGCCTTCTCACCACGAACCCAGCCGGCCAGAATCTGCCACTCGGGGTCCGACTTCGTCTTCCAGTGCTTGCCGCCGGCGTGGAAGTGATCGCCGCCGGCCTCACGCGCGAGCGGGTGCATGAGGAACCGGCTCGCGTCCGGGTCGCCCGGCACCACCACCCGCTGCCACGCGGCGAAGTTCTGCCGCGACTGCGCCTCGTTCCACGTGGTTTCCCCGCCTTCGAGGGCGATGAGGCGTAGCGGGTTGTTCTCGTGACAGCTGATGCAGCGCGCATGACCCGCACGCTTGGCCAGGAAGATCGGCTGCACCTTGCTGCGGAAGTACTCGAAATCGAGTGCAGGGCCCACTGAGGCGCTCGCGTCGGGTGCCGCCGCCTTCACCCAGGCGACGACCGCCTGGTATTCGGCGTTCTCCTGCGACCGCCAGAACTTGCCGCCCGTGTGCTGAGGGTCGCCACCCGCCGCTGGTGCCAGCGGATGCACCGCCAGCGGGCTCTTGCCGGGGTCGCCTGCGACGACCACACGCTTGACGGCCTCGAAGTTCTGGCGCGACTGCGCCTCGGTCCAGCTGGTCGCTCCTTCCGCGAGCGGCTGGAGCCGCATGCGCGTGGCGATGCGGGCGTGACAGTTGACGCACATGCCGGCGCCTTCGCCCTGCGCGCGTTCCTGCAGGAAGATCGGCTCGATGGTCCGCCGGTAGACCTCGAAGCTCAGCGTCTCGTTCGCCGTAGTCTGCGACGCCGCCGGGCGTCCGGTTCTGACCCAGGCCGCCAGCGTCTGCCACTCCGGATCGGACCTGTCCTTCCAGTGCTTGCCGCCGGCGTGGAAATGATCGCCGCCGGCTTCCCGCGCGAGCGGGTGCATCAGCAACCGGCTCGCCTCGGGGTCACCCGGCACCACCACCCGCTGCCACGCGGCGAAGTTCTGCCGCGACTGCGCCTCGTTCCACGTCGTCTCCCCGCCTTCGAGGGCGACGAGCCGGAGCGGATTGTTCTCGTGGCAGCTGATGCAGCGCGCATGACCGGGGCGCTTGGCCAGGAAGATCGGCTGCACCCGGGTCTTGAAGAACTCGTAGTCCAGCGTGGACGCGGCCGGTTGGGCGACCGGGGCCGGCGCCGACGGTTGCTGGCCCGCGAACAGGCCGAGCAGCACCAAGAGTAAACGCATGAAGGTCAATCCTCCGGAGAATCCGTGTGGCGCATTTCTACCATTTCATCTGCGCGCCGACGCGAATGATACGCCCCTGCACCGCCCCAGACGCCTGCTGATACGCGGCCGTGCCGAAATTCGTCCCCCGAACGGTGAGCACCGCGTCCGAGTTCAGCACGTTGAACACCTCGAGCTGGGCCTCCACGCGCGTCCGGCCGAAGGAGAATACCTTGGACCCCCGGAGATCCAGCTGGTTCAGCCGGTCGAGGAACTCGGTGCCGTA
>Ga0075152_10001252_pt1 | contig 18333 bp, 14 predicted proteins | sample JI61114C2DNA_FD_70964 | JGI IMG/M metagenome (GOLD analysis project Ga0075152, IMG submission 70964) | Wastewater effluent complex algal communities from Wisconsin, to seasonally profile nutrient transformation and Carbon sequestration -... | ecosystem: Engineered > WWTP > Effluent > Algae...
TCGCGGATGCGAGCACTACGCCCAGTTATACGCGCCTTCCAAAACAGAAAATGAATACTTTTCCTTCAATTCGAAATCAGATTGATTTAGGCTGGATCGCATTTTCAGCCGTACCCTTTTAATCGTGCCAGTTTGGGCGCCATTTCTCTGTGCGACAGCACACAGACAGTAATGAGGTATTTAATCAGTCCGCTCGCCCGTAATCATCGGAATTCAATCAATGCAATTTTTTATGAACCCAAGCGAGAGAGTTCGGGGTGATTACAAGGGCGGAAAAATGACAAAAGCCTAATAATATTAGCCGTGTGCTAATATTCTGGCTAATTTGAAATGAAAAAGGCCAGTCCGAAGACTGGCCTAACTCATTGATTCTTTTGGTCGGGGCGGCGGGATTCGAACTCGCTACCCCTTGCACCCAATGCAGGTTTTTCGGGCATCCACACCCACCCACCTGACACACAGACCATTCAATAACCAGCCACAAAAACACAAACAAACCAGCAACTTACGTTTATACTACATCCATTCGCACATTCGCCACATCGTCCCCAAACCAAACCAAACGGTGGTACTTTTGTCGGGGTACTGGTGGGGTACTGGCGTTACAGCACGGAGCTACGAATGGGACTCACCGCCAAAGAACTTGAAAACCTGACCCCTACCGACGAAGGAACTAAGCTATCCGACGGCAATAGCCTCTGGGGCGTCGTTAAAGTCAGTAAGGCCGGGATTATAAGCGTTGCTTTCTACTGGCGCTTCAGACACGGAGAAAAAAGACACGACCTATCCTGCGGAACATGGAAAAAGGGCGTAAGCATGACCACGATTCGCAAGGAGCGGGAAGCAGCGGCTGCACTCCTTGCCACCGGAAAGAATCCAAACGATGAACGCAAGCTGACCAAGGAACGTGCATCCACCGAACAGAAGGAAGAGCTTGCACGAATCGAGACAGAAAAAGCCGCCCTCCGTACCTTGGAATCTGCCTTGCTGGAATGGTACGGCTCCACTGAAATCAAGAACCGCAAAGATGGTGGGGACTACCTCAAACGAGCCATAAAGAAAGACGTACTGCCAAAACTGAAGAACGTTCCAATCTCCGACATAACCAAGACAATGGTTGCGGACATCTTGCACACCTTGGCAAAGACTGCCCCGGTAATGTCAAACCGCCTACACGCTAGCCTCAATCAATTTTTCAAATACTGCTGTGATGAACGGGAATGGATAGCCAAGAATCCGCTTGATGGAACCAGCCGTACCAAGATTGGGGGCAAAGAGAAATCACGGGAACGAACCCTTTGTGATCATGATGACCCAGACAAGCACGAGTTAAAAGAACTCAGAGCAGCAATGGAGAATGCCAAGCTTCAGGACACAACTAAGGCCGCGCTTTGGATCATGTTGGGTACCGCTTGCCGTATTGGTGAAATCACCCAAGCCCGTTGGACTGAACTCAACCTTGAAACCGGACTATGGACCATCCCCGCTGAAAATTCCAAGAACGGCAAACCGCACACCGTTAATCTATCCGCTTTCGTCCTACCCCACTTCCAGACCTTGAAAGAAGCATCAAGCGAATCAGAATGGGTATTCCCGGCCAAAATTGGAAAAAGGACAGGCAACAAGCCAACCGACAACGAAGCAACCCAAACCACCCAAGACAAAGGGCCAGTATGCGTGAAGAGTATCACCAAGCAAGTGGGAGACCGGCAACGGGATACCCCCATGCAAGGCCGTAGTAAGTCCGTAGGCACTCTTTGCCTCTCGGGTGGGCACTGGGTACCCCACGACCTCAGACGGACCGCTGCAACCATCATGGGGCATTGTGGCGTCTTGTCAGAAATAATTGAGCGTTGCCTGAACCACGTTGAGGGCAGCAAACTAAAGCGAACCTATCAGCGACAAGAACCACGGCAACAGATGCGTGAAGCGTGGCACCTGCTAGGCCAGCGCCTTGAAACTCTGTTGTCAGAATCCAATGTAACTGTCGGCAACTTTGGGGATAAAGCCGCCTAACGGCATCGTTTCAACTCCGCTTGACAGCTTCGAGCATCTAAATATAAGATCCAACTAGTTACTACAAAAGTACATAAAGCTAAAGACCCCTAGTTCTTGGGGGTTATGGTTAGACAGGCCATGACGTTAGCGCAAATTTCAAATCGAAATGAGCGCACCGTTATGGCCTTTGCTTTTGGTGCGCTCCTCAATCAACAAGGAGATGACGCCATGTCAGCAAGCACCACCAAACTAGCAACCCTCAAAGAAGCAAAACAAGCCACTCCCACCCTACGAAAACGAGGGTCTGGGCACGCTAAGCCACGCAAACCACTTATCAGCCTTGACGACCCCGGCAGGTTTTACACCGGGCACGTCCTAGCTGTCGGGGGATTTTCTGCGGCTAATCTATTTGCCCGTATTGCCGATGGTCGATTTCCAAAACCACGCAAAGACGGCAAGAAAAACTGGTGGCCTACCCACGAAGTTAAAGCAGCACTGGGGCTGTAACAACAGCAAAGAAAAGCCCCAGTCACGTATCGAAACGTGCCGGGGCTAATGTCAAACAGGAATAAATATTATGCAACTGAAAAAGACCGTTGTCGAAAACCGACAGAATGACCACAACTGCGAATCTAATGTAGATACTTGCGACCATTCTGCTGACGCTCTGTCGGATGAATTAAATCTTGAAATAGCCCGTTCTTTGGGACTTTGCACAGGTACTAACTCTGACTTAGCAACACAGGAAACCGAATGTCAAATTCATGATTTACAGAATTACCGCAAGTCGAAAACTGGTGATCTGGTATCCATGTTATTGGATGAACCTTCAAGGGCTACTCCACAATATATCCGGGACATTGAAAACCTCACTGAGGCTAAATTAAAATTAGCCTACCCTGCCGAATTTAACTCGTGGCGAAGCCGCCGTGACTATGCGAAGAAAAAATCGCTTCCATGGTATCCAGCATGGAACAAATTCAGTGCATTCCTTCGTGATTTAGGACCGATACCCGAGGCAGGTTACACACTCGACAAAATCAAACCTGACTCAGGTTATGTTCCCGGCAATGTTCGTTGGGCCTCAAAAGAAACTCAGACCCACAATCGACCCAACACAATTTTGCTGACCCACAATAACGAGACACATCCGTTAGCAGTCTGGGCAGATCGAACCGGACAACCGGAATCCACTTTAAGGTGGAGATTCAAGGAACGTTGGACACATTCGGAAATTATCACCGGCATTCGTAACTCACCCCCCGCAAAATTTAAGGCTCCGCCCCCTAATCATCCGTGGCCTGTTGGACATATTCAGTGGTGGGAAGCTGAGTATCAGCGGGAAACCTATGGTCATGCTGACCGGCTAAGGTATTTCGCATACCGCGTCGCAAAAGAATTAAAAGCAATGCTAAGTATCTGCGAAACAGATGATCTTGATTCAATGTATTACCCAGATGACTACCAACCCACCGAGGCAGAACGTAACGCATTAGAAAAACTCACTGCCGAGCTTGAACGCTGGCAAAGGTTTTGGCTTCATGTAAAGCAACAAGTTGAGAAGCGAGGCGGTTCTATCAGCCTTGATGACCTTTTCCTGAATAGGTACCGATAGAAAACGACCAAACCCATTAATTTCGTTACGCCCAATAAATAGCTCATAGCTATCAAAACCGTTCAAATGGATGACATATGCTATTGATTGCAATGAATACCCCTCACCTTGAGGGTAACGGAACAGCCCCCGTTTTGGGCTGGAATAAGGAGAAGTAGTCATGTGTAATTCATCATTTGCCCGAATTCTGGGCATGAAAAGCACCACCAAGGCAGAACCACGGAAAAAGTCCGAGCAACCATCACTCGACGTTACCAAAGGCAGCAGCGGCTTTGCCCGGATTCTTAAGGACAATCAGCCAATGATCTTGCACGGCAACTGCGCCCACGCAACACGAATGGGCGGTCTGTTCCGTAATGTCTAACCCAACCCGCCCCCCAATCTTCCAAGGAAGCCGGGGGCGGTTTTCACTCTGACACCATAAGAGGCAACCCAATGTCACCAGCAACCAAATTAAACATCAGGCAGCGCCTTGCTGCTCAATTCCTCGCTACAGGCCTAACCCGTGATGCAGCCGCTAAACGTGTCGGGTGCGACCCTGCCACCCTGAGCAAATGGAGGCGTCTCCCGATCTTTGATGACTACCTGAACAACCTACTAGCCCTGCATGAGAAAGAGTCTCTGCAAGCTCTACAGGCATTAAAGCTCGTGGCAGTTGAACGCCTATCTGAACTATTAGGCTCCCCAAACCCCGGCATTGCCTTAAGGGCAGTTGATACCGTGTTGAAGCAGTCTCAACCAATTCCGCAAGGGCTGGGTACCATAATTGCGAACTTGGCATGGGCTACAATGCAAGAAGAACTAGAGCGTATTGCGAAGGGGGCTGGTCATGTTGCCGCGTAGATTTAACACTATCGGCTCATGCCTTGATACAGAGATGCGAATTTTCATGGCACTCATCATCGCTAGAGCATTGGAGCGCCCCATTAAATCGCTCCCCCCCATGTCCGATACCCAGTTGTGGCAATCTTTCAAGGTGGCATCCAGCAAAATCAAACCTTACTCTAATATATCCGAGGCGATAAGCAATCCGCTTAACCCCGGCGATATCTACGCTATTGAAGTCGGCAAATATTTGGATACACCGGTCTTCCCCCAAGGCGAAAACTTTGAGGAAATATGGGAGAACGCAAAAGTGAGTAGAAGTGAAATAAACTTTGAACCAGAGGATGATTTCTGGCAAATTTTACTTCTGAGTTCGGCCCTATTTGGATTGCGTGAGTTAAACCACCCAAAGGCAGAATCATTTTATAGACTTATCGGGCACGACAAACATGTGACTTTCCATGAAGATGATTGGGCGGTTTGATTAGCTAAAGTAGCCGATGCTGTAAATGAAATTCAACGTGAAGCAAAAGGAAAAACAAGTAGTTTCCTGTGGATCAGGCTTTGACACAGCCAAGGCCCTGCAAATCGAGCCTGCCCCTCTCTTGCTGGCGAAGGCTTCCTGATTTTGAACAACCTATTAGAGACCTTCCTAGTCAGCTTTGAACAGAAGGTATAAAGAGGTTTCAAGCTTTCAAGGAGAAGGCTGTAGGAGAAACTGGCAGATCCGAACAAATGTAACTTTGAAGGCAACAGAGACTTTCCTGAACCCCGCCTATGCACCCAAAGAAGGCAAGGCCAGTTCTACCCCCCGGAGCAAATTGCGGATACCGAAGAAAACAATATCGAGTTGGCGCTTTGCCTTAAGGAATTTGCACAGAAACGGGCAAGCTACCGCGATCTTGCTTGATAATTTTTAGATTCAAATAATTGTTTTTATTGAAATATCCACCACTTAAAAAAGGCGTAGAACGCAAAAAACAACACCGCCAACGACAATAGATGAGAGATTGAGTTAATTTGTGGATTGGTCGAAAAAATCGGCTGCTTACAGTGAGGACATAGAGTTGCCGCAGCTTTTACATCTTCTGCACAATTAGGGCACTGCTTTAACCCCACTTTAGTTGCCCTTTTTATTGGGGTTTCCCCAAGGGGCGCTGACACTTTGGCATAGATAACACCACATTTTGGGCATTCATAATCTGGAGCCGTATCAGTTGGCTGTCTGACATACCCACACTTAACGCACTGTTTAGCCATTGCTCCTCCCTGAGCTTTGCATTTCCCAACAGCATAGCGCACTCTGCCAAAGTCTTCCAATAATCATACTTCGCTGAATGACATATGAAACTGCCAGTCAGTAAAAGATCAACGCATGGGGCAAGGCTTTGGAAGCGGGTCTGGTCAGGCAGCCAAACCAAACGGTGGTACTTTTGTCGGTGTACTAGAAAAATTCTGAATTAAAAAGTAAAAAGGCCAATCAAAAGATTGGCCTAAGTACTTGATTCCATTGGTCGGGGCGGCGGGATTCGAACTCGCGACCCCTTGCACCCCATAATGGTGAATTATACAAATCAAGACTCTCATCAACAGTAATTTAAAATTTATTACTTATATAATCAATTGGTTGATAATTTTGCCGTCTCAACACGTCTCTTGACGTCTCATCGTAACTCACGCTAAATTGTACCCAATGTTGTACCCAAACTTGAAACAACTATGGGATATGCAATTATGAAAAAGCTAACCGACAAGTCTGTTAGATCAGCAAAGGTTACCGTAGGTGAGTTGATGATTTCGGATGGAAACGGTCTGTATCTCCGTGTGCGCGCAGGTGACGCCCCCAAAGTGTGGGTATTCCGTTTTACGCTCAAGGGTAAGACAAAGAAAATGCAACTTGGGACTTATCCACTGCTTTCACTTGCCTTAGCCCGTGAAGAAGCCCTTCAGCTAACTGCGCTGACCAAGCAAGGAATTGATCCAGTCGAGGAACGAAAGCGAGATGCTCAACGAAAAGAAGATCAGGCAACAGCGGAAGCCACAGCAATTGCCGCGCAGGCTTCACGATTGACAATTCGAGATCTGTTTGAACGATGGGCTTCAGTTGATTTGCCACGCCGAAAAGATGGCGGTGCCGAAGTTAGACGTATGTTTGAAAAAGACGTACTGCCGACATTAGGCAGCATGGCCGTCGAAGATGTTAGAAAAGGTCATATCACCAGCGTCGTGGACACGCTTCTGGCGCGAGGCGTGACGCGTATGGCCAAACTCATCTTTGCCCTTATGCGACAGATGTTTCGCTTCGCTGTCGACCGAGACATTATTGAATTTGAACCGTCAGCAGCTATTCGAAAGGCGAAGATTGGCGGAAAAGATACTGAGCGTGATCGCGTCCTAACAGAGGAAGAGATAAAGGTACTCGTACAGCAACTTGACGATGCTGGGCTTTCAGGCTCTACCGAGGCGGCGATCTGGATTGCATTGTCAACCTGCTGCCGGATTGGTGAGCTGCTAGCTGCACGCTGGGACCATGTCGACTTCGAAAAACGCATCTGGTGGATACCAGCGAGCGCATCAAAAAATGGCAAAGAGCACACCATTTATTTATCTGACTTCACAATCCGCCACTTTTTGATTCTTAACTTTGCAGCATCAGAGCACCTTATTAAGCGCAAAATAACTGATCGCACTGCAAAATTGCCCCCTTGGATTTACCCAAATCGCCATTCCAATGGCGGAGTGTGCAGCAAGACCGTCACAAAGCAACTTGGTGACCGTCAACGCCCTGGATTAGAACCCATGAAGGGCAGAACAAAAGCCGAAAAATCCAGTTCATTGGTTCTACTCGGTGGCAAGTGGGGGCCTCACGATTTGCGGCGCACCGGGGCAACGATGATGGTTATGCTTGGCGTGCTACCCGAAGTAGCAGAACGCTGCCTAAACCATACCGAGCAAAACCGGGTAAAGCGAATTTATCAGCGACACAGCTATGAAAATGAAATGCGCGACGCCTGGAAAATTCTTGGCGAACGACTGGAGTTCCTTGTTAAAACCGAAGCCAACCCTAGATGCTGATATCTGACTGAGTCATAGAGCGGGCTAAGGCTTAAGTCGAAAACGAAAGAGAAATCGGAACAAGCACATCGCCGCTTTTCGCTCCCTTGAGCACACACAGCCAATGATTTTGAGATTTACTTAGAAATCATCAAAATGATATTGCATGACACAAAAAGCTACGATATGATTTACCCTGTGGATAAGTTATCAACAGATTTTTAATACTTATCCACAGGAATTTAAAGATTTTCATGTTTGACCTCGCAGCCTGCAGCGATACGCAGGAGATGGCTCACCGACTTGACAGGTGACGTGCTCGTGGCCCCGTAAGGCTTCGTTCTCACTGATCATCGTGAGACTCGCATCCAACAGCGATAATGTGGAGCGGCCCACCCTCTTAGCGGTGGCGGCACTTGGGAACGATAAGACCTAGCGTTCACAGATCATCGTGAACATCGCGATCAACGGCGACATGTTGGAAACCATTTTTTGCACGCTATCTGCGTGCCTAATCCAGAGGTTTTCTTGTCGCCAATATCAGTCGCGCTGAAAACCTCTGTTTACACGAGGCTTTCCTCATGAATAAATTTGCAATTTTCGACGTGTGTCGTCACTTCGACCACGCTCCTAACTCGATGCTTGTTGACATCGAAACCGCCGTAGCTATCTCTCGCCGCAGCCGCGCCAGCATTTACCGTCATGTAAAAGCCGGCGAGTTATCCACAATTAAAGTTGGAAGCTCAACCCGTATCCGCGTCGGCGATCTCCGTCGCCTCATTCAAGCCGAAGGGGGTGCCAAATGATGCCGATTAAACAAAAAATCACCAGTGCGTCAGATGTCATTTCCGGCCCCTCCAAAATCTGTCGCGAAGCACTTGTGGCAAATTTGGAAACTAGCGAGTCATGGCCTTACGCTGATCTTTATGCGGAGGGGGAAACCAAACGTAATGAGGTGCGCCGCCAGCGCGGCTGTTTGGCAATGGGCGACATCGCAAATTCCGGTGCAGAAGTAGCCTATTTGATCATCTGGCAAAACGGCGTGGTCGCACACATTCTTGCTGACAAAAAGCCCTATCAACTCACTCCAGAAATCATTGAGAAGGCATATTCAAAAGCGACGCGAATAAAGCCACTCATCATTGACAAGAAGGGGGTGTTCTAATGAATTCGCCTACCGTAAAAACAAACCTGGGCGGGACAACTGGGAGCACTGCTCCTTCCATCACATTCACACTAATGACAAATCTGGCCGGAATCAATCCCGGCAAAGAGTATTGGCTAGACGAAGAAGGCAGTCTGCAAAAGGAAATCCACGGGGAACGCCGTCGCCTTAAAGCAACGCGAATGGATCAAACACTGGAATCCATTGCGGAACTGATACGTTCTGCTGGCCCCGAACAGCACCTCGTTTCGGGCATAGCAACCGTCCCTGAGGCCATCGCTGTATCTTCCAAAAAACTGCTGCAACATCAGAAAAATGGTGAGAGCCACGACGTAGAAACAGGAATGCCGCTTATCGGGTTCTCCGATAGCGACCTCCAACGTCGCGCCTCACCGGCCCTGATGCTAATTGATTCCGATGGCAAGCAACCAATCTCGGCTATGGACCAGTTATCTGAGGCAATTCCCGGCATTGAGAAATACCAGCATATCGTCGCCTCCAGTTCGTCTGCTTTCATTACCAGTGTTGACGGGAAAATTTCGACTGGTGCAAAGGGCACGCACACTGTGTTTGCAGTAAAGGACGGCACCGATATTCCACGTGCTCTGGACGTCATCCACAAGCGTCTTCTTCTCGCCGGCCATGGCCAATCTCGTCTATCGTCTAGCGGCGCATTCCTTGAGCGTTCCGCGGTCGACCGTCAGCTCCGTGTGCCAAGCCAGCCTATCTTTATGCGGGCAACCTTGCGCGATGGCTTGGTTCAGAACAAGCAGGTCGAATTTTGTGATGGAATTCCGTTACTAGATACGCGGAGCATTGTTCAACCGCTGACGCCGGCGGAAGAGAGCGCGTTTGCCACTAACGTCGCAGAAGCTCGGCTTGCCATGCTTGGAGAATCTACTGAAGTTCGCCGTCATTACATCGAAACTCGCGCAGACGATATGGTAAAGCGTTCTGAACGAAAACTTGATAAATCGGCAGCATTAGCCGCGCTGGCAACATCGCTGGAAGGCGGTAACTTGGGGCCGGATTATGTGATCTATCTTGCAGAGAACAAAACGGTAGCCGTACGCGATATTTTGGCCAACGCGAAGGATTTCCACGGTGTCAATTGCCGCGATCCCGAAGAGCCTGATTACGGAAGCTGCTCTGTAGCAAAAATCTACAGTGACCAAGCTCGCCCTGTAATCCATTCGTTTGCCCACGGTGGTCGCACTTTTATTCTGCAACAATCAGCAGATGCCCAGCACGATTTCGACCTCGATGCCGTGCTGGCCAAAATCGAGACCAATGAACGTCAAAAAATCGAAGCGGAGCGTGGCGATGCTGTTCTTGCCGTCTGGCTCGGTGCAAAAATTTGTACCGGCAAGACTGAAGTTCCGATTATTGATTGTGTCAAAGTGGATGGAGATATGAGTTTCTCCCAAGCGCCGGCTGATTCGGTTGCCACTGATTTGCTATGCGCTCGCCTCGGCTTGAATGTAGAAAAATCTTCATTGGCCATCGGAGATGACACACCGGGAGATGCCTACATGAACTGTGGGATTGGTTTGCGCTACCGTTTAAATGGCCAGTGCATTCACCTGAAGCTTTCACTGGCGGCGACCGAATCGATCTTACAAGCGTGGTCGTCGACCAACCGTGATGCTTGTCTGCGCGGTTGGGCTTCATTGGTTGCCGAGTTTGGCAATGTCGAATCTGAAGACGACCCAGCATTTGCTGTTATCGTTAAATATGCGAACAGCCTTCTGAAGCTCGGGGCTATCAAGGTCGGGCGCGATATGCTGACCCAAGCGTTGATCTCGCAGGCCGCAAATGAGGTGGAACTGCACGAAGCATCACGCCCTAAGCTTTATTTCCCCCCGACTACCGACAGCGACCCGGAGGAGATCGAAGCGCAGCGGGTTCGCGTATTACTTGCAGAACAAGCCACCTTGTTGGCTGCAGCGGGCGATCTGCCCCAATGCGCAAACCTGCCTGAGCGTGCATACGAAACCTGTCGCAAGCACTTGGGTGTGGTTGGCGAGAGCACTATTTTCGATGCAACCATCGTATCAGCCTGCTCCCCGATGTTCGGTAGCGGAAAACTAATCCTGTCTTTGATCGTTAATGGGCCTTCGGCGTCGGGAAAAAGTTTTACATCGCAGGCCGCACTATCCCTGATACCGGACAATCGCAAGTTCATGGCAACGTCACTTAGCGAGAAGGCATTGTTTAACCTTCAGGCTGATGCAGTAGAAGGAAAAGTGTTTGTTCTCTTTGAGGCAAATGCCATGATGGACCCGGACTCACCGCTGACAATGGCTTGCCGCACGTTGCTCACTGAAGGCCGCATTAGTTACCACACGGTTGAAGACGTGCAACGTGACGACGGGACAATTGGCAAGCAGACGGTGTTGCGCGAAGTCAGCGGACCGACCTCGTTGATCACCACGACCACACGGATATTTCTCGATCCTGAGCTTGAGACACGCGCGTTGATGCTCGAGACCGATGATAGCGAAAGCCAGACGCGTAGCATCCTCCAAAACCGTATTATTGATATTGAAACCGGTGAGGATATTGAGCGCGGCATTCCCGATAAGGAGCTTGCAAAATGGCACGCCTATTTTGAATGGGTGGCACTTCAACCGAACCGTGTTGCCATCCCCTTCTGGAGTGCCGTCGTCGGGGAAGCAACAGCCGAAATGGTACCGATGCGGCGTGACATTATGAAGCTGCAGGCTGTTATCAAAGTGCACGCCTTATTGCATCAGAATCTTCGCGAACGTAACGATCTCGGCGCCGTAATCGCAACCCTCGACGACTACGAATTTGCTCGTCGTCTGGTACTGCCAACGCTTCAGCGCGAAGTTGGCGGGGGCGATGTTGACATCGGTGTTCAGGAATTCATCACCGGCATCCGCGCCCTTGTTGGGGAACAGGAAAAATCCAAAAAACAATTCCATAACTCTGCAAATTGGATCCTTCACCCGGACCTTTCTGAGTTAAATATCACCTATACGCAGCTCAGCAAGCAACTCAAGATGCATCGCTCAACCGTCCAGCGCCGCCTGCAAAAAGCGATCAAGGCCGGTCTGATCGAAAATCATGAGGAGCGGTCCAAAAAGCAGATGCGCCTTGCCCTTGTCGAAAATCCGCGTGCCGGAGTGCTGTTGCCAGGGTCAGAACGCATTCGTCAGGCTGTCGAGGCCAACAAAATTGGGATTGGTGCAATGGCTGTGATATAGCCGATATAGCGATACAGAGATTGTTAAAGCTTGCCGATACAGGGTTTGCGCATACCTGCGAGAGTGACACAAAAGCGGTACAGGCCACTTGCCTGTACCGCTTTTTTCTGTATCAACGTTGTACCGACCGACCCGATTCAGCACAAACCCTAGCCAGCACTGGGTTTGCGCAACCCATATCACTATATCGCCTGTATCGTAAGGGCACCGGCGGGTTAATCATGGCGTTGTAACAAAGCGTTGATTGTGTCGTGCATTGCAGTCCTAGCACCCAAAGCCATCAGTCGCGACAACCAATAAACTGCAATGCCGGAGTAATATAGGCTACAACTCTAGCCGACCATTCCCAAGTGCACGACAAAAAGAAACTCTCCGAGCGCGACATTTGCACCCAGTACATCACTCCTGCCTTGCAGCGGTCAGGCTGGGACTTCACCACTCAAGTACGCGAAGAAGTCAGTTTTACTAAAGGCCGGGTCATCGTGCGCGGCAAACTGCACACGCGGGGCAAGCAAAAACGGGCTGATTACGTCCTTTACTACGCCCCCAACCTGCCCATTGCAGTGATCGAGGCCAAGGACAACAAGCACACCGTCGGCGATGGTATGCAGCAAGGGCTGAGTTATGCCGAAACCCTCGACGTTCCATTCGCAATAAGCAGCAATGGCGACGCATTTCTCTTTCACGACCGAACCGGTCAGCACACACCCATTGAACAGCAGCTCGCGCTGGATGCCTTCCCTACCCCGGAAGAACTCTGGAAACGCTATTGCAACTGGAAAGGCATCGCCGGCCCGGAAAAGCGGGTAACGGTAGAAACCCCCTATTACGACGACGGCAGCGGCAAATTCCCACGCTACTACCAGGTCAATGCTATCAACCGCACTATCGAAGCCATCGCTCGCGGACAACAGCGCATTCTGCTGGTCATGGCCACCGGCACCGGCAAGACCTACACCGCTTTCCAAATCATCTGGCGTCTGTGGAAATCGAAAGCCAAGAAGCGCATTCTCTTTCTCGCTGACCGCAACATCCTGGTAGACCAGACCAGAAGCAACGACTTCAAGCCCTTCGGCCCGGCCATGACCAAGATCACAAACCGCCAGGCAAACAAGGCGTTCGAGATTTACCTTTCCCTCTATCAGGCCGTCACCGGTAACGAGGAAGAAAAGAACATCTACAAGCAGTTCTCACGCGATTTCTTTGACCTGATCGTTATCGACGAATGCCATCGCGGCAGCGCCGCCGAAGACTCTGCATGGCGCGAGATTCTCGATTACTTTTCAACCGCTACCCACATCGGCCTGACTGCCACTCCCAAGGAAACAAAAGAAGTTTCCAATATTCATTACTTCGGCGAACCGGTTTATACCTATTCTCTGCGTCAGGGGATCGACGACGGCTTCCTTGCTCCCTATAAAGTTGTACGCATCGACATTGACAAAGACTTGCAGGGCTGGCGTCCGGCCAAAGGCCAGACCGACAAGCACGGCAACGAAATCGAAGACCGCATCTACAACCAGAAAGACTTCGACCGCATCCTCGTTCTTGAAAAACGTACCGAACTGGTCGCCAAGAAGATCACAGAGTTTCTCAAGGCCACCGACCCCTTCGCTAAAACCATCGTTTTCTGTGAAGACATTGACCACGCCGAGCGTATGCGCCAGGCACTAACCAATCTCAACCCGGAGCGTATTGCCGAAAACCGCAAGTACGTGATGCGCATTACAGGCGATGAGCAGGAAGGCAAGGCCGAACTCGATAACTTCATTGATCCTGAAAGCCGCTACCCTGTCATTGCCACCACCAGCAAGTTGATGACAACAGGTGTTGATGCCCAGACCTGCAAATTGATCGTCCTTGACCAGCGCATCCAGTCAGTCACCGAGTTTAAGCAAATCATAGGGCGCGGCACCCGCATAAACGAGGATTACGACAAATTCTGGTTCACCATCATGGACTTCAAAAAAGCGACGGAAATATTTGCTCGACCCGACTTCGACGGTGATCCTGTTCAGATATATGAACCAATCGGAGAAGAAACTCCCGTTCCACCGGATGAAGAGCCAAAGGATGGTGATCCTTTACCGCCAGACGTTACACCGGAGCCACCACTACCCCCAGACGAACCTGGTGAAAAACGCATCAAATACGTCATCGGCGGCGAAGTCACCGTCTATGTCGTCGCCGAGCGCGTTCAGTACTACGGCCCAGACGGGCGGCTGATCACCGAATCACTCAAGGACTTCACCCGCCGCGCCGTGCGCAAAGAATACGCCTCACTCGACGATTTCCTGCGCCGCTGGAGCAGTGCCGACAAGAAGCAGGCCGTGGTCGAAGAGCTTGAAGCACAAGGCGTACTGCTCGAAGCACTAGCTGATGAAGTCAGCAAGAGGCTCGGTAAGGACTACGACCCCTTCGACCTCATCTGCCACGTCGCTTTCGACCGCCCGGCGCTATCCCGCCGCGAGCGCGCCGATCAGATCAAGAAGCGTGACGTCTTCACCAAATACGGCGAACAAGCCCAGCGCGTCTTGGCTGTTCTGCTTGAAAAATACGCCGACGCCGGCATTGCCGACATCGAAGACATTAAAATCCTCACCCTCGACCCCTTCAGCCAGCTCGGCACACCGCAGGAACTGGTTAGCGCCTTTGGCGGCAAGCCGGCCTATCTCACCGCCATACGAGAACTTGAACGCCAGTTGTATGGCTGATTTCAAAACGTTGACATGACCGACCACGAATTTGAGCTATTCCTGAAAAGGAATGCCGCATACCACCAACAGGTTGCCGAGAATCTGGCGGACCTCCAGCCCTACCCGGAGACTCGCTTTGCGATTGCACACCAGTGCGCACTGCTTTCGATCGAGCACGGAATCGCTGCCTACGTCCTGATCACCGGCAAACTTTTCGCACCAGGCTACTCTCTCACGCGTACGCAATTTGAGACACTCGTAAGAGGGATATGGCTAATGCACGCTGCCTCGGAGATTTGGGTGGAGAAGCTCGCCCAACCGCTGACGCCTGCAAGCGCCGAGTCCGCCAATGACACGCTGATGCTGGCGAAAATGCTTGCTCAGCTGAAAACCTCGGAATCAGCACCACAGGCCATAGTCGGCCAACTGGAAGCGTGCCGTGACGTCATCTGGAAAGCGGTCAACAGCTACGCGCATGGCGGCTTGCATCCGCTGGCACGCGGGATAACAGGCTACCCGCCGCAATTGTCTTACGACGTACTGCGCAATTCAAACGCGATTATCGCTCTGGCCTCACAATTGGCAGCAATCGCTACTGGCAATCCTCAGAACATGGTTCCGGTACGTGCTTTGCACCATAATTTTGCCGATTGCTTCCCCATCATCAAATAACAACCAAAAGAAGAAACGAAGAATCAATGTCAATCAGCACCACCATCAAATCCATCCAGGACATCATGCGCAAGGACGTCGGCGTCGACGGCGACGCGCAGCGCATTGGCCAGCTTGTATGGATGTTCTTCCTCAAGATTTACGACGACAAAGAAAGCGAATACGAGCTGCTTGACGATGCGTATCGCTCGCCGATCCCCGAGCCGCTGCGCTGGCGCAACTGGGCGGCCAACGCCGAAGGCATCACCGGCGACGAACTGCTCGACTTCCTCAACATCCAGCTCTTCCCTACGCTCAAGAACCTGCAACCGGCGCACGACGACAAGCGCGGCTTCGTCATCCGCAGCGTGTTTGAGGATGCCTACAACTATATGAAGTCCGGTCACCTGATGCGTCAGGTGATCAACAAGATCGTAGGCGGCGTCGACTTCAACAAGGCACAGGATCGCCACCTGTTCGGCGACCTCTACGAACAAATCCTGCGCGACTTGCAGAACGCCGGTAACGCCGGCGAATACTACACACCGCGCCCGGTCACCCAGTTCATCGTCGATATGGTCGATCCGCAACTGGGCGAAAAGATACTCGACCCGGCCTGCGGCACCGGCGGCTTCCTCACCTGCAGTATCGAATATGTACGCAAGCAGCAGGTCAAAACCGTCGAGGACGAACAGCGCCTGCAGCAGAGCATCTACGGCGTCGAGAAGAAACCACTACCGCACCTGCTCTGCACCACCAACATGATTTTGCACGGCCTCGACGTACCGACCAACGTGCGCCACGACAACACCCTCGCCCGCCCACTACGCGACTACGGCCCGAAGGATCGCGTCGACGTCATCGTTACCAACCCGCCCTTCGGCGGCATGGAAGAAGACGGCATCGAGAACAACTTCCCCGCCACCTTCCGCACCCGCGAAACCGCCGACCTCTTCCTCGTGCTGATCATGCACCTGCTCAAAGACGGTGGCCGCGCCGCACTGGTGTTGCCCGACGGCACACTGTTCGGTGAAGGCATCAAGACGCGAATCAAGGAACAACTCCTCAATACCTGCAACCTGCACACCATCGTGCGCCTGCCCAACGGCGTGTTTGCCCCCTACACCGGCATCAAGACCAACCTGCTCTTCTTCACCAAAGGCACGCCGACGCAGGATGTCTGGTTCTACGAACACCCCTATCCACCGGGCGTCAAGAACTACAACAAGACCAAGCCGATGCGCATTGAGGAGTTCGCCGCCGAGAAAGCGTGGTGGAACAACCGGGTTGAAAACGAATACGCCTGGAAAGTCAGCGCCGACGACATCAAGGCACGCAACTACAACCTCGACATCAAGAACCCGCACAGCCCGGATGCCGTGATCCACGACCCGGAGGAACTGCTAGCTGACTACGCCGCGTTGCAGCAGCGAATCGCCGGCACGCGCGACCAGCTCAAGGCGGTGCTTGCCGCCGCGCTGGAGGGCAAGGCGTGAGCGTGGTGCTGAGCGAACACCTGCCGCTGTTGGCAAGTGCGCCGGATGGCATCCAGAAACTGCGTGGGCTGATTCTGGAACTGGCAGTGCGTGGCAAGCTGGTGCCCCAGGATGCGAATGACGAACCGGCGAGCGAATTGCTCAAGCGGATTAAGAAAGAAAGGGCGCGGCTGGAAACCAAGGGGCTTTTCAGAAAATCCAAGCCAGGGACATTAATCGGGAAAGATTGTGAATTATTAGAGTTGCCGATTGGCTGGGTTCAGGTACGCCTATCTGATTTGGGTGAATTCAAGAGCGGAAAAACCCCGAGCACCAACAACGAAACCTATTGGCATGGCGCAATCCCTTGGGTATCGCCAAAGGACATGAAGGCGCTTACCGTTGCAGCAACTGAAGATTACGTGACTGACAAAGCTGTAGCCAACGGGCTGGCGCTAATTCCGGAAAACTCTGTCTTGATCGTTGTTCGTAGCGGAATTCTGCGAAGAACGGTGCCCGTTGCCATAAATAGCGTTCCCTGTACCGTAAATCAGGATTTGAAGGCGCTGAGTCTTGCGATTCCAGATACAGCTCAATACGTCCAACTGTTAGTACGAGGATTTGAGCGTCTAATCCTGACTACACTGACAAAAGTTGGGACGACAGTCGAAAGTATAAAATTTGACGAGTTTTTGCTACAAGCGTTTCCACTTCCACCTCTCGCCGAACAACACCGTATCGTCGCCAAAGTCGACGAACTGATGGCCCTCTGCGACCGACTGGAATCGGAGCAGGCAGACGCGGGTGCAGCACACGCCAAGCTCGTCACAACCCTGCTTGGCACGCTCGCCCAAAGCACCAATGCCGCCGAGCTTACGGTCAACTGGCAGCGTCTCGCCGAACACTTCGACACCCTGTTCACCACCGAAGCTAGCCTCGACGCCCTCAAGCAAACCATCCTCCAACTCGCTGTTATGGGCAAGCTGGTGCCGCAAGACCCCAACGACGAACCGGTTAGCGAATTGCTCAAGCGGATTTCGAAGGAACGGGTGCGGCTGGAGGCGGAAGGAACTTGCAAAAAATCAAAGCCGATGCCGCCAGCAGATGGCGATGCGTTTTACTCACTCCCCAATCCTTGGAATTGGTCGGCTCTTGACTCTTTGGTTCGTGTCATGGACTCCGGGTGGAGTCCAGCGTGCATTGAAACGCCGTCACCACGCAACGACGTTTGGGGCGTGCTCAAAACCACTGCCGTGCAGACGTTCCAGTACCTTGAATACGAGAATAAGGAACTTCCTGCTCACTTGAAGCCAAGGCCTGAATGTGAAGTCGCAGCCGGAGACATTCTCATTACTCGGGCTGGTCCAAAAAATCGTGTAGCAATCTCCTGTCTCGTCGAGGCAACCAGGCCGCTCTTGATGATTTCCGACAAAATCATTCGATTCCACCTCGTTGAAGGCGGAATGTACGAGAAGTTCGTCGCGCTCTGCCTTAATGCAGGCGCAACGGCGGCGTATCTGGAGAACGCGAAGTCTGGCATGGCAGCAAGCCAGATGAACATCACACAGGAAAAGCTCCGAGCGGCACCTATTCCTATTTGCCCAACCTCCGAACAACACCGTAT